>ERZ831601.2400-NODE-2400-length-10683-cov-10.553820_pt1 | contig 10683 bp, 9 predicted proteins | sample MGYA00519578_ERZ831601 | MGnify/ENA primary metagenome ERZ831601 (study PRJEB31850, sample SAMEA3708717) | human gut metagenome | biome: human gut; feature: human-associated habitat; material: faeces | place: China | collected 2014 ... | reverse complement strand
TGTCTCGGGATTTTGGCATATTCATGCCAAAACACCTCGCGGGATAATGGTGTGTGAACAGTAACCAATTGCCCATTCTACATTCTGATCGATATTCACTCATCTTTATTTCTGTCTTTTCTTCGTTGGTATCGCCAGGATGATTATCGTAGCAATTACAAACAAAGTTCCAAGCATCATCTCTTTTTTTGGTTTTGTTTACTTTCATTGTTCGTTTGCATATTTCTGTTATCTTTCCTGTCTGTATTATTATGGATTCTGAATATTTGAGAATAAGTATAATCCGCTGTAACGACACTTGTCAAGAAAACAAAATACCGCAGAGACTTTCTTTGTCTCTGCGGCGATTTATAGCCCTGTTATAATCAGATATAATTTCCATCTTGTACACTCTGCACTGTAAATGCAGATTTCTTTTTCACGAAATCAATCGCATCTTTCACAGTAATTCCGTCAATCTGCCAGTTCGCATAGAAACCATCCAGAGTCTTTAATGTCTCGTCTTTTGCTGTATTTTCATCAAGAACAAGAAGTACGATCAGACCTGCTGCCTTAAGATGGCGGACAGTTTCTGCATAGTTTTCACTCGCTGCCGGATGATACAGATAGGTATGTTTTCCAAGTACAGTCAGTCCCTTTTCTACCTGCTCTGCAAAATCAAGAGTGATTCCTTCTTTACCGATCGGGAATTCCACTACTACCGGTGTCTGACCTTTCAGTCCTGCACGAACCTGCTCGTCCACTTTTCCGATCTGGGATCTATCCTGAGAAACAAAGGTTTTTCTCACAACACCGCAGGCAGAAGTCATATTTGTGACACGATCTATCAGAATCAGCTCACCCAGTGTTCTGTGCCTGTCAAATTCGTCTACAACGATCTTCTCTGAGAATTCCAGAGTACAGGAAGCAATCTCATTTTTCTTTAAGGTATATGCGCTTTTCTTTTCACCTGTATTAACATCCACAGAATAATTGATCTTTGTAACCAGGCCGGGGATCATCTTTGTACCGATTTTTACAAAGAAGTTCTTGCCATCCGTAAGAGCATTGTCATCCATCCAGAGGATATCTGCTTCCACAGAGTCTGTAAGAACTGCGCCGGAATCAATGGCAAGTACACATCCGCGGGAAACATCTACTTCTCTGTCAAGCTGGATGGTAACAGGCTGTCCCTGTACAGCTTCCTGAACTTCTTTATCGCCAACAAGAATACTCTTTACATGAGCTTCTTCTTTACTGGGAAGAGTAGTCACAAGGTCGCCTGCCCTGATGGCACCATTCTCAATCTGTCCCTGGAATCCGCGAAACTCATGGTTTGGTCTGCAGACTCTCTGTACAGGCATATAGAAGCCCTTCTCTGTATCTTCCTTAATGTCTACGGTTTCCAGATGGGAAAGAAGCGCCTCACCTTTATACCATGGCATGTTGTCAGATTTGGTTGTAACGTTGTCACCTTCTGTGGCAGATACCGGAATAATAGTTACATTGGCAAGTTTCAGTTCTTCTATCAGTGCTGCGATCTGATTCTCAATGTCGCGGAAACGTTTTTCATCATATTCAATAAGATCCATTTTGTTTACTGCAAATACAAAGTAACGGATTCCCATCAATGCGCAGATTCTTGCATGACGTCTTGTCTGTACCAGTACTCCCTGTGAAGCATCCACCAGGATAACTGCCAGATCTGCAAAGGACGCACCCACTGCCATGTTTCTTGTATATTCTTCATGTCCGGGTGTATCTGCAACAATGAAGCTTCTGTTATCTGTTGTAAAATAACGGTATGCAACATCAATGGTGATTCCCTGCTCACGCTCTGCCATAAGACCGTCCAGAAGAAGCGAATAATCAATGGCACCGCCTCTGCTTCCTACTTTGGAATCCAGCTCCAGGGCTTTCTCCTGATCTGCATAGAGAAGCTTTGCATCATAAAGAATATGTCCGATCAGAGTGGATTTTCCATCATCCACACTTCCGCATGTAATAAATTTCAATAATCCTTTCATTCTAGAAATACCCCTCTCTCTTTCTTCTCTCCATGCTGCCTGCTGCCTCGTGGTCGATCACCCTGCTGGTACGTTCAGAAGAAACAGCACTTAACGTCTCATCAATAATCTCATCCAGAGTATCTGCTTCAGATTCAATACCTCCAGTAAGCGGATAGCATCCAAGAGTACGGAATCTGACTTTTTTGTTTTCAATCTTTTCACCCGGACGGAGTTTTAATCTGTCATCATCCACCATAATGATATTTCCTTCTCTGTAGATGACCGGTCTTTCTTTCGCAAAATATAACGGTACAATTTCGATATTTTCACGCTGAATGTACTGCCAGATATCCTTTTCTGTCCAGTTGGAAATTGGGAATACTCGCATACTCTCTCCCTTCTGGATCTTAGTGTTATAAAGCTTCCACATCTCCGGTCTCTGGTTTTTCGGATCCCATGCCTGAGCTGAATTACGGAAAGAAAAGATTCTCTCTTTTGCTCTGGATTTCTCCTCGTCACGGCGGCCGCCTCCAAATGCCGCTGTAAATCCATATTTGGTCAGAGCCTGTTTTAACGCCTGTGTTTTCATGATATCTGTATATGCAGAACCATTGTCAAATGGATTGATTCCTGCCTTTACACCCTCTTCATTGGTGTAAACCAGCATATCAATTCCGTTTTCCTTTGCGATTCTGTCGCGGAATTCAATCATCTCATGGAATTTCCATGTAGTATCAATGTGAAGGAACGGGAATGGCGGTTTCTCCGGGTAAAATGCCTTCATCGCCAGATGGAGCATAACGGAGCTGTCCTTTCCTATAGAATAGAGCATAACCGGCTTTTCACACTCGGCTGCTACTTCTCGCATAATATAAATCGCCTCTGCCTCAAGCGCATCAAGATGAGATAAGTTACTCATTGCATTATCCTCCTCTGTTTGTTTATACTCGGAATCTTTTCGTACTTGAGCAAATACACTAGAGCGTGTCTGAAAAATCATTCCCGCAATCTGCACGCCCCACTTTGCGGTATATTTTGTCCGAATTCGGTTGTCGTAGCCCACTACGACGCCCTCATCCGAACAAAATCTCCCACAAATTGTGACGCACATCTTGCGTAAAGCATTTTTCAAACACACTCTAAAGACTCTGAGAGTACATACTTATGTTTAATATTTATTAGCGTCTTTCTTATTAACCTGAATAGTGATTTTAGTGCCATCCGGCTTCTCCACTGTCCATGTGGAAATATCCGGTTTCTCTGATACAACCATACTTGCACCTCTGCCTCCCACATCAGCTCCAAGGAAGAAGCGGATGGCATCATGCCTGCATTCCTTAATACAGGAAGTACATCCCCAGCAGTCTCTTACCTGACGGATAAAGGCTTTGTTCTCTTTATCCTTTTTGATCAGATTTCCGGGACAGGCTTCGATACATCTGCCGCATCCTGCACATTTACTTTTCTGAATCCGAATGCTCATCTCTCACCTGCTCCTTTCTCTGCTGTATTCAAACCTGTATTTTCCTTTGTGATCAGGTCACGATATAAGATCTTAATCTCGCCGTTTTCCATACGGGAGTTTACATATTTCATCCACTCTTCGCTCTGCTGCGGGTAGTCTGTATTCTCTCCGAAACTATGCCATCTGGTTTCCTTTCTGGCTGCCAGATGTGCGATCACTGCCTGGCACACGATCAGTCGTTCGCGAAGTTCATAAATCTGCATCAGTTCATAAGTATCTGTTGCTGCCAGAGTGTCAACTACTGGCAACAATGCTGCAATCTTTTCATCTGCCTTTGCAAGACTCATCCCGCTGTATCTGTAGTCTGTACCGATTCCTCCTGCGTACTGATCCATGATCTTCTGCATGGCTTCCTCAAGCTGCTCTGCATTCATCAAAGAACGGGAAGCATTCAAATGTGATTCGTATTCTGCCTTCTTAACTATTGCAGTTTGAGACAGCTCCTGTTCTCCGCCACGCTCTAAAGCCTCTTCCTTATTTTCCGCTGCGATCCGGTCATCATCTTTGCCATTCAGATATTCCAAAATCGCCTCTGCTGCAATCTCACCTTCTGCCAGTGCGCCGGTTACATATTTCTGCGGACATCCTCCTGCTACATCTCCGGCTGCATATAAACCTTCAATAGTTGTAGCTCTGTTATTATCTACCCAGTAACCGCTGGCTGTATGTCCGCCTACAATATATGGCTCTGTGCCCTCAATCTCTACATTCTCTTCGGATGGTCCTTTTCCGGCTTCCATCCATTTCAGAGTCTGGGACGGTGCCATATTCAGGTAAGCTTTGTAAAGGTCCTGCTCCTGTTCTTTGGAAATACCTTCCGTTCTGAGATAACATGGACCGTTTCCTTCTCTGTTCTCCATGACTGTACCGTAAACTCGCTGGGAAGTTGTCAGACCATATTTTGTTTCATAAATATCACCATGTGCATTGACCTGTCTGGCCCCAACACCCTGAGCAATAGTTCCTGTAGGAGCAATCGTGTCCTTACATCTCAATGCAATGAAACGCATCTCAAAGGTTGTCATCTCCGCACCGGAAAGAAGTCCCATTGCATATCCTGCACCTGTGTTAAACGGAGGATACCACATCTTATGTCTGGAAAATCCCGGATTATTCGGTCTGTAAAGTCCCGCTGCACCACCTGTGGCACAAAGAACTGCTTTCGCATCAATGTCATAGAAAATATCCTCATTAACGCTAAATCCAACTGCGCCTGTGACTTTTTTGTTTTCTGTTTTATAATCTGTAATATTTACATGATTGAGAACCGTAACATTCTCCTGTTCAGCTGCCGCCTTTGCAAGGATTGGCTTCATATTTTCGCCATTGATCTTGATGTTTCGATTTCCTCTGGCAACATATTTTCCGTTTTCGTCCTTCAGGATGACCAGCCCCAGATCTTCCATCACCTTTGTCACATGATTCAGTCTCTCTGACATGGTAAGAAGAAGGTCTTCTCTTACGATTCCATGGGCATCCTTTTTGGCATAATCCACATAATCCTGTGGCACTCTGCCTTCTGTAATATATGCATTCAATGCATTCACGCCCGCCGCCAGACATCCGCTTCGCTTAATATTCGCTTTCTCTGCGATCAGAACTTTTCTGCCGCTTTTTTTGCCGATCACATAGGCTGCAAAGCATCCTGCCGTACCGCCGCCGATGATCAGCACATCTGTCCTGATTCTCTCTGTTCTCATTCTCTCTTACCCTTTCCTCCATACCAGTGTGCCAACAAGTTGATTTCCCGATCAGTCTTGCGTCTGAATTTCTTATTTCTTCATTGTCGTCAGTCGCCGCAGCCACCGCTGTCAGATAATTACAAAGTCATCCCTTACAGCCTCATTTTCGATCAGCTGTACACTGTCGCCTCTCAGTGCAAAAATCCTGTAAAGGAATACATTCACAGTCTCACCTTCCCGGATATCTGCTTTCTCCAGGCTTCTTCTGGCAGTTACTACGGAATTGTTGACTCTCACCTGAAGTTCCAGATTATCTCCCCTGAAAGAAACCCGTTCAACCACTCCCCGGGATACGGAAGTTTTGAACTTCTCCACCTCATCCAGTTTGGAGATTTTTACAAATTCCGGGCGGACAATGATCTTGTCTGCTCCTTCTGCCTGAGCAAAGGTATGGAAATCATCCGCATTTTTCAACACAGATGGCTGTCCGAAGAAGGACGCTGTAAAAGCTGTCTCAGGATTTCTGTAAACCCCTATGGGAGTTCCTTTCTGTTCGATCCGTCCTGCATTAGTGATAATAATCTCATCTGCTACTTCAATGGCCTCATCCTGATCATGAGTAACGAAAATACTGGTAATTCCCAGCTTCCCGATCATCTCTTTTAACCAGCTTCGCAGTTCCTGACGGATTTTTGCATCAATGGCTGCAAAGGGCTCATCCAGAAGCAGCACCTGGGGATTTGGAGCAAGGGCTCTGGCAAATGCCACCCTTTGCCTCTGACCGCCGGATAACTGGCTTGGATATCTTTTTTCCAGTCCTTCCAGCCCCACCAGTTTGATCAGCTCTCTGACTCTGGCATCAATTTTCTTCTTATCAGCCTTCTGAACCTTCAAACCAAATGCAACGTTGTCATAAACTGTCATATAGCGAAACAACGCATAATTCTGAAATACAAATCCAATCCCACGCTGACTGGCCGGAACATCATTTACCACTTTTCCATCAATAATGACCTCTCCGCTGTCCGGGGTTTCAAGACCTGCGATCATTCGAAGAATAGTTGTTTTTCCGCTTCCGCTTGGTCCCAACAGACCAATCAGTTTACCTTTCTCAATTCCGAGATTCACATTCCTTGATGCCTGGTAAGAACCATATGTCTTATTGATATTTTTTAACTCTACATACATATCAGGCTTCCTTCTTTCCTTTATATTCAATCAGGCTTCTGACTACCAGAATGATAACTGCCATGATCACAAGCAGTGAAGATACGGCAAATGCCGGAACATACTGAAACTCATTAAACAAAATCTCTACATGAAGAGGAAGTGTATTGGTCTTTCCTCTTAAATGTCCGGAAAGTACAGATACCGCTCCAAACTCTCCCATTGCTCTTGCCGTACAGAGCACAACTCCATACAGTAATGCCCATTTGATATGAGGGAATGTGATCTTCCAGAAAATGGTCCATCCACCTGCTCCCATCAGGGCTGCCGCTTCCTCCTCATCGCTTCCTTCTGCTTCCAGAACCGGAATCAGTTCTCTGGAAATAAAAGGAAAGGTTACAAATACAGTTGCAATAATGATTCCCGGTACAGAGAATACAACTTTAATCCCTAACTTCATGAGAAAAAAGTAAACAGGACTCTGTCGTCCGAAAATCAGAAGAAAGATCAAACCTGCAATAACAGGGGAAATAGTAACCGGAAGGTCGATCAGGGTAGTGAGAAGCTTTTTACCCCTGAACTGAAACTTCGTCAGTGCCCAGGCTGCAAAAACACCAAAAACAGTGTTAAAAACAACTGCAAAGAGTGTTGCCTTCACTGTAAGAAGAAGTGCTTTGATGGTGTACTCATCTGTCACTGCAGCTGCATAGACCTTCCATCCGCTCCGCAATGCTTCTGTGATCACAGTGATCAGAGGAAGAAGGAGCATGACTGCCAGAAACAGAACACTGATCCCGACAAGCAGCCATTTTGTAATTTTCTCCGAAGTCTTTTCATTGTTGTCCATCAAGCATTTCCTCCTCTTAAAATTCTTGCATTTCTCTGCTGTATCATACTGTTAAGAAACAGAATGAAAAATGAAACTGCCAACATCACAAGTGCGATTGCCGTTGCACTTGAATAATCAAATTCCTGAAGCTCTGACATAATAACCAGCGGTGTGATTTCTGTATAATAGGGTTTATTTCCTGCGATAAATACAACACTTCCATATTCACCCAGACATCTTCCGAACGCAAGTCCGGTTCCCGCAAAGATCGCGGGCTTCAGTTCCGGAAAAATGACCTTCCAGAAGATAGTTGTTTTCTTTGCTCCCAGCACTCCTGCTGCCTCGCTGTAAGAATTATCCATCTTTTCCAGAACCGGCTGTACACTTCGCACAACGAACGGTATTCCTACAAATATCATAGCCACTGTAATACCTATTCTTGTGTATGCGATCTTGATACCGAATCCTGCAAAAAAGCTGCCGACAATTCCCGAATCTGAGGTCAGGGATGTCAGTGCAATACCCGCTACCGCTGTGGGAAGAGCAAAGGGAAGTTCGATCATCCCATCCATAAGTCTCTTGCCCGGAAAATCATATTTCACAAGCACCCACGCAAGAATAGTTCCCATAATTCCATTTATTACTGCTGCTGCAAAAGCACATACAAAACTGGTATAAAAGGATGCCAACACTCTGGCCCTTGTGATGGTTTCGATAATATCTTTAAAACTCAGCTTCGCTGTGTAGACCACCAGGCTTGCCAGGGGGATCAGAACTACCAGACTCAATATGGAAATGGTAATTCCCATGGAGAGCCCAAACCCTGGAATCACCGATTTATTTCTTTTTTTCATAATCAATTACCACCTCTCCTGTCTCATATATTCTGTCTGTGCTTATGCTCTTGCTTCATCTTGTCTTCCTTTATCTCTCATAAATCTGATCGAAAATTCCGCCATCTGTGAAATGTTTCTCCTGCACTTTATCCCATCCGCCATAATCACTGATATTTGCCAGATTTATATTCAGATCAAACGTATCACTGTGCTTCTTCAGGATTTTCTCATTAGTGGGGCGGAAATAATTCTCTGCTGCGATCTCCTGTGCTTCGTCGGAATACAGATAATTCAAATACTCAGTTGCCACATCTCTTGTATTTCTGTAATCCACCACTTCATCTACCACCGCCACAGAAGGCTGTGCCAGAATACTTACGCTTGGAGTAACAATCTCATACTCATCCGGATAATCCCGCATGGATAGATAAGCTTCATTTTCCCACGCAACCAGCACATCTCCTTGTCCGTTCTCCACGAAAGAGGTCGTTGCGCCTCTTGCGCCTGAGTCAAGAACCACCACATTCCGGTAAAGTTTCTTGATAAATTCCTTCATCTGCGCTTCATCGCCACCATACTTTTTATCTGCGTAAGCCCACGCTGCCATGTAGTTCCATCTGGCACCGCCGGAGGTTTTCGGATTTGGTGTTACTACTCCCACTCCTTTTTTCGTCAGATCGTCCCAGTCTTTGATATCCCTGGGATTTCCTTTCTTCACCAGAAATACGATAGTGGATGTATAAGGAGAACTGTCATTGTCAAATTTATCTTTCCATCCTGCCTTGATCAGCCCTGCGTTTTCAATAGACTCAATATCATATTCCAGTGCCAGGGTTACCACATCTGCATCCAGACCATTGGCAACCTCAAGTGCCTGTTTCCCTGAACCGCCATGGGACTGTATCACTTCCACATCTTCCCCCGTCTTCTCCTTCCAGTGGTCTTCAAATATTTTATTATACTGTTCAAACATCTCTCTGGTAGGATCATAGGAAACATTGGTGACAGACACCGTTTTTCCAAAAGCCTGTACCGGCATCAGTGCCAGTACAACTGCAAGACCAAAGGCAAATAATTTTCTGATCATGTTTCATCTCCTTTAAGGTACCAGTAGTTTTTTGCATTCTCTACTTTTCATAGTTATTCGATATGTTTTATATGATATTACAAGAAATGACAGAATTTGTCAATAGTGTATTAAAATAAGTACAATTTATGTTGTGTAGATAAGAACACAAAAAAGCAGCATCCTGAAATACAGAATGCTGCAGTCAAAATTACATATTTTTTATTCGGCAGAAGCTGCTGCCTTTTCTTTCTCCGGAAAAAGCTTTCCGAAAATAAATCTTACGAATGGTCCGGCATAAAAAATCTGCCAGAAGAATGCCATCGGAAAGTTCATTGCTGTTGTCTGGAGCCATGTGGGAATGATCTGACTTGCCGGTGCATGTTTGATCAGCACAGTTGCCGCAAAGCTCATACATGGACACATAAATGCAACGGATACTGCTGAGATTGCAAGTACAAGGTGGAACGGATTATCTCTTCTCATATCCACAATACCAAATGCAATCTTCTTTGCAAGACCACCGATGATAAAGAAATCAAGAATAAATGCAATCGGTCCCATGAATGTTAATTCATGAAAAGCTAACAGAAATGTCTCATTTGTCATTGTCCCTGTATTCAGTACAATGTTGTAGCAGATCATGGCATAAACCATTACAAACACCATGATAATTGTAAAAATAACTTCCTGAAACTTGTTTTTAGGCATAAAAAATCCTCCTTAGATAGTATGAATAACATCAATTAGAGATTTGTGTTGTTCATAACCATCCAGGAGGATGTACCGTTTCCAATAATACCAAATATCTGTTTCTTAAATTTACCGTTGATTATTATATGGATTCCGGATGCAAAAGTCAAGATTTTTTTTATAAATATGGTACCCCCGGGGTCTCCGGATAGCTGCCCATTGCGATCAGAAGTTCCAGACCGATCTGTCTTGCATTCAGTACCGCTGTTTTCGCAGCACTGGCATCACCTGCAACTGCCAGAATCACTTCATTGGAATGACTGGTTCCCTTATCAGGTGTCATATATTTTGCAATAGAAAGAGAGGCAGACTTCATCGCTGTATCTGCCATTACCAGTCCGATTGCAGCAGGAGAGCCAGCCATAAATCCGAATGCTTCTCCCATTGGTACTCCGAAAGCCTTATTCAGTACCTGTCCTGCACTGGCTGAATAGGCAAACTCCAGATGACCACTTTCACTGATATATACCTCTCCTGCATTTTTATTGGTAAGCTCCAGTGCCATAGATATGGCATGGCGCACATCTGAGACATCAGTTCCTCCAAGAACAATATAATTACCGTGACCGCCCCAGCCCTTTGTATCCCTTGGCAGTTCTATGGAAAGAACCTCTGTGTTGGTTGCTTTTACTGCATCATCAAGAGCAGTCAGCTGCCCTGCTGCCCCTGTACGGGAACTGAATAATCCCAGACAATGATACTTCGTTCCTATGTTCATCTCCTTGAGCAAAGTATCATCAATTCCGGAAATCACAAGTCCTATCGTATCCAGCACTGCTTTACCTACAAATTCACTGCGCGTACAGTGTGTGCTGATATTTTTTATATCTATCATTT
>ERZ831601.2399-NODE-2399-length-10687-cov-3.947705_pt1 | contig 10687 bp, 9 predicted proteins | sample MGYA00519578_ERZ831601 | MGnify/ENA primary metagenome ERZ831601 (study PRJEB31850, sample SAMEA3708717) | human gut metagenome | biome: human gut; feature: human-associated habitat; material: faeces | place: China | collected 2014 ... | reverse complement strand
TGCACGACCCACCAATGTAAAAAGGCGCCCTAAAGGCGCCTTTTTGCTATGCGCGGAACATGGCCCTGCCACGAGTCCCTCCGCAGCAATCCCCCCTGTCAGCGCTGATATAGCGGATCTTCAACCCTGGCGGCGGTTAAATTCTCCCCTTCTTCACGCACAATTTCCCATAACGCCTGAGCGGCGGTCGACAGCGAGCGATTTTTCCTGCATGCCAGCATCAGCTGCCGCTCCATCACCGGAGTCAGCCGTTTCACCGTCAGATGGCTCCCCTGCGGTAACGGTAGCGCCAGCGCCGGCAGAACGCTGATGCCAATTCCCGATTCTACCATCGGAAACAGCGTTGCCGGGTGGCCAATCTCCTGGACGATGTTCGCCCGGATAGCCAGTCTGCTGAGGGCCGCATCGATCAGCGGGCGGCTGCCGGACGCATAATCCTGCAGGATTAGCCTTTCATCCTGCAGCGCCTGCCACGGCACTTCTGTCAGGCTGGCAAAAGGATGATCCTCCCGGCAGAGCAGCAAAAATGGTTCCGCCAGAACCACTTCACACTGAAGGTCTGCCGCCGGGCCCGGATCAATCACGATGCCAAAATCCACTTCCCCCTGGCGGATACTCTCCAGCACCCACTGCTGGGGCCGATCGTGCAGCACAAAATCGATATCGGGATAACGACGATTGCTGTGAGCAATACACTGCGGAATAAGGTGGGCGGAAATCGTCTGACTGGCGGCGACCTTGACGGTGCCGCTCAGCTGCTGGCCTACCCGCCCGGCGTCACGCAGGGTAATCGTCAACTCATCAAGCAAACGTTCCAGCCTGCCCGCCAGCTGCTGACCCGCCTCGGTGAGCACCACTTCGCGAGTAGTACGGTCGAGCAGACGGACGCCGGTCTGATGCTCCAGCTCCTTGACGCTATGGCTGACGGCCGACTGACTTAAGCCAATCATCTCCCCTGCCCGGCTGAAGCTTCTGGCCCGGGCGACGGTGACAAATACTTTTAACTGACGCAGAGAGTAATTCATCTTTTTTATTCATGAATAGATGCAATAAATCAATTTTATTTCTCAAATGAAAAAAAGCACAATAGCGCATCTCTTTTCAGGAGCGTTTATGAAACTTTTCCGTATTCTCGATCCGTTTACGGCAACGCTAATCACCGTTGTCCTGCTGGCCTCATTCTTCCCGGCCCGTGGCGCTTTCGTCCCCTTCTTTGAACATCTGACCACCGCCGCCATCGCGCTGCTGTTCTTTATGCATGGCGCTAAACTCTCCCGGGAGGCGATTATCGCCGGCGGCAGCCACTGGCGTTTGCATCTATGGGTGATGTGCAGCACCTTTATTCTCTTCCCGCTACTCGGGGTTCTGTTTGCCTGGTGGGCGCCGGTGAATGTCGATCCGATGCTCTACAGCGGCTTTATCTATCTGTGCATTCTGCCGGCCACCGTGCAATCCGCTATCGCCTTTACTTCGCTGGCCGGGGGCAACGTCGCGGCTGCGGTTTGCTCAGCCTCGGCCTCCAGCCTGCTGGGGATCTTTGTTTCCCCGCTACTGGTGGGGGTCCTGATGAACCTTCACGGCGCAGGCGGCAGTCTGGAGCAGGTCGGTAAAATTATGCTGCAGCTGCTGCTGCCTTTCGTGCTCGGTCACTTATCGCGGCCGTGGATTGGCGACTGGGTGGCGAAGCATAAGAAGTGGATTGGTAAGACCGACCAGACCTCGATTCTGCTGGTGGTTTACTCCGCCTTTAGCGAGGCGGTGGTGAATGGCATCTGGCATAAAGTCGGTCTGGGATCGCTGCTGTTTATCGTGGTGGTCAGCCTGGTGCTGCTGGCCATCGTCATCGCGGTCAACGTCTTTGTCGCCCGCCGCTGCGGCTTTAACAAAGCCGATGAGATTACCATCGTCTTCTGCGGTTCGAAAAAGAGCCTGGCCAACGGCATTCCGATGGCCAATATTCTCTTCCCGACCTCCATCCTCGGCATCATGGTGCTGCCGTTGATGATCTTCCACCAAATCCAGCTGATGGTCTGCGCGGTGCTGGCGCGGCGCTACAAGCAGCAAACCGATGCGCGTCTCGCTGAGGAAAAGGCCAACGCGGCCAAAGCCTAACGCGCTTTCTTCAGGGGCTGGACCAGATCGCTCAGCCCCTCAGTTTTAATCAGCAGGGTCAACGCCATCAGCTCGCCAAGATGCCCGGCAGGGAATTGATCCTTACGCGCGAACCACAATAAATACTCTTCCGGGACATCGATTAAGCGACGTCCCTTGTATTTACCGAACGGCATTTCGGTATTGGCTATCTCGACCAGCTGCGCTTTATCCACGTTATTCTCCCAGCAGACGCATCATTTCGGCTTCGTCAATCACCTCGATGCCCAGCTCCTGCGCTTTCGCCAGCTTAGACCCCGCCGCTTCGCCGGCAATCACCAGGTCGGTTTTCTTCGACACGCTGCCTGCCACCTTCGCCCCCAGCGCCACCAGACGCTCTTTGGCGTCATCGCGCGACAGCTGGCTGAGGCTGCCGGTAAGGACCACGGTTTTGCCTGCAAACGGGCTATCAATCTCTTCCGCCTTCACCACCACCGGCGCAGGCCAGCGAACCCCCTCCGCCAGCAGTTGCGCAATGACATCGCGGTTGCTCTCTTCGGCAAAGAAGTTGAAGGTATGGGTAGCGACGACGATGCCGACATCAGGGACTTTCTGTAGCTCCTCAATGGTAGCCTGCTCAAGGGCTTCGGGAGTGCCGAGATGCGCCGCCAGGCCCGCCGCCGTCGCTTCTCCTACCTCGCGAATACCTAAGGCGTAGAGGAAACGTGCGAAGGTCGTCTCTTTGGCTTTCTCGAGGGCGTTGACTACGTTTTGCGCGGACTTCGGCCCCATCCGCTCCAGCCCGGTCAGTTTCCCCGCCGTCAGCCGGAACAGATCCGCCGGGGTATGGACGTACTCTTTCTCCACCAGCTGGTCGATGATCTTGTCGCCCATGCCGTCAACGTCGAGCGCGCGACGGGAGACGAAGTGCTTGAGCGACTCTTTGCGCTGCGCGCCGCAGATCAGGCCGCCCGTACAGCGGGCTACCGCCTCGCCTTCCACCCGTTCAACGTCTGACTGACATACAGGACAGTGGGTCGGGAAGACGACATCCCGGGCATCCGCCGGACGCTCGGAAAGCACCACGTTAACCACCTGCGGGATCACATCGCCTGCCCGGCGAATCACCACCTTGTCGCCGATTTTCAAGCCTAAGCGTTCAATTTCATCGGCATTATGCAGGGTGGCATTGCTCACCAACACGCCGGCAACATGGACCGGCTCCAGACGCGCCACCGGCGTAATCGCCCCGGTGCGGCCCACCTGGAACTCCACGTCCCGGACGAAGGTCATCTGCTCCTGTGCCGGGAACTTAAAGGCCACGGCCCAGCGCGGCGCGCGGGCGACGAAACCCAGCTGTTCCTGCAGCGCCAGCGAATCGACTTTGATCACCACGCCATCAATGTCAAAGCCCAGGTGGGGACGCTCTTCCTCGACTTTACGATAGTAAGTAAGCACTTCCTCGGGGGTATGGCACAGGGTGACGCGATCGCTCACCGGCAGCCCCCATGCTTTGAACTGCAGCAACCGAGCCGAGTGGCTGGCCGGCAGCTCGCCGCCCTCCAGCACGCCCACGCCGTAGCAGAAGAAAGTAAGCGGTCGCTTCGCAGTGATGCGCGGATCGAGCTGGCGCAGCGAACCCGCTGCCGCATTACGCGGGTTAGCAAACACTTTCCCGCCGGTGCGGCGAGCTTCCTCATTGATTTTTTCAAACCCGGCCTGCGGGAGGAACACTTCCCCACGTACCTCAAGGCGTGCAGGAATATTCTCGCCATGCAGCTTGAGGGGGATAGCGCGAATAGTTCGCACATTAGAGGTAATATCTTCGCCGGTGGTGCCGTCGCCGCGGGTTGCCGCCTGCACCAACACGCCGTTTTCATAGAGAATGCTCACCGCGAGGCCGTCGAGCTTAAGCTCGCAGCAGTAGGTAAGATGATCTGTGCTTTTCAGGCGATCCTGTACCCGCTTGTTGAAGGCGAGAAAGCTCTCTTCGTCAAACACGTTATCCAGCGACAGCATCGGCACTTCATGGCGGATCTGGCTAAAGGCGGTGAGTGGCGCCGCCCCCACCCTCTGAGTTGGCGAATCCGGGGTAATCAGCTCCGGGTGCTGGCTCTCCAGCTCGCGCAGCTTGCGCATCAGGCGGTCATATTCCGCATCCGGCACTTCCGGCGCGTCCATAACGTGGTACAGATATTCATGATGGCGAAGCGTGGTTCGCAGTTCAGTCAGTTGTTGTTCGATTGGTTCCATATCACACCATCAATGATAAAAAACCCCCGACAGGCGGGGGTTGAGAAGGAATTGAGTTAACGCGGAACGTCAGGCGTTCGCGTCTTTCACTTCGCGAATACGATCCTGGTATTCACGCAGTTTTTGCGGCGTCATCATGCGACGCTGATCGTCAAGCACCACGCCGCCCACTTCGTCAGCGATATACTGCGCAGACTGCAGCATCAGCTTGAAGTTCTGCAATTCATCGCCGTAAGAAGGGACCTGCATAAAGATAGTCACCCCAGGGGTCATCATATCCGCCATGCTGTCCGGATTGAAGGTTCCCGGTTTCACCATGTTGGCCAGACTGAACAACACCGGACCGCTGCCGTCCGGACTTAGGTGGCGGTGGAAAATATTCATTTCACCAAACTTAAAGCCGGCCTGCTGGATACTGTTGATCAGCACTTCACCGTTAAGCTGGGCGCCATGATGCGCGGCGACATTCATCACAATGACCGTCTCTTTGCGCTCTTTCGGCTGCGGCGCGGCGGGCTGCTGCGGCTCTACCGGCTGCGGTTCCGCGACGGCGGGCTGCGACGCGGCAACAGGCTGTGGCGCAGGCTGCTGCGGGGCGGCTGGCTGCGGCTGAGCGACGGTCGGCGTCACCGGTTGCGGCGCGACAGGCTGCTGCACAACAGGCTGCGGCTGGTGTTGCGGTTGTACGGGCGGCTGCGCAGGTTGCGGCTGTTGCCAGCCAGGCTGCGGAGCCGCATGCGGCGCAGGCTGTTGCTGCGGTGGAACCGGGGCCTGGCGCGGCGGCTGCGGCGGCTGGCGAACCGGTTCTTCAGGACGCCCAGGCTGCTGCATCTGGCGCTCGTAAGGCGGCTGGTACTGGTGCTGCGGCGCCTGACGAGGGGCTTCATGCTCCCCATGCGCGCCGTGCGGGGCGTGAGTCACCGGATGAACGCGGACTTCTCCTACGCCTTCAACATTATCATCAAAGTCGTCGTTTTCCGACTCATCGTCGCGCGACTTCATACGTTTCAGTGGGCGATCGCGAAACATCGAAGAACGTTCTTTACGGCTGGTCCAGAAACCATGTACCAGTAAAGCGATTATGGCGATCGCGCCAACAATGATTAATATCAGACGCAAATCCTGCATCATTATATTCTCTGTTGTTCTAACACCTTGCCACCACGGCAAACATTTACTCACTAAGAGTATTTGCCGATTACCTCAAGTGCAAGTGCGTCGGTCGCTTTCACCACATAAAGATGAACTAAATCGTGCTTTTTGCTGTTTTTTCGAACATTTCCTAACTGGTTATTGTCTGACGACCCGATAAAATAAGCGAGCATTCACACCGGATGTTAAAAAAGGAGCAATGCCTGGCTATGGTTTCATCATCCGCACCGACCCCGCGCAGCGGCGTTTATTATTTTTCGCAGGGCTGGAAACTCATCGGGCTGCCGGGCATACGGCGTTATGTCTTCCTGCCTTTACTGGTTAACGTGCTGCTGATGGGCGCTGCCTTCTGGTGGCTGTTTACCCGTCTCGGCAGCTGGATCCCCTCGCTGATGAGCCATGTGCCGGACTGGCTGCAGTGGCTAAACTACCTGCTGTGGCCGGTGGTAGTGCTCTCAATCCTGCTGGTGTTTGGCTACTTCTTTTCGACGATCGCCAACTGGATAGCCGCGCCGTTCAGCGGCCTGCTGGCGGAACAGCTGGAAGCGCGCCTGACCGGCGCTACCCCGCCGGACGTCGGCGTCTTTGGCATCATGAAAGATATTCCGCGGATTATGAAGCGTGAGTGGCAGAAGCTGGCCTGGTATCTGCCGCGCGCCATCGTGCTGTTGCTGCTCTACTTTATTCCCGGCGTTGGCCAGACGGTAGCCCCGGTACTCTGGTTCCTGTTCAGCGCATGGATGCTGGCGATTCAATACTGTGATTATCCCTTTGATAATCACAAGGTTCCCTTCAAAACCATGCGCGAAGCGCTGCGCAGTCGCAAAGTGATGAATATGCAGTTTGGGGCGCTCACCAGCCTGTTCACAATGATCCCGGTGTTAAACCTGGTGATCCTCCCGGTGGCTATCTGCGGCGCCACCGCCATGTGGGTCGATTGCTATCGCGATAGACACGCCAGCTGGAAATAGCGGTAACACCTTCACTTGGGGGGCGGCAAAGACCGCTCCCTTATATCGCGCTTATTCCTTCTTGCTTATCATTATTTCCCTTCCGCATATAGATATGCTAAATCCTTACTTCCGCATATTCTTTAAGCGGGTATGCTGATGCCGTACCCCCAAATTTCATACAGTTAAGGACGGGCCATGAGTAAGATTTTTGAAGACAACTCCCTGACTATCGGTCATACGCCGCTGGTACGACTGAACCGCATCGGTAATGGCCGTATCCTGGCAAAGGTAGAATCTCGTAACCCGAGCTTTAGCGTAAAATGCCGTATCGGCGCCAATATGATCTGGGATGCTGAAAAGCGCGGCGTTCTGAAACCTGGCGTGGAACTGGTCGAGCCGACCAGCGGCAACACCGGTATCGCCCTCGCCTACGTGGCGGCGGCCCGCGGCTACAAACTGACGCTAACCATGCCGGAAACCATGAGCATCGAGCGTCGTAAGCTGCTGAAAGCCCTGGGCGCCAACCTGGTGCTGACCGAAGGCGCCAAAGGCATGAAAGGCGCTATCCAGAAAGCGGAAGAGATTGTCGCCAGCAACCCGGAACAATTCCTGCTACTGCAGCAGTTCAGCAACCCGGCTAACCCGGAAATCCACGAGAAGACTACCGGCCCGGAAATCTGGGAAGATACCGATGGTCAGGTGGATGTGTTTATCTCCGGCGTAGGTACCGGCGGAACGCTGACCGGCGTCAGCCGCTATATCAAAAACACCAAAGGTAAAAAAGATCTGATCACCGTCGCCGTTGAACCGACCGATTCCCCGGTGATCGCCCAGGCGCTGGCGGGGGAAGAGCTCAAGCCGGGTCCGCACAAAATTCAGGGTATCGGCGCCGGCTTCATTCCTGGCAACCTGGATCTGAAGCTGGTCGACAAAGTGATCGGCATTACCAACGAGGAAGCTATCTCCACGGCGCGCCGCCTGATGGAAGAAGAAGGCATCCTGGCGGGTATCTCTTCCGGGGCCGCCGTTGCCGCCGCGCTGAAGCTGCAGGAAGATGAGGCCTTTACCAATAAGAATATTGTGGTTATCCTGCCTTCCTCAGGTGAGCGTTATTTAAGCACCGCGCTGTTCGCCGATCTCTTCACTGAGAAAGAGCTGCAACAGTAGTGCCAGCTTGTAAATAATGTGTAAAAAAGCACCTTTCCGGGTGCTTTTTTGTGGCACACGTCAAAGTTTTACCCCTCCTGGCATTGATTCACCTCGTAGGGTCTGGTATTTAACCAGCACATTTATTTTGATGCGCGAAATTATTCAGAAGAGGATTTCCGCCAGCTGAATCGATTTTATGATTTGGTTCAAGTCTTCCTTTCGCGGCATAATGTTTAATGACGTGCTAGACGTCAATGGCCCGCAGGTCTTCGCAGCGCCAGGCGCTGCCGACGCCAAGGCCGGAAACGTAACGCCGGCGCTAACAATACAGGCTAAAGTCGAGTCGTTAGACTAGACTTTAGGTCCACAACACTAAACCTATAAGTTGGGGAAATATAATGTTCCAGCAAGAAGTTACCATTACCGCTCCGAACGGTCTGCACACCCGCCCTGCTGCTCAGTTTGTTAAAGAAGCTAAAGGCTTCACTTCTGAGATCACTGTAACCTCCAACGGCAAAAGCGCCAGCGCCAAAAGCCTGTTCAAACTGCAGACTCTGGGCCTGACCCAGGGCACCGTAGTGACCCTCTCCGCTGAAGGCGAAGATGAGCAGAAAGCTGTTGAGCATCTGGTTAAACTGATGGCTGAACTCGAGTAAGTTCACGGGTTCTTTTTCATATCAGTCACAAGTAAGGTAGGGTTATGATTTCAGGCATTTTAGCATCCCCGGGTATCGCCTTCGGCAAAGCATTGCTGCTGAAGGAAGATGAAATTGTCATCGACCGGAAGAAAATTTCTGCCGATAAGGTTGATCAGGAAGTCGAACGTTTCCTGAGCGGCCGCGCCAAGGCCTCCGCCCAGCTGGAGGTCATCAAAACCAAAGCTGGTGAAACTTTCGGTGAAGAAAAAGAAGCCATCTTCGAAGGGCATATTATGCTGCTGGAAGATGAGGAGCTTGAGCAGGAAATCATAGCCCTGATTAAAGATAAGCACATGACTGCCGACGCGGCAGCCAATGAAGTTATCGACGGTCAGGCCACTGCCCTGGAAGAGCTGGATGATGAATACCTGAAAGAACGTGCGGCTGACGTACGTGATATCGGTAAGCGCCTGCTGCGCAACATCCTTGGTCTGGCAATCATCGATCTGAGTGCGATTCAGGATGAAGTCATCCTCGTCGCCGCCGATCTGACCCCGTCTGAAACCGCACAGCTGAACCTGAAAAAAGTGCTGGGTTTCATCACCGATGCGGGCGGTCGTACCTCCCACACCTCTATCATGGCGCGTTCCCTGGAATTGCCGGCCATCGTGGGCACCGGCAGCATCACGGCGCAGGTGAAAAACGGCGACTATCTGATTCTCGACGCGGTGAACAACCAGGTTCTGATCAACCCGTCTAACGAGCAAATTGAAGCGCTGCGTAGTCTGCAGGCTCAGGTTGCGGAAGAAAAAGCCGAACTGGCGAAACTGAAAGATCTGCCGGCGATTACCCTCGACGGCCATCAGGTTGAAGTCTGCGCCAACATTGGTACCGTTCGCGATGTCGAAGGTGCTGAGCGCAACGGCGCCGAAGGCGTAGGTCTGTATCGTACCGAATTCCTGTTCATGGACCGTGACGCGCTGCCAACTGAAGAAGAACAGTTTGCGGCTTATAAAGCGGTGGCTGAGGCCTGTGGCTCTCAGGCCGTTATCGTCCGTACCATGGATATCGGCGGCGACAAAGAGCTGCCGTACATGAACTTCCCGAAAGAAGAGAACCCGTTCCTCGGCTGGCGTGCCGTGCGTATTGCGATGGATCGTAAAGAGATCCTGCGCGACCAGGTTCGCGCCATCCTGCGTGCCTCCGCTTTCGGTAAGCTGCGCATTATGTTCCCGATGATCATCTCTGTTGAAGAAGTGCGTGCGCTGAAGAAAGAGATCGAAATCTACAAACAGGAACTGCGTGACGAAGGTAAAGCATTTGACGAATCCATTGAGATCGGCGTGATGGTGGAAACACCGGCTGCGGCGACCATTGCTCGTCATCTGGCCAAAGAAGTTGATTTCTTTAGTATCGGCACCAATGATTTAACGCAATATACTCTGGCAGTTGACCGTGGTAATGATATGATTTCACATCTTTACCAGCCGATGTCACCGTCTGTACTGAATCTGATTAAGCAAGTTATTGATGCTTCTCACGCTGAAGGTAAATGGACTGGCATGTGCGGTGAGCTTGCGGGCGATGAACGTGCTACACTTCTGTTGCTGGGTATGGGGCTGGACGAATTCTCTATGAGCGCCATTTCCATCCCGCGCATCAAGAAGATTATTCGTAATACGAACTTCGAAGATGCGAAAGTATTAGCAGAGCAGGCTCTTGCTCAACCGACAACGGACGAGTTAATGACGCTGGTTAACAAGTTCATTGAAGAAAAAACAATCTGCTAATCCACGAGATGCGCGGCCCAAATTACTGCTTAGGAGAAGATCATGGGTTTGTTTGATAAATTGAAATCTCTGGTTTCTGATGACAAGAAAGACACCGGAACTATTGAGATTGTTGCTCCCCTCTCCGGTGAGATCGTCAACATTGAAGACGTGCCGGATGTGGTTTTTGCGGAAAAAATTGTGGGCGATGGGATTGCCATCAAACCGACTGGCAACAAAATGGTCGCGCCGGTAGACGGTACCATTGGTAAAATTTTCGAAACCAACCACGCGTTCTCTATTGAATCTGATAGCGGCATTGAGCTGTTCGTTCACTTCGGTATTGATACCGTTGAACTGAAAGGCGAAGGCTTCAAGCGTATCGCTGAAGAAGGTCAGCGCGTGAAAGTCGGCGATCCGGTTATCGAATTTGATCTGCCGCTGCTGGAAGAGAAAGCCAAGTCGACTCTGACGCCGGTGGTTATCTCCAACATGGACGAAATCAAAGAACTGATCAAACTGTCCGGTAGCGTAACCGTGGGTGAAACCCCGGTAATTCGCATCAAGAAGTAATGCTTGCTGCATAAAAATGGCGCCGAAAGGCGCCATTTTTTTATACCGCGCAGGTTAGCGGTCGATAGCACTTCTCGCGGGACAAGACGCGCAATCCCTCCGGGGTGCT
>ERZ831601.2394-NODE-2394-length-10700-cov-2.598215_pt1 | contig 10700 bp, 8 predicted proteins | sample MGYA00519578_ERZ831601 | MGnify/ENA primary metagenome ERZ831601 (study PRJEB31850, sample SAMEA3708717) | human gut metagenome | biome: human gut; feature: human-associated habitat; material: faeces | place: China | collected 2014 ... | reverse complement strand
TTGGGCGCAGGGTGGAAGCGCTGCTGCTCCGCGCGCTCAATTGGGACATCAGCGATGCTTTCTCTTAGCGTTTTGCATACTTCCAGTTGCAGATTGCAAAAAAAGTTGAGATGTTCTTTCCGGTCCTGATGTACCCCCGCCTGGGCCGTGCAAAAAATGGAGTATTCAGCACCGTGAGCTCTGCCGGTGCCGCTGCAGTCGGGTGGCATTGCGGAGATCGACGTCATTTTGGGGTCCGGTGCGGTGCGAGGCACGCTTTTTTGTCCTGACAGGGTTTGCCCGCCGACCCAAATCGCCGGTCAAAGGCGTTCTTGGGACCAATATGGTGTGTCCGGCGCGTATGCAGCCGTCCTGGCCTGCTGAAAACTCCCAAAAATGCACGCTGCTCCCCAGGGGACCCGTGCGAGCGGCGAAAACCATGCCCAAGTCGCTGTCCGCATCGTCATTTTGCTGCACTGACTTTTCTGAATACCGGGCCCGAGATTGGTCAACCCTAGGCTCCCGGAGCTGCGTTGGGGTCGGTTTCGTTGGCGGCCGCCTGCTTATGGGTGGCAAAGACCGAGCCTTCGTGGTCGAAGAGCTTACGATATTGCATGCGGTCCAGGCGATCGCGCGCATTAGCGGTCTTGGCGGGAACGTTCTTGGCCTCGGCTGTATACCAAACGCCGTGCGCATCCTGCGCCCCCACCACGTTTATCGCCGGCATGTGCGCTTGGTTTTGCAAGCGTGCGCGTTGGTAGGCGGTGAGCGGGGCACCGATGGCATTGAGTGCGAGTGCACCGACGTTATTGATGCTTGTGTTGAGTTCCCCACTCGTTTGTGCGTTGCCGGCGACATCGTAGTTCGCCCAGACCACATAGCGTGTCTGCCAGATGCGCTCGGTATGGGTGGCATCGTCCTCATCGGTAAAGTAGAGGTCGTTGTAGCGGTCGGTGAAGAACGGCTGGTGGTCGCCGTACATCACCACGACGACGGGGCGGTCGAGATCACGCAGCTTTTCCAGGAAGGCGGCGAAGGCGGCATCGGACGCTTCCATGAGCGAGCAGTATTCATTGGTCCAGGTGATAACTTTGTCGGACACACCTTCGACGGCAAGGTGCAGTTGCTGGTCGGTGGGCACCAAGCCCGTGTCATAGGCGGAGTGGTTTTGCATCGTCACGTCGTGGATGAAGATCGGCTGGTCGCTCTGCTTTAGTACCTCGAGGCACTTGTCGTAGGTGGCGGCGTCGGTGACCTTGCGGCAGAGCTCGGGTGCGCCGGCGAAGTCCTCGATCGAGAGGAACTCGTCGAATCCCATGTCCGCGAAGACGTTCTCGCGATTCCAGTTGGTGGCGTGGTTGGGGTGCATGGCCACGGTGCGATAGCCGAGTCTCTTGAACTGACGGGCGAGGTTCTCGCTCGGGGCCAGGTTGTAGCTCATGAACGGGTAGACGCCAGCGCCCAGGAATGCCATGGAGTGTCCGGTTAAGAACTCGAACTCGCTGTTACAGGTGCCGGCACCGAAGGCGCTCATGTAGCTCACTCCCTGCAGAAGCGCGTTATCGATGGCTTTGAAGCGCTCGGGCCCCTTATAGCCACAGCCCAGTTCGTTAAAGATTGAAAGGTCGGCGAAGGACTCGTTCATGATACAGATGACTGAGGGCTTGAGCTGGTCAAACTGTTCGACGGCAGCGGCACGGGAGGGGTCGGCGATGCCGTTCGTGCCCGCGTTCCAGCGCGCGGCAAGGCGCTTGATGATCGCCGAGGCCTCACCGCTCTTGTAGTGCTTGGGTTTAGGCGGCACCATTTTTTGCGCGCTCGAAATAAAGGTGGGGAGAAACCCCTGACTGTAATAGCTTTCGAGGGGCTTCCAGGTATGAAGCTTGATGCCCAAGGTGTCGTAATAGCTGATGAAGGCCTGCGCCCCCAGTGCGGCTCCGGCAACAAGTGCGGTACGACGGTCGACGGAGAGGGGGAGTTTGGATTTGGTTGCGACTGGATGCTCCCTCGGCGCTGTCGATGTCCCCTCGGTTGCCGGAGACGCCTTTGAGTCCTTCGATTTCAAGGACGCAGACATCGCATGGTCGATGGACTCGGGGGACGTTTCCGATGCGCGGCGCGGCGGTCGCCCACATGCATCACGCGGAATGAGGACGATAAGCGCGATTCCCAAGGCCGCGGCGGCAAGCCCCATGAAGCAGAAAGTGCTGAGCTCATAGGTGTAGCTGCCGGCGACCGTCGCAGCGGTCGAGAGGGCGAACAGGTCTCCGGGTTGGATGGGCATCGATTTGAACGTGATTACGAAGTACTCGGCGATACCGATGCTGGCGAGCGCAACGATGCCAACGATTGCGGGGGTCTTACGGCGGTGCGGCAGATAGAACAACAGGCACAAGAAGCAGAAGATGAGCAAAAGCTCTAAAAGTGCCGGTCCGGCCTGCATCTTCCATAGTTCATGGTTGGAGGGCAGCTCGAGGGCGAGCATCGAGCATATCGATGCGCCGCCGATCGTTGCCAGCGTACGGGGGTAGGGATGGTCGGTCATCCAGCTTTTCAGATCCTTCATGCTCATCTTCATCGTCTCTGTTCCTTACTCCTAGTTCAGCGTCTTCACGAGCTTCTCCAGGTTGTCGTTCATGATGGGTGGGTAATCCTCGCCGGCTTTAAGCTGTTTGTCAGTGAGCCCCTCGACGGGGTCGAGCTGGACGCATTGTCGTCAGAAGCGGCGAGAGCAAAGACCGCACTTAAAAGGGGCATATATGCCGCCGCCATGGGGCCACGGTGACGAATAGGACGCCGCTTGGGATGGCGACGGTAGATTCGGTTGTCCATAGATTGCTCCTGAATTGAAAACGGCTGCGTCGGGGTGCCGACGGCCGAAGGCGATGCCGCTGTGGCACGCGGTAGCTATTTGATTCAATTGGGAGTCGTTAATCGTCCAGACGGACCCTGAGGGATAATAGGGTGACCGGGGCATATGAAGATCGCTCGGTGCCGATGACGGCTAGGGCGGAGATCAGCAAGAGGGTGATGAACGATGTCGCGCCCACGGGGACGGTGTCACCGCCACGGGCGATCGACAGATTGCCGGCGAGCTCGGCGCAGATGGTGCAGCCCGCGCCGGTGCAGTCATGATGCAACTCATGGGCGGTTGCGATGGGGGAGAGGATGGTTACCGCGAGAAGGGCGAAGACGAGAGCCAGGGCGAGCAGGCGAGTGCGAACGGGCGGCATGGAGTCGCGTGCATCGCGATTCGGTGCTATATCTCGCCATGCCGAGGTGCTCAGCTCATCAGTCATCTGCCCTCCCTTCCTCTCATCTGGGCATATTTCATCTGGAGGATTGTAGTCTTGAGAAGCTGATTCACAAAGTTGCCGCGCTAAAACTTCATGCTTTCCGGTCCGCCTTGGGGCTGCGCATAAGTTATCCTCCGACATTCAGAAAATCTAAGTGCCAAAAAATAAGATTTTTTGACTCTGTGTTGTATAACCCGCCATTCGTGGGTACCATTCAACGCGTACGCAAACAAAAAGGGTTAACCCGCGCGGCATGACCGCGCGGCCCACAAAGGAGGAAACAAGCATGTCGTCTTTGAAGCCGCTTGCAGATCGTGTTCTGGTCAAGCCCGACGAGGCCGAGCAGAAGACCGCCTCTGGTCTGTACATCGCCAGCAACGCTCAAGAGAAGCCGCAGCGCGGCACCATCGTTGCCGTGGGCGCCGGCAAGGTCAACGACAAGGGTGAGCGCATCCCCATGGACGTCAAGGAAGGCGACGTTGTCATCTACGGTAAGTTCGGTGGCAACGAGGTCAAGGTCGACGGCGAGAAGTATCTGCTCATGCGCGCCGACGACATCTACGCAGTCGTCGAGGCCTAGTCTCGTCAGAATCTCTGATTCGTCTTTGAGCGCGGTCGCCGCATAGGACTCGGAAGCGGCGACGCGAGTCACATTTCTTTTGGAGGATTACTCACCATGGCAAAGAACATTACGTTCAACACCGATGCCCGCGCTAAGCTCGCCAAGGGCGTCAACACTCTGGCCGACGCCGTTACCGTCACCATGGGCCCCAAGGGCCGCTATGTCGCTCTGCAGCGCACGTTCGGTGCTCCGACCATCACCAACGACGGCGTTTCCGTCGCTAAGGAGATCGAGCTCGAGGACAACATCGAGAACATGGGCGCTCAGCTGGTGAAGGAGGTCGCCACCAAGACCAACGACACCGTGGGTGACGGCACCACCACCGCAACCCTGCTCGCTCAGGCTATCGTCAACGACGGTCTGCGCAACGTCGCCGCCGGCGCCAACCCGCTGGCCATCCGTCGCGGCATCGACAAGGCCGTAAACGCCGCCGTCGCCGAGATGAAGAAGCAGGCCAAGCCGGTCGAGACCAAGGAGCAGATCGCTTCCGTCGGCACCATCTCCGCTGGTGACCCCGAGGTCGGCGAGAAGATCGCCGAGGCCATGGAGGTCGTGGGCAAGGACGGCGTTATCACCGTCGAGGATTCCCAGACGTTCGACATCACCATCGACACCGTCGAGGGCATGCAGTTCGACAAGGGCTATGTCTCCGCTTACTTCGTCACGGACAACGACCGCATGGAGGCCGTGATGAAGGATCCGTACATCCTCATCACCGACCAGAAGATTTCCAGCGTTCAGGACATCATGCCTGTTCTCGAGGCTGTCCAGCGCGCCGGCCGTGGCCTGCTCATCATCGCTGAGGACATCGACGGCGAGGCTCTGCCGACCCTGGTCCTCAACAAGATCCGTGGCGCTCTCAACGTCTGCGCCGTCAAGGCCCCGGGCTACGGCGATCGCCGCAAGCGCATCCTGGAGGACATCGCCGTCCTCACCGGTGGCCAGGCCGCTCTGGACGAGCTGGGCGTGAAGGTCGCTGACATCACCGCCGATATGCTCGGTACTGCTAAGTCCGTCACCATCTCCAAGGACAACACCGTCGTCGTCGGCGGCGCTGGCTCCAAGGAGGCCATCGACGCTCGTATCGCTCAGATCAAGGGTGAGATGGAGAACACCACCTCTGACTTCGACCGTGAGAAGCTGCAGGAGCGCCTGGCCAAGCTCTCCGGTGGCGTTGCCGTCATCAAGGTCGGCGCTGCTACCGAGTCCGAGCTCAAGGAGATCAAGCACCGCGTCGAGGATGCCCTGCAGGCTACCCGCGCTGCTGTCGAGGAGGGCATCGTCGCCGGCGGTGGCGTCGCCTTCATGGACGCTGCTCCTGCGCTCGATGCTGTCGAGATCGACGACCCCGAGGAGAAGATCGGCGTCGACATCGTCAAGAAGGCTCTGACCGCTCCGGTCGCCACCATCGCCAAGAACGCTGGCTCTGAGGGCGCTGTCGTGGTCGACAAGGTTGCCGAGCTGCCCGCCGGCCAGGGTCTCAACTCTGCCAACGGCGAGTGGGGCGACATGATCGAGATGGGCGTCCTCGACCCCGTCAAGGTCAGCCGCGTCACCCTGCAGAACGCTGCTTCTGTCGCCAGCCTGATCCTCATCACCGAGGCCACCGTCTCCGATGTGCCCAAAAACACTCAGCTTGAGGACGCTATCGCTGCTGCTACCGCTGGTCAGCAGGGCGGCGGTATGTACTAAGGCCGACAAGGTCTAGAACTCCCACCGGGGATCCGGGGGCGTGACGGGGGTTTCTCTCCGGAACGTCCTCGGACATGCAAAGAGGCTCCGCATCGCGCTTCGCGCTGCGGAGCCTCTTTGCGTCCTGACGCTCCTATTTGGCAAGGTGTTTTTTAAAATCCATTTTGCGCTCGGCCTCGAAGGCCCGCCTGTCCCAATCGAGCGGAAGTCCGGCCTCGACCCATGCCTCGTAGGCCCTCCTTATGGGCTTGAGCTCCCTTTGGCCCCTCTCCAGCATCGAGATGTACTTCTCGCTGGTTCCCAATATGGACGCCGCCCTCACCTGGCTGACCTTCGCCGCGCGCCTGGCCGCCACGAGCTCCGAGGCGTCCTCGGGCCTCCTGATCTCGTGCGGGTGCATCAGCGCCCGGTACGCCTCCCTGGCCACGTAGCGCTTGAGGCACCTCATGACCTCCCTGTCGCTCTTCCCCCGCCCTCTGGCCCTCTCGGCGTACTCGGCGGTCTCGGGGTCGCGCATGACCCTCTGCCTCGCGATCTCGTGCAGCGCGCTGTTCGCCTGCCGGTCGCCGCCCCTGTTGAGCCTGTGCCTCACGGTCTTGCCGCTCGAGGCGGGGATGGGACAGGCCCCACATATCGCCGCGAACGACGCCTCGGAGCGCAGCCTGCCCGGGTTGTCCCCGGCCGCGACCGCGAGCTTGGCCGCGCTCACGGGCCCGCACCCGTACATCGCCAGCAGCGCGGGGCAGTTCTCCTCCAGGGACGCCTCGATCGCGCGCTCCATGTCGAGCGCCGTGTCGCGCGCCGCCGCCCACAGGTCCGCCAGCGCGCCGAGCGCGGCGCCCAGCGCGCCCTCGGCGCGCACGGAGGGGAGCTCCTCCATCAGCCTAGGCCCTCCCATGCCGCGGAACCTCGACCTGAGCCCCTCCGGCGCGGTGGTGAGCAGCGACCTCGCGGTGTTTATCGCCGAGGTCCGCGCCTTCACCGCCCCGGAGCGCGCCGCGAGCATGCAGCGCACCCCGTCGACCCACCCGTCCTGGCTCTTGGGGGTCCCGAGTTTCGAGCCGGACATCGCCGCGCGGGCGGCCCTCTCCGCGTCCGCCTCGTCGCACTTTCCCTGCCCCGGGCGCCTCCTCTGCATCCTCGCCGGGGAGAGCGCCTCGCGCACGGGCATCCCCAGCGACGCGAGGTGCCTGGTGAGGCCCGCCCCGTAGGACGACGTCCCCTCCATCGCGACGCAGGCCGGCTCCCCGGCCGCCGCGATCGCCCCGGCGAGCGCCTCGTAGCCCGCCGCGTCGGCGGGGAACTGGCGGGACAGGACCTTGCGGCCCCTCCAGTCGAGGACGCACAGCCAGTGCGAGTCGGCGTGGGTGTCGACCCCGCAGAAGACCGGCCCGCGGGCGCCGGGTGTCGATTCGGTTCTCATGTCTCGCTCCGTTCTTTCCGTGCTCGCCTGGACCGGGCAGACGGCACACTGACGGGGCGCGATAGAATGCGGTTGTTCGGGTCCGCGGTATCGCTCCATGCTCCTATTAGGTCATGCGGCGGTCTCGGCTCGCCGCGGCCCGCGCGGGACATGTCAGGAAACGAGGGCAGCCCTGTGGGCGCCAGCGGAATGTGGGGTCACCGCGCGGTCCGCATCTGATGGTGTCGACGTCAATGGTATACGGGTGCATCATCGACGTCTTCAATACAGAAAATATCAGTGCGGAATGTTTTGGAGGGGACATCCCTGCCGGGACCTGCGGCAACATCGCCGGTGGTTCTTGGGCATCGCTTGCTGGCGGGGTTCCTTGGCTGAGTTAGACTTGGTTGATGGGGTTACTGATCCCGGTCGCCGTCCCGGCCCAGCATTGCCCTTAGCTTCTCAAAGCTTTCCTCGCTTAGGCAGTGCTCCATGTGGCAGCCCTCTTGCGAGGCAACCTCTGCCGAAACGCCTGCGTCCTCGAGCAGCCCCACAAAAAAGCAGTGGCGCTCCCACATTTGGCGAGCGACCTCCAGACCACGCTCCGTCAGATGAACGTCGCGCTTGCCCATTTCGACATAGCCGTTGCTTTCCAGCGTCGCCATGGCCTTGGAAACGCTCGCCTTGGTCACGCCCAGGTATTCGGCGACGTCGATTGAGCGCACCGTGCCTTGGCGCTGCGACAGAACGTAGATCGATTCGAGATAGTCTTCTCCGGATTCACGTAGGGCCATGGGCCGCCTTTCGCGATGATTGCTAGTTAGCCTTCTGATACTTTCCTTGGCTTACTTTACCGCAAAAGTTGACCATGTCTTACTGCATTGACCAAAAAGTTAGCCGCGTTTCACAAAACGTGCGGGACGAAAACAAAATGGGAACGCCCCGCAAGGAGTGTCCCCAGCTGCCGGCAGATAAGGAGCGTCCCCAAGTGCCGGGTCGCAGCTACACGAGGCCAAAGTGCTTGGCGGCGTTGTAAATGCCGTCGTCGTCTACGGCGGTCGTAACGTAGGTCGCTGCGGCCTTCACGGTCTCCTGCGCGTTGCCCATGGCCACACTCGTGCCCACGGCGGCAAACATCGACAGGTCGTTCTCGCCGTCGCCAAAGGCAATCGCCTCGCTCGCGTCGATGCCCAGGCGCTCCAGCGTCGCCGCCACGCCCAGGTCCTTGCCGCCGTTGGCCGGAATAATGTCGCAGAACAGGTCGTACCAGCGCGTGGTTGTAGAATGCGACAGGACATCGGTAACTATACCCTGGTCGACCGGGTCCACAAAGGCGCAGAACTGGTAAACCGGCGCGTCGAAAGCATGCTCAAAAGGCTCCTCGTGATACGAGATTCCGGCATTGTCGGCAGCCGCCACCACGCGCTTGGACAGACGGTTCACAAACGAATTCTCGCCCTGCATGCACAGTGAGTCGTAGCGTCCCTGCGCCACCTGGTCCACAATCACCGCAACGTCGTCCGGATCGATCGGGCAGCTGCGATAAACGCCCTTGGCATCAAAACAGTGCTGACCCGAAAGCGTAATGTACGCATCCCAACCCAAGTCGAACAGCCAATCCGGCATCTGGTAGGTCGGGCGACCCGTGGCGATTATGCACGCAATCCCCTGCTCGCGAAAGCTGTCGAGCACCTGCTGCGCCGACGCCGGAATCCGATGGGTCTTAAAGCTCAGCAACGTGCCGTCGATATCGAAAAATGCGGCCTTGATCATCCTTGCCTACTCCTCGCCCTCGAGCTTCTCGCTCGCCTCGAGCCACGCCATCTCCAGCTCGTCCATGGCGGCGTGAGCCTCGTCAATCTTTGCCTGCTGCTCGCCCAGCGCCGTGTAGTTGGTGGGGTCGACCTGGGCCATCGCGGCCTCGGCCTCCTCCACGCGAGCGCGCTGCGTCTCCATTTTGCGCTCAAGCGAGCTCACCTCGCGGCGGAGCTTCTGGCGCTCGGCGTTGGAAAGACCATTGGGCTGGCCGCTCGACTTGGGCTTTTCGGCCGCAGTTGCCGCGGCACCGGTGTCAAACGTGCCGGTCTTGGCGCTCGGCGCACCCACGGGCTCACCCTCGGCGGTGGCGTTGCACAGGCGTAGGTACTGGTCGACGCCGCCGGGCATATGCGTCAGGTGGCCGTCGAGCAGCGCCCACTGCTGGTCGGTCACGCGCTCCATCAAGAAGCGGTCGTGCGTCACCAGGATCAGCGTGCCGGGCCAACCGTCCAGCAAATCCTCGACAATCGCGAGCATGTCGGTATCCAGGTCGTTACCGGGCTCGTCCAGGATAAGCACGTTGGGCTCGTCCAGGATCGTCAGCAACAGCGACAGGCGACGGCGCTGGCCGCCCGAAAGATCGCCGATGCGGCTCCAGAGCTGCTGGGTCGTAAAGCCCAGGCGTTCGCAGAGCTTCTCGGGCGAAGTCTCCTTGCCGTCGATGACGTAGTACTTCTTATAGTTGCCGAGAACCTCGCGGATCGTGTCGCCCATGTAGGGCTCGAGCTCCTCGAGCTGCTGCGACAGCACGCCAAAGCGCACCGTCTGGCCAATCTTCACGCGGCCGCGCGTGGGCTCAATCTTGCCCTGAATCACGTCGAGCAGCGTCGACTTGCCAGCGCCGTTCTCGCCCAAAAGTCCATAGCGGTCGCCCGCTCCGATGAGCCAGGTCACGTCGGAAAGTACCTGCTTGGGCGCGCCATCGGTATCCGCATAGCCGGCGTCCACGTCGACCACGTCGATGACCTGCTTGCCTTCGACTTTTCCGAGCACGTCCTGGGTCGGTCCCGGCTCCTGCACCACGTACGCGCTGGGCGCAATAAGCACCAGCACGCAGAGCACGGCCACGATCGGTCCGGCGAGATATCGCCAAGGGCGAACATCGAACCACCGTCCGACCTGACGCCAACGTCGTCTGATACGTGGCAGAAGGCCTTGAGACGACCCGTTACGTGTGCTTTTGGCGTGAACTCGCTGTGTTTCCTGCATATCGGCCATGCCTCCCATACTATGGAAGGCAACGAACTTAACAATCGCGTGGAACAAAGGCAGGAAACGGTATGGATGAGAATGCGATCCGCCAGTGGCTTATCGATTGCTTCGGACCGATTCAGGGCGAGATGGCATGGAACCAGCTTTCCAACATGCCGGAAGCCGTACGTGACCAGCTGATGAGTCAGGATCCGAGCACGCTGCCCAAGCCCGAAGAGGTCAAGTCCATGATGCAGGCGTTCACCGCCGGCGGGCTCAACACCATGGGAGATATGCAGCAGGCCGTGGAACAGGGGCCGATCAACATCAAACTGGCGAAATCGCTCGCGTTGCAGCAGGCGAATGGTGCCGGATCGGACAGCAGCGTGAACGCCGAAACCGGCGAAATCGCAAGACGTGCCATCAGCGAGGCGAACCTGTGGCTTGATACCGCTTGCGAATTCAACCCGGCGCAAGGCGAGACGCAGCTGCTCACCCGCGCCGGCTGGGTGGAGGGCACCATCGACCAGTGGGCGAAGTTCGCAGCTCCTGTGGCCGAGTCGATGAACGACGCTTTGGCTTCGGTGATTTCGGAGCGTCTTGGCGGCGCGTTCGGCGATGGCGAGATTGCCGGCATGTTCGCCGGACCGGTGCCGATTCCGATTCCCGACGGTATGAAAGACCCAGCCCAACTGATGAA
>ERZ831601.2389-NODE-2389-length-10718-cov-2.576667_pt1 | contig 10718 bp, 10 predicted proteins | sample MGYA00519578_ERZ831601 | MGnify/ENA primary metagenome ERZ831601 (study PRJEB31850, sample SAMEA3708717) | human gut metagenome | biome: human gut; feature: human-associated habitat; material: faeces | place: China | collected 2014 ... | reverse complement strand
TTAGCTATACAGTCGGTAATTCTACTTGTATGCCTTGGATGGACTATATAAAAGAAATAAAGGATGACTGTATTGTAATATACGACAAGACAAAACCAAATTTAGGCTCTGAGGAAATACCAAAGACGGCTATATTTGAAGTTGAGTTGTCCGATGAAGAATATAACGCTAAATATTATGATGCCGCCAAAGAGGTGTTTGACATTTTGTCCGGTAGCGAATATTTAGGCGACCATGGTTATCACGAAATGTGGAATGCTTGGATAGGACGCAGCTGCCAAGAAATGTATAATAATCTTAGAGAAGAGAAGTTAACCTTGATAGGTTGGTTCCGATTATCTGAAATAAAACACGGCTGGTTTTCTGATTGTGATATTGGCATTATAGCTGAGGACGAAAATGGCGATAGATTTTGGTGTCATTGGGAGAAAACCGCTATCGACGAAATGTGTGAGTGTTACAAAGAACAAAAAACAATTAAAAATCAGAAGAAAGAAAAGAGGTATAAAGAATGTCATTTGATATATCAAAAATAGACACGCAAGATGTTGTAAATGCTATTAAAATGTTACGTATCAGCATAAATGTAGTTAATAAACATCTAAAATGTGTTGATACGTAACATTTTTGTCGTTCGTAATATAATATACCCCTCTTGATGTAGGTTGCACATCAGGAGGGGCGCTTTTATGCTATAACTAATAGTGTTACATATTGGTACAAATATAGTGCTATTAAGCTGATAGAATACATGTTCAAATGAAAACAGTTTAACATAACCACTTAACCGAAAGAAAAAATCAAAAAAACAAAACCGACATACGAGCCGATTTTATTTCTAATTTCTCATTTAAAATTGTATAAGTCAGGTATGATTTTTACTGTAATATCCCTGATTTACTGTAATTATGGAGTGAACAAGAGTGAATGTAAGGGATTGAAAGGGCAGAATCGTCTAAAAAAGCTCTTTGATACGCCTATATTCACGCTTGTTCTTCATAGTTCACGGTTGCAGCCGCGAAGCGATGGTGCGGATAACAGGACTTGAACCTGCACGCTTTTCGGCACAAGATCCTAAATCTTGCGTGTCTGCCAATTTCACCATATCCGCAAATTTCCGTTATTATACCAAATGTTTTTTTCAATATCAATAGACAAATTAGACATTTTGTTATATAATAATTATCAATTATTGTACAAAAGGGAGTTGTAGCAATGAGAAGCATTTTCACCGACAAGGTTTCAGATACGATGCCGCTGCCGGAATATCCGCGGCCTCAGCTTGTGCGCGACGGATGGCAAAATCTTAACGGCCTTTATGATTATAAAATATCAGACAGCAGTGAGAAAAAGCCGAATGATATTGACGGAAAGATTTTAGTTCCATTTGCTCCCGAGTGTTTTTTGTCAAAGGTCGAAAAGGGATTAAAGCCCACCGAAAGACTTTGGTATTTTAAAAAATTTTCATTAAACGACGATTTGAAAGGAAAGAGTATTCTTTTGCATTTCGGAGCAGTTGATTGGGAATGCAAAGTATATATTAACGACACCTTTGTAGGTTCACATATCGGCGGTTATTGCGCGTTTACTTTTGATATTACCGATTTTCTACGTGACGGTGAAAATGAACTTTCCGTTTGTGTATTTGACCCGACGGATTCGGGCTGGCAGCAACGCGGCAAACAGGTTAACAAGACGCACGGCTTTTGGTATACGGCTACATCCGGTATTTGGCAGACCGTTTGGCTGGAGGCGGTTGACAGCTGTTATATCAGAAAGCTTGATGTTGTTCCCGATATTGATAACAATCTTATATCAATCGATATAGACTTATCCGCCGAAACGAAAGGCGTTAAAATTAAAGCCCGGATAATGGACGGCGACAGCGTTTTAGCCGAGAAATCAGTTAAGCAGCATGACGAAATCAAGCTTAAAAAGTACGAATATTGGTCGCCAGAAAATCCCAAACTTTATGATTTGTTTATTACCGTTTCCATTGGAGATAAAGCGGTAGATTCTGTTAAAAGCTATTTCGGCATGAGAAAGTTCTCGATAGGGCGTGACAAAAAGGGAATAACACGTCTTTTCCTTAACAATGAACCGTATTTCCAAAAGGGGCTTTTGGATCAGGGCTATTGGTGCGACGGAGGACTTACGGCGCCTACGGATGAAGCTATGATCTTTGATATTTCTGAAATGAAACGTCTCGGATTTAATATGTTGAGAAAACATATTAAGGTTGAGCCGATGCGTTGGTATTATCATTGCGACAGACTCGGCATGCTTGTTTGGCAGGATATGGTAAGCGGCGGAGCGTACATCGGAGATTTCTACGCGGGAGTTTTACCTAATGTCGGTATTTACAAACTCAAGGATAACAAATACAACAGATTCAGCCGCGGCGATAAAAAATGGCGTCGCAACTACTATGAAGAGCTTGAAGAAGTGATAAAACAGCTTTACAGCGTCACGTCAATTTACTGCTGGGTTCCGTTTAATGAGGCATGGGGGCAGTTTGATGCTTTGAAAGTCTGCGATTTTGTCAGAAGCCTTGACAGCCATCGTGTTATTGACCATGCAAGCGGTTGGTATGATCAGGGAGGCGGAGATATTGACAGTATGCATAAATATATCCTCCCGATTCATCTGAGAAAATCAAAAAAACGCGCTTTTGTCGTTACTGAATTCGGTGGCTATTCGAATATAGTTCGGGGTCATACTTGGAACGAGAAAAAAGCATTCGGGTATCTTATGTTTAAATCCAAAGAAAGTCTTACGAAGGCCTATAAAAAGCTGCTTGACAGACAAATTATTCCGATAATAGATAAGGGCTTATCCGGTACCGTTTATACTCAAGTTAGCGATGTTGAAAATGAAGTTAACGGAATTTATACATATGACAGAGCAGTTTTAAAAATTGATGAGAATGTTTTGAAGGACATTAACAGTCAGTTAAGATATTGAGAGGATATATATGGCGGCGACAAACAATCAAAAACTTAAGCTTCTTTATATACTGAAGTTTTTGCAGGAGAATACCGATGAGAACCACATTGCGCATGCCGAGGATATAAAGCTTTACTTGTTAAATTACGGTATTGCCGCAGAGCGGAAATCAATATACAGCGATATTTCAATCCTTATTGATTTTGGATATGATATAATTAAGAGTAACGGTTCCGGCGGCGGCTACTTCCTTGCAAGTCGTGACTTTGAGCTTGCCGAGCTGAGACTGTTAAGTGATGCGGTTCAAGCTGCAAATTTTATTTCTGCTAAAAAAACAAAACAGCTTCTGAATAAGATATTTACTCTTACAAGCGCAGAGCAGGCAAAAAAAATCAAATCCCAGGTCTATGTTGATAATAGGCCAAAATGTAAAAATGAAGAGCTGTATTATACAATTGATAAGCTTGACCGTGCTATAAACGATAACCGTAAAGTAAAAATAATATATCGCAGACGTATATTATCGGACAATCCTGACCAAGCTTATGAGGAAAAAGAGCATATAATAAGTCCTTATTCTTTAATTTGGTCAAGTGACCACTATTATCTTGTCGGTAACAAAGAAAAATACGATAATCTTATGATTATGAGAATTGACAGAATCAAACACACAGAGATTATTGACGATTCTTTTTCCCGACCGTTTTCGGAAGTGTCTCCTTACAAATTCAGCTTTGATTCCGCCGATTATGCAAGCAAGCACTTCGATATGTTTTCCGGCGAACCTAAGCCGATTTCTTTATTGTGCAGTAATGAAATTGTCGAAAATGTGCTTGACAGGTTCGGAGAGGATGCTAATATACACAAAAACGGTCCGTCAAAATTTGTTTTAAATGCCAATTCAGCCGTAAATGACGGATTAGTTTCATGGATTATTCAATTCGGAGGAAAAATTCAAGTAACCTCTCCAAATGAGCTGAAAAATATGGTGCTTAAAAGGGCGGAAGAAATCAAGTCTGCATATACAATTTGATTGTTGTGCAAAATTTACAAAAAATAATCAATATTTTCTGTCCATTATCCATAGCGATACTTGAAAAAAATCTAAGTTTGTTATAAAATAAACAAGATGAAAAATGTTAATTAACAACCGAAAGGATGTAAAAAATGAGTAGTGCTTTAAACAAAATGACAGTCGAAGATTTCGATGTCAAAGGTAAGAGAGTTCTCGTTCGTTGCGACTTTAACGTTAAAATGGAAAACGGCGTTATAACAAGCGACAAGAGAATAGTAGCTTCTCTTCCCACAATTCAGTATCTTATAAAGAACGGAGCCAAGGTTATCCTTTGCTCTCATCTCGGCAGACCGAAAGGACAGGTAAATCCCGAGTTTTCTATGAAGCCCGTTGCAGCTCGTCTCTCTGAGCTTCTCGGTCTGAAAGTTAAAATGGCTGACGATGTTGTCGGCCCGAGCGCTCAAGCCCTTGCCGCCTCGCTTAAAGACGGCGAAGTAATGCTTCTTGAAAATGTTCGTTTTGAACCCGGCGAGACTAAAAATGATCCCGAGCTTTCAAAGGCATTTGCTTCTCTTGCAGATCTTTATGTAAATGATGCTTTCGGTTCTGCGCACAGAGCTCATTCTTCAACTGCCGGCGTTGCCGCATATCTTCCCGCAGCATGCGGATATCTTATTCAGAAAGAAATTAAGTTTATCGGCGGAGCTTTGGAAAATCCGAAGAGACCGCTTGTTGCAATTCTCGGCGGAGCAAAGGTTTCTGATAAAATCGGCGTAATCACAAATTTAATTGACAAGTGTGATACTCTTATCATCGGCGGCGGTATGGCTTATACATTTATGAAGGCTCTCGGCCACAATATAGGTGATTCTCTTCTCGAGGCTGATAAAGTTGACCTTGCTAAGGAAATGATGGATAAGGCTAAAGCTAAAGGTATTAAATTCCTTATTCCCGTTGATAATAAGGTGGGTAAAGAGTATAAACCCGATACCGAAGCAATGGTTGTTAATTCCGACGAAATTCCCGACGGTTGGGTGGGACTTGACATAGGACCTAAGACTCAGCAGCTCTTTGCCGACGCTGTTAAAGATGCCGGTACCGTAATTTGGAACGGGCCTATGGGTGTTTCTGAGTGGGACAACTTTGCAGCCGGAACAATAGCGGTTGCTACCGCCATTGCTGATAGTAACGCCATTTCGATTATAGGTGGCGGAGACTCTGCGGCAGCCATACAGAAGCTTGGCTTTGCTGATAAGATGTCTCATATATCGACCGGCGGCGGTGCTTCGCTTGAATATCTTGAAGGCAAAGAACTTCCCGGTATTGCAGCTCTTAACGACAAGAAATAATAAAAATACAGGTGAGTATTTTTACTCACCTGTTAATTATGATAAAGGAGTAATAATTATGAATAAAACACTTCGTAAAGCTGTTATTGCAGGCAACTGGAAAATGAATAAAACTCCGAGCGAAGCTAAGGCTCTTATTGAGGAGATGAAGCCGCTTGTAAAAAATGCAGATTGTGATGTGGTTCTCTGCGTACCTTATATTGATATCCCTGCCGCTGTTGAGGCTGCTAAAGGTTCCAATATAAAAATCGGTGCGGAAAATATTCACTTTAAGGCTTCAGGTGCATTTACCGGCGAGGTTTCGGCAGACATGCTCAAGGAAGCAGGAGTTGAATACGTTATTGTCGGTCACTCGGAGAGAAGAACATACTTCGGTGAAACCGACCAGACCGTTAACCTTCGTGCTCTTGCAGCTTTGAACGCTGGCTTTAAGACTATTATTTGTGTCGGCGAAACACTTGAGCAGAGAGAACTTGGTTATACTGAAACTCTTTTGAAATTCCAGACTAAGATGGCACTTACAAATGTAACAAAGGAACAGCTTGCAAATGTCATAATCGCTTATGAGCCTGTTTGGGCAATCGGTACCGGCGTAACAGCCACATCCGATCAGGCTGATGAGGGTAACGGCTTTGTAAGAGCTGCTATCGAGGAAGCCTACGGTAAAGATGCTGCTGAGAGCGTAACAGTTCAGTACGGCGGTTCAATGAATGCAAAAAATGCCGAAGAACTTCTTTCTAAAGTAAATGTTGACGGCGGACTTATCGGTGGTGCGTCTCTTAAAGCCCAGGATTTCTCCGTAATAGTTGCAGCTGCTTCTAAATAATGATTGAATAGTTAGATAAGGTGATTTGAATGAAAAAACCTGTTGTTTTATGTATAATGGACGGCTTCGGCCACAACCCGTCCGATTACGGCAATGCGATAAAAGCTGCTAATACTCCGCGGTTAGATGAATTTATGAAGAATGATCCCATGACATATATCGGGGCATCAGGAATGGATGTAGGCCTTCCGGACGGTCAAATGGGTAACAGCGAGGTAGGTCATACAAATATCGGTGCCGGCAGAGTTGTTTATCAGGAACTCACAAGAATTACTAAGGCAATAACCGACGGTGATTTCTTTAAGAATCCGGCATTTATGGGTGCGGTTGAAAATTGCAAAAAATACGGTACGGCTCTCCACTTGATAGGCCTTTTATCCGACGGCGGCGTACACAGCCACAATACTCATCTTTATGCTTTACTGGAACTCGCTAAACGTAACGGCATTAAGGACGTTTATGTTCATTGTCTTCTTGACGGTCGTGACGTACCTCCGGCATCCGGCGTTGAGTATATAAAAGAGCTTGAAGATAAAATGAGCGAAATCGGTGTTGGCAAAATTGCTACCTTAATGGGCAGATTTTATGCTATGGACCGTGACAATATGTGGGACAGAGTCGGAATGGCATACAGGGCTATGGTCAACGGTGAAGGCGTACACAATTCAAACGCCGTTGATGCAGTCGAAAAGTCTTATGAGACAATCGATGGTGACGGTAAGCATCTTACAGATGAATTTGTTATGCCCACAGTATGCTCCGAAGACGGCAAAATTAAAGAAAATGATTCTGTTGTATTCTTTAATTTCCGTCCGGACCGTGCAAGAGAAATAACAAGAGCTTTTGTGGATCCTGAATTTAAGGGATTCGAAAGGAAGTATTTCCCTCTTTATTATGTTTGCATGACTCAGTATGATGAGACTATGCCGAATGTTAAGGTCGCTTTTGCACCTGAGGCTCTTAAAAATACTATGGGAGAATATCTTTCTTCTCTCGGCAAAACACAGCTTCGTATAGCTGAGACACAAAAATATGCGCACGTTACATTTTTCTTTAACGGCGGAGAAGAAAAAGTATATCCGGGCGAAGACAGAGTCCTTATCGACTCACCCAAAATTTCAACATTTGACTTGAAGCCTGAGATGAGTGCTTATGAGGTCTGCGACGCCGCTTGTGAGAGAATACTCAGCGGAAAATACGATGTTGTAATTCTTAACTACGCTAACTGTGATATGGTGGGGCACACAGGTGTTTTCCCTGCGGCGGTAAAAGCTGTTGAAACTGTTGATGAATGCGTAGGTAAGCTTGTTGATGCAGTCAATAAGATGGGCGGCGTTACACTTATAACCGCGGACCACGGTAATGCAGATAAAATGTATGCCGAAGACGGAACACCGTTTACTGCTCACACAACCAATCCCGTTCCGTTGATTGTAGTAGGTTATGATTGCAAGCTCAAACAAAATGGCGGCAGACTCTGCGACCTTGCGCCTACAATGCTTGACATTATGGGACTTGCAAAACCTGCTGAGATGACAGGTGTTTCTCTTATTGAAAAGAAATAAGCTTCACCATTAGGGTTGCTGTAATTACACTAACCATATTGGCACACAGCGAAGCAAAAGCTGTGTGCCTTATCTTTTTTATACCTATTGCTCCGTAATAAACGGTTATTACATAAAAAGTGGTTTCAGTTGACGCCATTACAGCGGAAGCACATCTGCCTATAAATGAGTCGCAGCCATAGTCTTTGAGCAGATTCTCAAATATGCTTAGGGAACCGCTGCCCGACAGCGGAGTTAGTGTTATCAGAGGTATCAGTTCGGCAGGAATACCGATATTTGTAAAAACAGGCGTTATAAGTTTTGTGAAGTAATCGCAGAGACCCGATTTTGTAAACATATTTACTGCCAGCATCATTGCCGTAATCGCCGGAAAGATGGCCAATCCGGTTTTGAGTCCTGACGGCACGCCATCGGTAAAATCCTGAAAGACGTTTCTCTTTTTCAAGAACGAATAACATACTGTCCCTGCAATGAAAATAATGAATATGTAAGTACCTATTTTATTCATATTTTTTACCACCGAGCATCTTTGTCAAAATAATACCTGTTGCGACCGATGCAAATGAGGCTACGAGCGAAGCCGCCACAAAGTCCAAGGGATTTGCGGCACCGTTATTTTGCCTTACAGCTGCTATTGTAGACGGAAACACCTTTAAAGCTGTTGAGTTTAAGACTACAAACATAACCATATTGTTTGTGGCTGTATATCCGTTAGGTCTGTCTTTTGCAAACTCTTTCATAACCAATATACCAAGCGGAGTCGAGGCGTTTCCAAGTCCTAACAGTCCTGCTGCCATGCTGAGACTTATTGCGTCAAAAAGTTTGCTTTTGGGTTTTACATCTTTAAATAAAAGCTTAATAATAGGGGACAGGGCCTTTGAAAATAATTTATTTAAGCCTGATTTTTCTATAATATTCATAATGCCACCCCAAAAGCAAAATACCCCTAATACAGATAGCAAAAATTCAACCGATTGTTTGCCGGACGCAATAATAGCACTTGATAAGCCCTCTGTGCTGCCACAAATAAATGAAAATATTACGCTTAGAAGAATTATGGCACACCATATATAATTCATCACTTCTATCACCGATACCATGTATATTCATATGAAATGATAAATAGATATTGCATTTTCGTTGACATAATAATTTTAAAATGCTATATTATGTCAAAAGGATGTTCCGAATGTTGCTTTTTGTTGAATGTTAGGAGTGAATATTATGAAATCTACGGGCATGGTCCGTGGAATTGATAAAATGGGCAGGGTGGTACTGCCGACCGAGACCCGTAAGCTGTTGAACCTCGTAGCAGGTAAAAGTGCCGTAGAGATATATACTGATGACGACTCCATCGTTTTAAAAAAATATGTTCCGGCGTGTATTTTTTGCGATAGTGTAGATGATATTGTAGAGTATAAAGGAAATAAAATTTGTAAGCAGTGTATTGAAAAACTAAATGCACTTGCAGAAGAATAAAATGCGTATTTTTATTGATGCCGACGGATGTCCTGTCACTGAATCAGCCATTAATTTTGCCAAACAACACAATATAGAGTGCTATGTTGTATGCGATACTTCTCATGAATTTTCGTTTAATTATGCAAGTGTTATTACAGTTTCAAAAGGCAAAGACAGTGCAGATTACAAAATAGTCAATCTTATATCACCCGGTGATATTGTGGTAACGCAGGATTATGGTCTTGCTGCTATGTGCCTTGCAAAGAATGCAAGGGCTATAAATCAAAACGGTTTGATTTATACTGACAATAACATTGACTTTCTTTTGCAGTCAAGGCATATTTCTCGTGAAATTCGTATGTCTGGCGGCAGAACAAAAGGACCGCATAAACGAAAAGATTTTCAAAATGAAGATTTTTTAAGGTCTCTTAAAAGTTTAATTAAGAATAAATAAAAAACGATATCGAAGATTTAACTTCGATATCGTTTTTTTGTATTGATTGTAATTAAAGGTTACTTACATGATAACTGAGAGTCATAAGGCTGTCGGAAAGATGTACATTTTCAACTGCAACATTTGGGTAATCCGAAGCAATATCATAATGACTGAAATTCCAAAATCCTTTTACACCGAGCTTAACAAGCTCATCAACAATTTCTTTTGCATTATCGCTTGGTATACAAAGCACTGCAACGGCAGGGGAGTTGTCGCGACAAAAATCATACAGACCGTTAATATGTCTTACGGGTATGTTACGTACAAGCTTGCCTGCAAGTGCTTCGTTTTTATCAAAAATACCGATGAGGTTAAACCCGCGTGCTTCAAAAGACATATGAGAAGCTATGGCGTGACCGAGATTTCCTGCACCTATTAGTATAGTCTTAAGATGATTGTTAACACCGAGTATAGAACCTATTTCTTTGTACAGCTGTTCAACATTATATCCGTATCCTTGCTGACCGAAGCCACCGAAGCAATTAAGATCCTGGCGAATTTGTGAAGCGGTAAAACCCATTCTTTTTGATAACTCACCGGATGATATACGAACTGTTCCGTTCTTTTTTATTTCACCTAAAAAGCGATAATATCTCGGAAGTCTTTTAACGACAGATAACGATACCGAATCATTTTTTGCCATTACTCAGTTCACCTCACTTTGAAAGCTTTTGAACGGTTTCCATTACATAATCTCCGAATTCGCTGCACGTTGCACCGTCTTCTCGTCCGGTAATTATATATTTTTTATCGGTGAACATACAGTAATCCAGAGCCTTTTCAAGAAGATCTGCTTTGTCTTGTTTACCGATGTGCGACAGAAGCATAACTGTAGCACGGAGCATGGAGCAAGGATCGGCATATTGACCTCTTCCTTCGGAAATCATACGCGGAGCAGAACCGTGTATAGCTTCGAACATTGCATATCTTTTCCCGAGATTAGCACTTCCTGCCGTGCCGACGCCGCCTTGGAATTCGGCAGCTTCGTCGGTTATAATATCGCCGTATAGATTCGGGAGAACAAAAACTTTAAAGTCTTTGCGGCGCTTTTCATCAATAA
>ERZ831601.2369-NODE-2369-length-10809-cov-105.284080_pt1 | contig 10809 bp, 6 predicted proteins | sample MGYA00519578_ERZ831601 | MGnify/ENA primary metagenome ERZ831601 (study PRJEB31850, sample SAMEA3708717) | human gut metagenome | biome: human gut; feature: human-associated habitat; material: faeces | place: China | collected 2014 ... | reverse complement strand
CGTCCGGAGTGATTTCCATGGTTGAGATCTGGGTGTTCAATTGGGACATTTGATGGAGTTTGTCCATAAACTCATTGTTGGTACGGATCAATTTGGCCACATCACCTAATTTATATTCATAGAAATCGATCAACGCCTTACTGGTGGAGTAATTGACAAGCAAATCATTGTCCATCATCCGGTAAGCGGCGTCCATGCTTGCCACCTGTTTGGTTTGTTCTCCGTAGTTGATGATGCGGTTTTCTATATTGTACTCGATTAAAGAATCCTCGGCGGCAGTCAGCATTTTGCCCAGTCTGGCCAGTTCTTCTTGAAAGAACTTGATCACATTGTTTGTTTCTCCATAGCGTAGTTCATGGTATTGTTTGACAAACTCTTCATTCAGAATCTCAAGTGTGTTATAAGCTATTCCCGGATCGTTGGCACTATAAGCAATCTCGATCATATCACTGTTTCCCAACCTGGCTACTTTTATATGTTGTGAGAGTAGAGGTACGCTGAAATAAGGGTGGGTATAATTGAGTAGTTGGTAGATGAAATTATTGACGGACGGGCGTTCAAAAGCTACCAGATTATGATAGGTCTTCTCTTCGTTTTGCTTGTCTATCAATGCCTGTAACTCTCGTGGAATACCGGAAACCAGCTGCTGGTAATGTATGGCTGAAATATAACTGGTGTTTCTTTCGGCATCTCCATAGACCAGACAGCGGGCAAGCAGTTTCAGAGATACTATTTTCAGTGTGCGTTCCGTTGTAATGATATTCATTAAATTACTCATGTGCACGGTGGCGTTTCGGGTATCGGTGGCATCTACGTTGTATCCGGAGATGATTCCTGTAAAGATGGTGGTTTTCACATCATACGTTTTTTCCAGATTTCTGGTAAGAAACCATGCTATGATACCGGCTATACATGGAAATATAACCATCCACCAACGGATGCGGTAGATAAACTTGACTATGTATTTAAATAATTCCATGCTTCTTATTCCTTTTTGTCTTTTTTCTTACTTTGCTTCTTGTTTTCTTCCTGTTCCTGTATCGTTGTTTCTTGAACGTCCTTTTCTCCTTGTATGGTCAGGATGGGGGTGTGGGAGATTATTTCGAGGGTCAGCAGCTGGTCGTTAATAGTAGAGCGTAGTAAGGCAAAGTCTTGATTAGCGGCAAATTCCTGTTCTTTAGTCTTGGCCACATCATGAATAGAGGTACGTCTGTTTCTATATTCCTGTTCTGCAACAGCCGATGCACCTTTATATAAAGCTATATTTTCAGCTGATCTTTGCAATGTTTCTATATTGGATAAAATTTGGACATATAAATGAGCTATTTGTATTTTAAGGGTTTCGTATGCTTCCTGTTTTCTTAACTCGGCAATATCCACCTGGATTCGCTGGCGCTTGATTCCTCCCCGGAGGTCGAACAGCTTTTCAAAAGGAATACTGATGCCGCCTCCCACATTCCACGAAGTCTGTTCTGTACCTACATACCTGTAAATAAGTGGGGTGTTGACATCCGTATTGCTGGCCACATTGTCTGCTATACCGTAAGAAGCACTTCCGCCGGCATGGATAAACCCCAGCCAGTTCCTTTTCTCTTTCGATAGTAGCTTTTTCTGTAACTGTTTCTCCTTCTCTAAAATCTGTAAGCTTGGAGTGCTGCGTGCATTCTCATAAAGGACACTTAACGGAGGCAGCTTTATCTTTGCATAATCCACATTCATATTCCCCAATATATCATCCTGTGTCACAAGAGGTTGTTGTACCGGTTGTGTTTGCTGCTCTTCCTGTTGTGCGCTTAAATGGTGGATAGAACAATACATACAGATGACAAAAAGACATACTTTACCCATATAATAAATCCCCTTTTTATTCCTAAAACAAATTATTTAAACATCTCCTTTTTGGACAAAAGCTGTCAAAGTCTTGAACAGGATTTTCATATCCAGGAAAAAGGAGAATTCTCTACCGTATTTCAAATCTAATTCTTTGCGTTCTTTAGCGGATAATTTTCCGGCATCCCCCCGTTTTTCCACCTGCCACAAGCCGGTCAGCCCGGCAGGCGCCATGAAGCGTTCGATACTTTCATCGTTTGTCAGGCGTTCGGCTTCATAGAGTGGAAGAGGACGGTTCCCCACCACAGACATGTCGCCTTTCAAGATGTTGACCAGTTGAGGTAACTCATCCAGGCTGTATTTTCGTAAAACGCGTCCTACCTTGGTAACCCGCGGGTCTTTTTCTATTTTTATGAAAGGACTTTCATCCAGTGCGTTTTGTCTGGAAATAAACTCTTCTTCCGGAATGATGAAGTCATCGGAAACCAGCATTCCGCCATTATCTATAACACCGTCATCTCCAAACATCAGTCCTCCTAATTCTTCCATCGAGAAATCTTTGGCAATCTCCGGAGTGCCTTCCGGCTGGTACTGGTTCTGACCGGCAAGGTCTTTCAGCTTTTTATCGGCGTCCGTATACATGGAACGGAATTTCAGGAAATTAAAAATGGTATAATTCGTTCCTACCCGTTTGGATTTGTAAATAACAGGTCCTTTGCTTTCCATACGTATGGCTATGGCAATCAGCAGAAAGACTGGGGACAGGAAGACTAACGCTGCACCGGAGAAAAGGATATCGAAGCAGCGCTTCCATTGGGGAAGGATAAAATGCCTCACGTCTTTTTTCTTCCGGTTATGTGCATATAGCAGTTCCTGCCGTTTATTGATGATGTCTATTTTCTGCCTTAGCCGGGCGGTGGTGATGTGCAAACTGACGGTATCGTTTATTCCGCTGTTCAGATAGACTTTGCTGGCTTCGGGAGTCAGCCTGTCCGTAATGAGTACGACATATGCCTGATAGAACTTTTTCCTGAAAGCACCGACCTGCTCAATATCTCCGTTCATCTCCCCTTGTTCGTGAAGGACAATGATGTTCTCACGTACTTTCAGTCTGATACAAATTGTAATGGCATCCTGGTAGTTTTGGGCATAAATCATCTGGACATTTTCGAGCTTGCTGAATTTGCGCAAAAAATCCTTGTTCTTTCCTATATAAAGCAGAAAGGTCATGCTGATTTACTCAATGATTTTCTTAATTCTTACTTTTAACTCCATGGGATTGAAAGGTTTGACAATATAGTCTTCCGCGCCTTCTTGTAACAGGCGGATGCGTTCTGTGGTACTGTCTTCGCTGCTTAGCATAACCACCGGAATGTGTTTGAATAACTGATTGGATTTTATCCATTCCAGAAACTCGTCTCCACGCATTTCGGGCATACGGATATCTGATATAATCAAATCTGGTATGTTACCTTCCTGAAGCCATTTTACCCCTTCGATGCCATTCGGTAACCAAATACAATCATAATCACTGGCCAGATAGATTGAAAGGACTTTTGCAATTGCTATTTTGTCGTCCAAGACCAAAATTTTCTTTCTCATAGAGTAATCTTTAGATTTTAATGGGCAAAAGTAAAGAAAATTATTGTGAATAAACAACTTTATTCTATTAATTTTTTGGCGTAAAGATTGCTTTTCCTTAACCAAGTGTCTGAAATAGGGGGTTGAATGGAATAAAAGTCCTTTGGAAAAAGGGAAAAAAGAAGACGGGACAACTCCTGTACATTATATATTGTAGTGTATATGATAAGATTAAGATGTGATATTGTATGATGGATGATATTTATTATATTGAAAAATAGTGTTTTGGAACATAATAAAAATAAATATATTGTTTTGTGTAATTCGAAAAATAGTATTTATCTTTGCTGCCGGAAATGATAAAAGCCATATTACTATGTCGGAAATAAACCAGACGATTAATTTACATGTATCTGTGGACTGTGTGCTGATTGGGTTTGATGGAGAGCAGTTCCGTGTCCTGTTGGTAAGGCAGGTGGGGAAACAGTCCGAGGACGGATATAATAACATGAAGTTGCCGGGCAGCCTTATCTATGACGATGAGGATCTGGATGAGGCGGCCAAGCGGGTGTTGAATGAGTTGACGGGCCTGAAGAATGTGAAGCTTACCCAGTTTAAGGCGTATGGATCGAAAGACCGTACCCGTAACCCTAAGGATGTGCTGTGGCTGGAACGTTTTCATCGTTTGGACGAGAAGAAAATAGACCGCATTGTGACTATCGCTTACCTGACACTGGTGAAGATTGACAGACGGTTCGAACAGCTGTCTGATAAATACGATGCTTGCTGGACACCTGTGACGGAGGTGAAAAGCCTGGCGTTCGACCATTTCCAGATTTTGCAGGATGCATTGGTGCATATACGCCATTATGTGGAATATGCTCCTTCCGCAATGTTCGACTTGCTTCCCCGGAAGTTTACGGCGGCCCAGTTGCGGACTGTCTATCAGTTGATTTATGATAAGGTGTTTGACGTAAGGAACTTCCATAAGAAGATAGCGTTGATGCCATATGTAGTACCTTTGGAAGAAAAACAGGTAGGTGTATGCCACAGGGCGGCACGCTTCTATAAGTTCGACCGTTCAATATATAATAAGTCGGGAACGAAGTGATAACAGACAGATAACTTTAGCCTTGTTGTGATTGCTGTGAGAATACTCCGCCTGGTCGTTTCGGGGAATCGGTATATGCTTTGGGATTCTTCACCGGCCTTTCCTTGGAAGGATAATGCTGATGCATCGGGACAGAGACTATTATTTTTAAATTCTTAATTTTCAATTTAAATGTACCTATTAGGTTATGATATTGGCAGTTCGTCGGTAAAGGCGAGTTTGGTAAATGCAGAGACCGGAAAGTGTGTTTCTTCTGCATTCTTTCCTAAAACAGAGGCTGCTATTATGGCTGCCCGCCCCGGATGGGCTGAGCAGGATCCGCAAAATTGGTGGGAAAATCTGAAATTGTCAACTCAGGCTGTCATGGCCGGGAGTGGGATCGGTCCGGATGGAATTGCCGCTATCGGTATCTCTTATCAGATGCACGGACTGGTTTGTGTGGATAAAGGGCAAAATGTATTACGTCCGGCTATTATATGGTGTGACTCACGGGCGGTTCCATACGGGCAGAAAGCGTTTGAGGCATTGGGGGAAACGCAATGTCTTTCTCATCTGCTGAACTCTCCGGGGAATTTTACCGCTTCCAAACTGGCATGGATTAAAGAGAATGAGCCTGCTGTGTACGAACGTATTTATAAAATAATGCTGCCCGGCGATTATATCGCTATGAAACTGACGGGGGATATTTGTACCACGGTGTCCGGTTTGTCCGAAGGGATGTTCTGGGATTTTCAGGCAAATGATGTCGCGGGCTTCCTGATGGATTATTATGGATTCGACCGTTCGCTGATAGCTGATATCAAACCGACTTTTGGCGAGCAGGGGCGTGTAAATGCATGGGCTGCCAAAGAATTGGGCCTGAAAGAGGGAATTCCTGTAACCTATCGCGCCGGAGACCAGCCTAATAATGCTTTGTCGCTCAATGTGTTCAATCCGGGAGAGATTGCTTCTACGGCAGGAACATCGGGAGTGGTATATGGCGTGAACGGTGAGGTGAATTATGATCCGAAATCCCGGGTGAATACTTTTGCCCATGTAAATCATACTGCCGAGCAGACCCGTCTGGGAGTGTTGTTGTGTATCAATGGTACCGGTATATTGAATTCGTGGGTGAAACGTAATGTGGCTCCCGAAGGTATTTCTTACAGTGATATGAACAGGCTGGCGGCACAGGCTCCTGTCGGCAGTGCCGGAGTAAGTATTCTTCCTTTTGGCAACGGGGCGGAGCGTATGCTGGAAAATAAAGAGACAGGATGCTCTATATGTGGAGTTAATTTTAACCTGCATGGAAAGCAGCATATTGTTCGTGCCGCACAGGAAGGGATCGTGTTCTCGTTTAAATACGGCATTGATATCATGGAGCAGATGGGTATCCCTGTACAGAAGATTCATGCCGGACATGCCAATATGTTTCTCAGTCCTATCTTCCGCGAAACGTTGGCGGGAGTGACAGGGGCTGTAATCGAACTGTATGACACGGATGGATCGGTGGGCGCCGCCAAGGGGGCCGGCATAGGCGCGGGTGTTTATAAAGATAACAACGAGGCATTTGCCACATTGGAAAAACTGGAGGTGATAGAGCCTGATGTGGCACAGCGCACTGCTTACGATGATGCGTATGCCCGCTGGAAATCCAATCTGGAGAGAGCGATGGCTGCCTTTTAAGGACCTTCGGATAAAGAAATGGCTATCCGCCTGCGTGTTGAAAAAAAATAGTAGATAAATTAGAACAAGTTATTAAAATAAGTAAAGAATTATGGCTACAAAAGAGTATTTTCCCGGTATAGGAAAGATTAAATTTGAAGGTAAGGAAAGTAAGAACCCGATGGCGTTCCGTTATTATGATGCTGAAAAGGTAATTAACGGAAAGAAGATGAAAGACTGGTTGAAGTTTGCTATGGCATGGTGGCATACGTTGTGTGCCGAGGGCGGTGACCAGTTTGGCGGCGGAACAAAGAAATTCCCTTGGAACGGTGATGCCGATAAGGTGCAGGCTGCCAAGAATAAGATGGATGCCGGCTTTGAATTCATGCAGAAAATGGGAATCGAATATTATTGTTTCCATGATGTGGACTTGTGTGAGGAAGCCGATACAATCGAGGAATATGAAGCGAATCTGAAAGAGATAGTTGCTTATGCCAAACAGAAACAGGCTGAAACCGGAATCAAATTGTTATGGGGTACGGCAAATGTTTTTGGTCATGCACGCTATATGAACGGGGCTGCTACAAACCCCGAATTTGATGTGGTTGCCCGCGCTGCTGTCCAGATAAAGAACGCTATTGACGCTACCATCGAACTGGGTGGCTCCAATTACGTGTTCTGGGGTGGACGTGAAGGGTATATGTCTTTATTGAATACAGATCAGAAGCGTGAGAAAGAACATCTGGCTCAGATGTTGACCATCGCCCGCGATTATGCCCGGAGCAAAGGGTTTACAGGTACTTTCCTGATTGAACCCAAACCGATGGAGCCGACTAAGCATCAATATGATGTGGATACCGAAACTGTGGTAGGGTTCTTGAAAACTCACGGACTGGACAAGGATTTCAAGGTGAACATTGAAGTGAATCATGCTACGTTGGCTGGTCATACATTTGAGCATGAACTGGCTGTTGCGGTAGATAACGGAATGTTGGGATCTATTGACGCTAACCGTGGCGATTATCAGAACGGATGGGATACAGACCAGTTCCCTATCGACAATTACGAACTGACCCAGGCCATGATGCAGATTATCCGCAACGGCGGTTTGGGTAATGGCGGTACCAACTTTGATGCCAAGACACGTCGTAACTCTACTGATCTGGAAGATATCTTTATCGCCCATATTGCAGGTATGGACGCTATGGCGCGTGCATTGGAAAGTGCTGCTGCTTTGCTTAATGAATCTCCTTACTGCAAGATGTTGTCAGACCGCTATGCTTCATTCGACAGTGGCAAAGGCAAAGAATTTGAAGAAGGCAAGCTGACATTGGAAGACGTAGTGGCTTATGCTAAGCAGAATGGTGAGCCCAAGCAAGTAAGCGGTAAGCAGGAATTGTACGAAGCCATCGTAAATATGTATTGCTGATCCGGCCGGAATGGTATTGCACAAGTTTTACCCTTGCAGACCTTTTTTAAGAAGGAGGGCTGTGCAATGAAGTCTGAATGAATTCTGCTAACGGATTATTAAAGAATAAACGGCTGTACACCGTCAGGTGGCAGCCGTTTTTATATTTGTTAGAGGGATATTTATGAAATAATACTCGCCTATATCGAAAATAATATCTACCTTTGCGGCTGCTAAATTACTAAGTTTATTGAATTTATATGATAAAAAAACTATTATCCGTACTGGTCTTAGTTTTTGCCCTCTCGGGTTCTGTGCTTGCACAGCAATCTATGAGTGACCAACAGGTGTTGGAATATGTGAAGACGGGCATGCAACAAGGAAAAGACCAACGTCAGATTGCTACAGAGTTAGCCCGTAGAGGAGTGACACAAGAACAGGCTAAGCGTGTAAAGAAACTTTATGAACAGCAAAATGGGTCTGCTGATAAAGACGCAAATGCAACGATGCAAAATCGGAACCGTTTGCGTGAAAAGACAAAGACGCAGGAAGATATCTATGTAACAGAGAATTTTACTTTCGACCAACGTCCGGTTGCGGGCGGAGTGGTAGGGAAGAACTTGTCGGACAGTGTTTCTGCCAATCGCTATTACGAGGGGATGGGCATGGGCGATATGGAAGAAATGCAGAAGGATAAGGTGTACGGACGGGACATTTTTGAAACCAGAAACCTTACATTCGAGCCGAGTGTGAATCTGGCTACTCCTCCTAATTACCGTCTGGGGCCGGGTGATGAGGTAATCATTGATATCTGGGGTACAAACCAGGCCACCATCCGCGATAATGTATCTCCGGACGGATCTATCACGATCCCCGATTTGGGATTGATTTATCTGAACGGCATGACTATTGCCGAAGCCAACCAATATTTGCGTAAAGAACTGAATAAGATTTATGCAGGGCTTGATAATGAACAGAACCCGTCCTCACAAATCAAGGTTACTTTGGGAAACAGCCGGACGATCCAGGTGAACGTGATGGGGGAAGTGTTCCAACCGGGAACTTATGCATTGTCTTCTTTCTCTACCGTGTTTCATGCACTGTACCGTGCCGGTGGCGTGAGCGATATCGGTAGCTTGCGCAATATACAAGTAGTGCGCGGAGGACAGAAAATCGCTACCGTAGATGTGTACGATTTTATTATGAAAGGTAAAATCAATGATGATATCCGCTTGCAGGAAGGCGATGTGATCATCGTTCCTCCATACGAGGCGTTGGTTAGCATAGAGGGTAATGTGAAACGCCCCATGAAATACGAGATGAAAAACAACGAAAGTGTTGCCACGTTGTTGAAGTATGCCGGTGGATTTTCGGGGGATGCCTATACCCGTTCTCTCCGCATGATTCGTCAAAACGGAAAGGAGTATCAGATTTATACGATTGATGATATTGATTATTCCGTATTCCAGGTAAAAGATGGTGATGCGCTGACTGCTGAAGCTATTCTGGACCGTTTTGAGAACAAGCTTGAAATCAAGGGGGCTGTCTATCGTCCGGGCATTTATCAGTTCGGAGGAACCTTGAATACAGTCCGCCAACTGGTGGAAAAGGCTGAAGGCCTTATGGGTGATGCCTTTACAGGACGTGCGGTGTTGCATCGCGAGCGCGAGAATCTGAAGAAAGAGGTTATTCAAGTAGATATAAAAGGCATCATGGACGGTACTGCACCCGATGTACCTTTGCAGCGTAATGATGTGCTTTATATTCCCAGTATTCATGACTTGGAGGATGTGGGAAGCATCATGGTGTATGGTGAGGTTGCCCGTCCGGGTGAGTTCGCTTTTGCCGACAATACGACTTTGGAGGATATTATAATCCAGGCTGGCGGATTGATGGAGTCGGCTTCTACCGTCCGTGTGGATGTTTCCCGCCGTATCAAGGATAGCAAAGGTACGGAAGCGGTTTCCACCATAGGACAAATGTACTCGTTTTCTCTGAAAGACGGTTTTGTGATAGACGGAGAACCGGGTTTTGTGTTGCAGCCATACGATCAGGTATATGTGCGTAAGAGCCCTGCTTATCAGAAACAGGTGAATGTGCAGGTGACCGGTGAGGTTTTGTATGAAGGTGATTATGCGCTGACAGAGAAGAGCGAACGTCTTTCCGATTTGATCAAGAAGGCAGGTGGAGTGACTCCGTTTGCTTATATCAAAGGGGCCCGTTTAAGCCGTCGTATCAATGCCGATGAACGCAAACGTATGGAAACGGTTCTGGACATGGCCAAGACTGGAAAGGACTCCATTGATGTCAACCGGCTGGATTTGGGAGATATCTATTATGTGGGTATCGATTTGGAAAAAGCGATGCTTAAACCCGGCTCCAGTGCGGATATCGTATTGCGTGAGGGGGATGTGATTGAAATTCCCGAATACAACAACACGGTACGTATCAGCGGGGCTGTGATGTATCCCAATACCGTTTCATTTGAAGATGGCAAGACGTTGAAATATTATATCGAGCAGGCCGGAGGTTACGGTTTCCGTGCGAAGAAGAGCAAGGCGTATATTGTATATATGAACGGTCAGGTGAAGAGAGCGAAGAAGGGTAGCCGTGAGCTGATCCAGCCGGGCTGTGAGGTGATTGTTCCGGTGAAGGAAAAGAGCAACTGGTCTTTGCAGAACACCTTGTCCATAGCAACCACCAGTGCGTCGTTGGCTACTATGATTGCATCTATTGCTAATATCTTAAAATAGAAACAGTATGGCGGAAGATAAGAATTATACGAATAATACGGAAAGACCACGGGAAGACGAGGAGTTGGAAATTGATTTGATGGAGTATGTCCGTAAGTTGTGGGCTGCCCGAAAGATGCTGCTGAAGGTTGCCGGAATAGGTGCTATTGTAGGGGTGATTATCGCTCTGAGTATTCCCAAGCAATATACGGTGGAAGTGACATTGTCTCCCGAATCCGGTAAAAGCGGAGGGGGGAGCCTGTCGGGAATGGCTGCCATGCTGGGGATCGGAGGCATGAGTCTGGGCAGTGAGGCGGATGCGTTGAACGTATCTCTTTTCCCGGATATAGTAGCGTCTACTCCTTTCATTCTGGAACTGTTTAATGCACATGTCACTACGTTGGACGGTGAGGTGGATACTACTTTTGTAGCTTATCTCGATGAGCAGAAAGCTCCGTGGTGGGGTGCTGTTATGGGATTGCCCGGGGCGGCTATAGGCGGGG
>ERZ831601.2339-NODE-2339-length-10977-cov-3.231459_pt1 | contig 10977 bp, 8 predicted proteins | sample MGYA00519578_ERZ831601 | MGnify/ENA primary metagenome ERZ831601 (study PRJEB31850, sample SAMEA3708717) | human gut metagenome | biome: human gut; feature: human-associated habitat; material: faeces | place: China | collected 2014 ... | reverse complement strand
GAGCCAAATCTGACATTTGGCTCGCGGTTCCTCCGGCATTAAAATGCCTGCGGAATGGAGAATAGTGCGAAAAATCACACTGATGTGCTATTTTTTTACACAGATGTTTGCTTTGGAGCGAAAGCAAACACCTATGATGGCAGATGAGAAATCGCCTGCGCGAATTTCTCATCGCCGCTTCGCAACACAGTCGCTCAGAAACGAGGAATAAAATGAAGCCGTATATTACGAAAAAAGAAGTAGAAGAAACACAAGGGAAGGATGCACGGACACAGCGCTTTTTGACGGCAGAAAACGGCTGCCTTGGCGGCTGTACTTCCGGGACAACAATTTATGCCGGCTATGAGTTTAGTGCGCATCCGGGCGTGCATGAAGACCAGGAGGGCTTTTATGTGCTTGAGGGTGAGGGCTATGCCAGACTTGGTGATCTGGAGTTTCCAATTGAAGCAGGTGATTCATTTATTGCACTTCCCGGTGTGCCGCATACGATTAAGACAAAACCGGGCTGTCAGCCTGTCAAGGTATTTTGGTTTCATAGTGCAGTCTGATGCGGACTGCTGCTGATAAAGGAGTGTGTTTGTTTGAACAATGAGGAATTGGAAGAAAAAAAGAAATGGTTTTTTAAAGAAAATATCCGACTGGAAGAACTACGGAAAAATCTGGAGCAGCAGCAGGGAAAGCTAGAGAAAGAAGAGCAGGTTGTGGAGATTCAGAAGCAGATGCTGGAAAAGCAGAAACGCAGTCTGGATTTGCTAAGAAAGCAGTTAGATAATCAGAAGCATCTGTTTGACCAGCAGTGGCAGATTCTGGAACGGGAAACCAGACAGCTTGCTATTGACCGCGAAAAATTTAAGCGCGACAAGCTGATGTACCGCGATGAGGTGTACCGTGAGGCCAGAAGAAAGTTTGCCCTGGTACAGAATATCAGTCATAGCGGTGTAAATCTCTTCTTTAAAGGTGTTGACAGCAGTGCAGCATTAAAAAAGCGCTATAAGGCATTGTTAAAAATTTATCACCCGGACAATGCGGGCGGTGATAAAGAAGTGTTACAGGCAATCAGCGCAGAATATGAAACATTAAGCAGGAATATTGAATAAGATAAGAAAATAAAGCAAATTATGCAAAAAAAGCCGGATATATTGATAAAAATACTCATATTTATAAGTTGTTGTCTGTACAAATATGGTGTATAATTCAGACATAACGGCTTGTCGGACGAACAGGCAGCTACGTTTAGAAGTACACGAAATGAAGGAGAATGAGATGTTTAAGATTAATGACAATTATTTAAAGCTTCCGGGAAGTTATCTGTTTTCCACGATAGCCAAAAAGGTTCAAGCCTTTCAGGCTGCTAATCCGGACAAGGAAATTATAAGACTGGGTATCGGTGATGTAACGCTGCCGCTTGCGCCGGTTGTAATTGATACATTACACGGTGCGGTTGATGAAATGAGTAAGGCAGAAACATTTCACGGTTATGCACCGGATTTAGGGTATGATTTTTTAAGAAATGCAATTGCAGATTTCGATTATAAAAGACGTGGTGCCGACATCAGTGCCGATGAAATTTTCGTCAGTGATGGTGCAAAGTCTGATTCAGGAAACATCGGCGACATTTTCTCAGTAGATAATAAAATTGCAGTGTGTGACCCTGTATATCCGGTATATGTAGATACCAATGCAATGGCAGGAAGAACCGGGGATTATTTACCGGATCAGCAGAAGTGGAGCAATGTAATCTACATGCCGTGTACGGCAGAAACGAATTTTGCGCCGGAGCTGCCAAAGGAAACACCGGATATTATCTATCTTTGCTTCCCGAACAACCCAACCGGTTCTACGATTACAAAGGACGAATTACAGAAGTGGGTTGATTATGCAAATAAAGTGGGGGCGGTTATCATCTATGATGCAGCTTATGAAGCATACATTTCAGAGGAAAATGTACCACATACGATTTTTGAATGTGAAGGTGCAAGAACCTGTGCCATTGAACTGCGCAGCTTTTCAAAGAATGCCGGCTTTACGGGAACAAGACTTGGATTTACTGTTATTCCAAAGGATTTAAAGAGTGGTGATGTGACATTACACAGTCTCTGGGCAAGACGCCACGGAACAAAGTTTAACGGTGCGCCATATATTATCCAGAAGGCGGGTGCAGCTGTTTACACAGAAGAAGGACAGAAGCAGACCGGTGAGCAGATTGCATACTACATGAACAATGCAAAGACAATTCTGGAAGGCTTAAAGTCCGCAGGCTATACCGTATCAGGCGGTGTCAATGCACCGTACATCTGGTTAAAGACACCGGATAACATGACATCTTGGGAATTCTTTGATTTCCTGCTTGAAAAGGCAAATGTTGTCGGTACACCGGGTTCAGGTTTTGGTCCAAGTGGTGAAGGCTACTTCAGACTGACCGCTTTCGGTTCTTATGAAAATACCGTAAAGGCACTTGAAAGAATTAAGGCAATCTAATTGTTATCATAATATTAAATACACACACCCGCGGGAACAGGCTGAAAAGCCGGAGATTTCCGCGGGTATTTTTATAAATTTTTATAATCCTGATTTGTGGATTTTTATGTATGAAGCGGGATACAGTACGGCATAAAACATTAAAAACAAAATAGTGAAAAAACTTTTATAAAAGAATTTTGTAAAATGAATAGCAATTTCCGGGGAAATAGTGTATGATAAGGACAGTGCAGAAATGCAGAACATAAAATAAAGCATGTAATAATGAAAAGCAGTAAATCAAACAGTAAAAATGGAGGTTTCAATATGTGGCAGGCAGATTTAGGAAATGGAAAGTACCGCAACCCGATTCTATACGCAGATTATTCAGACCCGGATGCAATCCGTGTCGGCGAAGATTATTTTATGATTGCATCAAGCTTTTGCAATGCACCGGGGCTGCCGATTTTACATTCAAAAGATTTAGTCAACTGGAAAGTAGTCAATTATGCATTGGACGAGTTACCGGAATTCCGTTACCGCAATCCGATTCATGGCTGCGGGGTATGGGCACCAGCAATCCGGTATCATGAAGGAACCTATTATATATGTTTTCCGATGCCGGACGAGGGCATTTACATGACAACAACAAAAGACCCGTTTGGCAAATGGAGCAAGCCGGTGAATATCCGTCCGGGAGCAGGCTGGATTGATCCGTGTCCGTTCTGGGATGATGACGGAAAGGCGTATCTGGTAGCAGGTGTTGCAAAGAGCCGTATCGGATACAAGAGTGTACTGCATATGGTAGAAATGCAGCCGGACGGTATGGGATTAATCGGCGAAGAAGTCAAGATTTTTGACGGCAATGAAAATGATCAGGTAACAATTGAAGGTCCGAAAATGTACAAGCGCAACGGCTGGTATTATGTATTTGCTCCGGCAGGCGGTGTAAAGACCGGCTGGCAGACAGTACTCCGTTCTAAAAATCCTTTTGGACCGTATGAATATAAGGTCGTAATGCGTCAGGGTGATTCACCGGTCAACGGTCCTCATCAGGGTGCATGGGTGGACACGGTGACAGGTCAGGACTGGTTCTTACATTTTCAGGATGTCTACGCAGGCGGAAGAATTATTCATTTACAGCCAATGCACTGGGAAAATGACTGGCCAATAATCGGTATCAATAAGCCGGGCAATGATTACGGCGAACCGGTTATGGAGTACACAAAGCCGGATATCGGAAAGAGTAATTCATATCCGGTTTGCGAGCCGGATACGAGTGATGACTTTACATCGGATAAACTCGGTATGCAGTGGCAGTGGAATGCCAATCCTCAGAAGGACTGGTATGAGCTTACCGGATCAAAGTTAAAGTTAAATGCACTGGATACTGTGCCGCTCCGCCCGGTTAGTGATTACCGTAATCTGCTGTTACAGAAATGGCCGGCACCGGAATTTACCTGTGTGACAAAAATGCAGCTTTCCGGCATGGAAAACGGCGATGTGGCAGGCGTTGTATCACTGGGAACGGAATACGGCGCGCTGGCGGTTGAAAAGCGGGATAACAAATATACGGTCAGACAGATTTTGGGAACACAGTATTTTGACTGTGATATGCCGTATACAACACAAAACAGCAATGATTTTGAACTGTCCGAAAGTGATTTTAAGGATACCGGGAAAACAGTGACATTCCGTTACACGGTAAAATGCACCGGTCATATTGACCACATGGAGTTAAATCTTCCTGTAAAAGCAGCACCGGTCGAGGAATTAACACTGGAATTAAGTTTTGACGGCAAAAACTATGAAAAAGCCTTTTCATTTGCCTCCAAAGCAGGCAGATGGGTTGGTGTGAAAAACGGCATTTTCTGTGCCCATGACAACACCGTAAAAAATGACAAGACAGGATATGTACTTGTAGATTCTGTGGAATATATGCCAAAAGAAGATTAGTAGAACGATATTTTATAAAGCGGTCCTTTGCAAAAGAATGAGCCAAAGTCAGATGATAATGGAGCATTTCTTTTACAAAGGACTTTTTTATTCAATCAGTAGAAAATATGGTCGCCAATCACCGTGCCATAGGTGTCGATACCGCTGCGGTCTACGTGGAAATACAGCGCATTAATCGTAACATTTCCGTTTAAAACCTCCTGCGCCGCCTGAACGCACGAAGCGGAAGCACCGCGGGAGAGCACAATCGTAAAACGGCCGCTGGCAACCGGTGTAAATTGTCCGGAAGCATAGATGACACCGGAAATGGAGTTGGCAAAACGTGGGCTGTTGACACGGTTTACAACAACACTTCCGACAGCTAACTTACCCTCGTAAGACTGGTTGCCCGCTTCACATTCGATAATTGCGGCAAGCATGGCAAGGTCAGAGGTGTCATATGAAATCGGTGTTTTATTAATATTAGACGTAATATCACTGCTGCCGGAATTATTATTCCCTGCGGCGGCAGCCGCGCGGCTTGCAGCCTCGGCTTCTGCGCGTTCCTGTGCCAGCTTTTCTTCTTCAAGCTTTTTTTCATAGGCAAGTGCGGCAGCTTCGGCCTCGGATACGTTGTTGGAAGACGTATCAAAATCCTGCTGGGTTTTTGCGAGCAGTGTCTTTAAATTTTCCTGTTCATTTAAAGCAGCTTCCCGTAAGGACGACAGTTCGGAAACCTCGGTATCCAGCTGTTCTTTTGCTGCCTGCTGGCGTTCATAATTGGCTTCCATCTCATCTAACATATCACGGTCATACTGTGATAACTGGTAAATGTATTCGATTTTTAACAAAAGTTCACTCATACTTTGGGAAGTTAACAGCAGTTCAATCACATCCGAGCTGCTGCGCTCATACATATACCGGATACGCAGTTTCATGGAATCGTACTGTTCGTCCATTGTCTGGGACAGCGACAGCAGTTCTTCATTTAAGGCATCAACATCTGCCTGTTTGTCATCAATCTGTTCTTCTAAGGAAGATAAACGGCTTCCGGCGCTCTGGAGCTGACTGTCAATTTCGGATAAATCCGCAGACAGACTCTGCTGTTGTGCCTTTAAGCTTTCCAGTTCCCGGTTGGCATTGTCTAAATCGTCCTGCGTGGTTGCATAGGACAGATAAGGAATGGTCAATGCGGTACTGCAAAATACACAGCACAGACAAATCATGAATTGTTTTAACTTTTTCTTATTATTCAATGCAAATCTCCTGTTACAATCTAATCGTTATTCCAATCATTTATGCTGGTATCAGTATAAAATGCAGACCGCAAAAATGCAAGCGTCAAACCACTTTTATGCTTTATGGGGCGGGGTTCGATTTTTTTTCACCGGCGGACAGGCACATGTGGGTTTGGAACTTTTAAACATGGTATTATTTATATCACGATACATAATAAAATATTACAGTAAAATATCTCCTGTTTTAAGAGGAAATTCATAAAAAATAATAAAATTAAGCATTATTCAGGCAGAAGCATAGACATTTCAGCAGAAACGTGAAATAATGAAAAAGTAAGTTGTTAGAAAATCAAAATAAACCGAAAAAACGTAAAGAGAGGAAAAAAGATGCTTGAATTAAACAACATCGTAAAGGATTATATTTCCGGAGATACCAGGGTAACGGCATTGAAGGGAATTAATCTGCGTTTCCGCGACAGCGAATTTGTATCAATTCTGGGACAGTCCGGCTGCGGAAAAACAACTATGTTAAATATCATCGGGGGGCTTGACCAGTATACAAGCGGTGATTTAAAGATTAACGGACGTTCTACGAAGAAATTCAAGGACCGTGACTGGGATGCATACCGCAATAATTCGATTGGATTTGTCTTCCAGAGTTATAACCTGATACCGCACCAGACCGTGCTTGCCAATGTCGAACTGGCACTGACTTTATCCGGTGTATCCAAGTCAGAGCGCAGAAAGCGCGCAATAGAAGCACTGGAAAAAGTAGGCTTAAAGGAACAGATTCACAAGAAACCCAATCAGATGTCCGGTGGACAGATGCAGCGTGTTGCGATTGCAAGAGCATTGGTAAATGACCCGGATATTTTACTGGCAGACGAGCCGACAGGCGCATTGGATACAGAAACCAGCGTACAGATTATGGAGATTTTAAAAGAAATTGCCAAAGACCGTCTGATTATTATGGTTACGCATAATCCTGAACTGGCAGAGCAGTATTCAACAAGAATTATCCGCCTTTTAGACGGACAGATTACAGACGATACCGATGCTTACAGTGAAGAACAGATGAAAGCGGATATACAGGAAAAGGAGCAAAAGCTTTCAGATGCACAGACAGGAAAGAAGAAAAAGAAAGCAAAGACATCGATGTCCTTTTTTACAGCGCTTTCTCTTAGTATGAATAACCTGATGACCAAAAAGACCCGTACCCTGCTTACCGCATTTGCCGGAAGTATCGGTATTATCGGCATTGCGTTGATTCTTTCCATTTCAAATGGTATTCAGGACTATATTGACAGGGTACAGCGCGATACACTGTCGAGTTATCCGGTCCAGTTACAGTCCCAGACCATGGATATCAGCAGCATGATTGAAATGATGGCCGGGTCTGATAAGGATTCTGTTGAACATGACAAGGATAAAGTGTACAGTAATATGATTATGTCGGAAATGATGAATACCATGATTTCCGATGTGAAAAATAATAATTTAAAATCCTTTAAAAAGTATATAGATGATAATAAAGATGAGATTTCAACATATGCAAGTGATATCCGGTACAGCTACAATGTTGATATCAATATTTACGATACAGACACAAGCGACGGTGTGACACAGCTAAATCCAAGCACTATTATGAATACGATTTACGGTACGAACACTTCACAGGGCAGCATGAGTGCGATGTATACCAATGCAGATGTATGGAACCAGCTGCCGGGCAATCAGGATTTACTGGATTCTCAGTATGATATGGTAGCGGGAAGATGGCCGCAGCAGTACAACGAAGTGGTGTTAGTTGTTGATGAGAACAACGAAATTGATGATTATACCCTGTATTCACTGGGCTTTAAAGACCCTGACGAGGTAACGGCGATGTATAAGCGCATGATGACAGGCGAAACCTATGACACCGAGGAAACAGAGTATACTTATGATGAAATTTTAGATAAGAAATTCCAGATGATTCTGCCAACCGATTATTACTGGTACAACGCAGAAAAAGACATCTGGGAAGATATGCGTGAAGATGAAACGTATATGAAAAATGTAGTAGACAACGGCACACAGATTCAGGTGTGCGGTATTATCCGTCAGAAAGAAGATGCGGTCAACACGGCAATCCGGAGCGGTGTAGGTTATACAAAGGAACTGATGCAGTATCTGATGCAGGGTGTCAACGACAGTGAAGTGGCAAAAGCTCAGCTTGCCGATGAAACAACCGATATTTTTACGGGAATCCCGTTTGACAATGACAAGGATACACCGATTACAATGGATGATGTCAATGCATATGTTGCAACGCTTTCAGAGCAGGAACAGGCACAGATGCAGGCTTATATGAGCCAGATGACAGAAGAACAGATTTTGCAGCAGTTTTCGCAGTCTTTAAAGGCACAGACAACAGAAGCCACATTTGAGGGCAACAAAGAAAAGTTAGGCATTACAAACGAAGACAACCCGTCAGAAATTGATTTATATGCTGCAAGCTTTGAGGCCAAGGAAAAACTGGAAGATATTATCAGCGATTATAATAAGAAAGCAACTGATGAGGGCAGAGATGAAGATGTGATTAATTATACCGATTATGTTGGCATTATGATGTCTTCCGTCAGCACGATTATTACGGCAATTTCAGCGGTACTGATTGCGTTTGTTGCGATTTCACTCGTTGTTTCTTCTATTATGATAGGTATTATTACGTATATTTCCGTACTTGAAAGAACAAAGGAAATCGGTATTTTAAGAAGTATCGGTGCGTCAAAGAAAGATGTTTCCCGCGTATTTAACGCCGAAACACTGATTGAAGGCTTTGTATCCGGTGCACTGGGTATTGTGATTACACTGATTTTGTGCATTCCGGCGAACCGGATTATTGAAAATGTGACAACAATTGCAGGAGTTGCAAAACTTCCTGTTGCAGGTGCCGTAATCCTTGTTATAATAAGTATGGTGCTGACACTGATTGCCGGATTTGTTCCGGCGAAGATGGCAGCGAAAAAAGATCCGGTAGTAGCACTGCGTACAGAATAATAAAGCATTTGCGATACGCACGGAATTATTAGGAATAAAGGAAGCAGTCATGAGGAACGTTTACAAATTTTTAAGAGCCTCAATACTCATTTTAATACTGGTTGGCGGGACATATTTTATTGCGCAGGAATATTCAGCCGGTATTGAAAATGCAGTCAATACATCAGCAGGCGGTCAGAGTCTTACAAAGGAAACCATAACCAATCTCGGAGATGTCTTAGCGACGGTAGAAGCAGAGATCGCCGGGGGAGCCGGAAGTGAAAAAACGAATGATACGGTAAAGTCTGATTATCAGCCGGTACAGGGAACCGGACAGCTTGTGGAAGACAGCAAATCCCAGCAGACGGATACGACACCGGCGGCATCTTATGATTTTCCGGAAAATATGTATCCGTACAGAGCCATGCTTTCGGATACACAGAAGGAAGTTTATGACCAGGTGTACGGGGCAGCACTGGAATTAAAGGAAAGTGTGACACTGTGCCGTCAGCTTGACCAGAGCAGTATTAAAAATGTCATGAATGCGGTCTTTAACGATCACCCCGAGCTGTTCTGGCTGGATACCGGCTACAGTTACGGGTACACCAGCAAGGGAGCGGTCATTTCCGTGATGTTAAAATACAATGAAACGGCACAGACACTGCAGTCTGCCAGACAGAAGTTTTTAAATGCGGCGGCGAAGGTGATTAACGGCGCCAGTTCGCTTACGACCGACCTTGACAAGGAACAGTATGTTTATAAAGCCCTTCAGAATATGTGTGTCTATGATGAAAATTCAGACATGAACCAGAGTGCATACAGCGTATTCATTAACGGAAGCTCGGTGTGTGCCGGATATTCGAGGGCATTTCAGTATATTATGCAGCAGTTAAATATTCCGTGTTATTTCTGCACCGGATATGCTAACGGCGGTTATCACGCATGGAATATTGTCTATATTGACGGAAAGTATTATAATGTGGATTTGTCGTGGGACGACTCTCTTGGAGATGTATCCAATACATATTCCTTTGCGTACTTTAATCTTTCAGATAAAGCAATTTCTGTAGACCATACGCGCAGGGAACTATCGGTGAATCTGCCGGAGTGCAAATAAAATGTCTGTGGAACGGAGATTAGTGTAAAAAATGACACTGATGTGCTGATTTTTTACACAGCACTTTGTTTATGAGCAAAAATAAAGTGCTATGATGGCAGATGAGAAAACGTATGCGCAAATTTTTCATCGCCGTTTCGCAACAAGTTGCTCAGAAATGGAGATTAGTATGTTAGAACTTGCAAAAGAAATTGTCGGCGGAAGACGGCTGACAAGAGAAGAAGATTGTTCGTTTTTACTGGAAGCGGATATTAATGAATTGTGTGAAGGTGCGGATTATATCCGTAAAAATTTATGCGGAACACGCGCGGATTTGTGTGCAATTATCAACGGAAAAAGCGGTGCATGCAGTGAAAACTGTAAATTCTGCTCACAGTCCGCACATCATCACACCGCCTGTCAGGCAGGAGATTTTATTGATGAAGAAGCCATTTTATCCGGCTGCCGCGAAGCATGGGAGCAGGGAGTAGACCGCTACTGCATCGTAACAGCGGGACGCGCCATTAAAGATGAAGACTTTGAAAAAGCACTTCATGCGTACAAAAAAATGCATGCGGAATTTCCTGATATGATTTTGTGTGCATCCCACGGTTTTGTATCGGAAGAAAAATTAAAACAGTTAAAAGAAGCCGGTGTTTCCATGTATCATGAAAATATTGAAACGTCCGAGGAAAATTTTCCGAATGTCTGTACAACACACAGCTTTGAAGATAAAATCCATGAAATTAAGCGGATTCAGAAAGCGGGCTTAGAGCTTTGTACCGGCGGCATTGTCGGCATGGGTGAAACATGGAAAGACCGTCTTAGCATGGCATTTACGCTCGCAGAACTGGGTATCCGTTCCATCCCGATTAATATCTTAATTCCTGTAAAAGGCACACCGTTTGGAGAACTTGAGCCGATGACGCAGGAAGATATATTAAGAACCGTCGCCATACTGCGTTATATCAATCCGAAAGCAGATGTGCGGATTGCTGCAGGCAGAAATTATTTTAAAGATGGCGGCGGGGAACTGTTTTTGTCCGGTGTCAATGCCGCGCTGACCGGAAATCTTCTGACAACCGGTGGAAGCAGTATGGAGCAGGACAGAAACATTTTAGAGGAAAAAGGATATATTTTGAAAAAGAAACCAACTGGAAAATAATTTATAGAACGGGAGAAGAAAATGAATAAAATCAATGCTGAAAAAACAAAAGACATGGTAATCAT
>ERZ831601.2328-NODE-2328-length-11028-cov-3.406452_pt1 | contig 11028 bp, 8 predicted proteins | sample MGYA00519578_ERZ831601 | MGnify/ENA primary metagenome ERZ831601 (study PRJEB31850, sample SAMEA3708717) | human gut metagenome | biome: human gut; feature: human-associated habitat; material: faeces | place: China | collected 2014 ... | reverse complement strand
CTGAATTAGTTTCGTCGCCTTGAAACCATAGTTTCAGCGAAGAGAAACCATAGTTCCAAAGGCTTGAAACCATAGTTCCAAAGGCTTGAAACTTTAGTTCCAACAGTTTGGAATCATTAGTTCAAGCGTTTGAAACTTTCTGAAACACCTGTCGATTGGATTCACTTGACCGTATGTTTGGATTGACTCGACCGTGTTAGTTGTTTCAATTGACCTGTTCTTTTAGGAAGCATTGAATCATTTATTGGCTAATAATGTATGGGGTATCAGTCATTAATAGCTGATTTCTCAGTTATTAATGACTGAGAGAGCAAACGTTAATAGCTGAGATGTCAGATATTAACATCCTGTAAATCAGAAGATAGTAATGTGGAAACGATACTAATCAAGATGAAACAGAGTGAGAGCAACCGTTTGCTCTCATACCTGCCACCACAGTTGCTACCACACCGAAAACCACGATGAATAAAGGGATACAGACGGTTTGTTAGAGCATGAGGGCAAAACTGCTGTCAAATTACTGGGGAGCTATTGTAAAACCTCATTGGTTTCTCTTTCTTGACTAATTTATTGATTCTTCCGTAAACTTACGATGGTAAGACTTACGGCTGTAAGTTTACGATGCGGGTTAGTGTAAAGGTGGAAATTCTGATCAATAAATCTACAGATATTCCTTACTTATATTTGAAAAATAGTATATTTGCAGTGACTATCATTTTTTCTAGAAGCGGTGTATCTGCTTTTGACAAGTTGTAGGCATTTTCTATGCTTACAATTTCCTCATAGGCGGTTTCGTACCCCCGTGAAGAGTATGTAATGTGCCTTCAGCTTCTAGAAAGTGATAGTCAACGGGAAAGGCGAAACCGTTCTTTTTTTGCCCTTTTATTAATACTACTATTTTATGGAAGCAGAAAACGCATTGACTATCGCGAAAGAAAATTCCAAAGAAAACTTTTTTGAAGAAGAAGCCCGTCTATGGGCAGAGGTGTATGGCAAGCAATCTGATAAGCCGGACCTTGAGTCTCTTCAACGTATGCTGGAGAATATGAACCATTTGTTGCTTAGCTTAGAACTTCCGTGGGAACGCTTTATTCCTATCTTATACCGAAGTTTTGCCCTTTATATGCGTCGTCCGGACGAAAATACAAATAATCGGAAAGCCTACCAACTGTCTGCCCAACTTATGGACTCTGTCGTTTACTTGTCACAGAATACTAACTTGATTCATCACATACACCTTTTCTGTAATATGCAGATTGCCGCTCTTGAAAAGCTAAAGAATGAAAAAGTAGAAATTGAGCAAACTGAAGATTAAACAAACAGAAAGTCAACCAATCTAAAGGTTACTTCGTTTTAAAAGAATCATACAAAGACTGAAAAGCCGAGTGCGATCTCCCATCGTACCCGGCTTTAATCTTATATGTTTAACCTAAAACCTATGAAACTTTTCTTTTATTAATCACACGCATTGCTGCTGTATAATATTCGCATGGAACAGAAATGAGTATACTGTTCAATCCATTGTCTTTCATTGATGCCTCGATATACGCTGCTTTCAATAAACTCTTTACGCTGGCTACTTCCCAAGGACTACCAGCAAAAACATTGACCTGAGAAACCTTTCTACTTGTAATCATATTCTTTTTGTGTTTTAATTGTTATGGCTGCAAATATAGGAAGTTGGATTTATAGATTAGAGCAATTTTGAGTCATAATAGTATAGAAATGATGCAATGATCTGATTTTAGCATAAATTGGTCAGTTTTTAGCATTGGAAAAAAGTGGAGAGAAAGGAGTGAAAGCTATATGCTAGTCGTCAGCCTTCTGATGATTTACCGGCTTATGTCCCATTTTCTCTTCAAAAAGTTCTTTTATTCAATTAAAATATATTTCTTTGCAATCATTAAAGACCTTTGGATATACTTAAACTATACGCATAAGCGCCATTAATATAGATCGAAATGACTGCAATTAATTTTAATTCGATATATACTACCTATTATAGGAGAGCATTCCTGTTTACCTTATCATACGTCCATAATGATTTGGTAGCTGAAGATATTGTATCGGAAGCAATCATTTATTTGTGGGAATTAAGTAAAAAACAGGAAATTCCGAGTATCGAAGCTGTATTAATCACTTATATACGTAGCAAGTCACTCAATTACCTGAAACATTTGCAGGTTCAGGAGAACGTCTACCAAAACCTGACAGATAAGGGACAACGGGAATTGGAAATCCGTATTTCAACCTTGGAAGCCTGTGATCCGAAGGAAGTTATGTCCGAAGAATTACGCTCAAAGGTGAAAACATTGTTGGCTGGTATGCCGGAAAAGACGCGCATTGCATTTATATCCGATCGTCTGGATGGAAAATCTCATAAAGAAATAGCTGAAGAATTGGGTATCAGTGTCAAAGGAGTGGAGTATCATATAAGCAAAGCTGTGAAGCTGCTGCGTGATAATCTGAAAGAGTATGCTCCTTTCCTGATATTTTTTATTTGATGATCTTGAAAATATCTTTTTCTCCTCTTTTTTTAATAACAGCAAAAAAAGTTGTATTTCTCACTAGGGATTATTTTTAGTGAGTGGTATTCTATATGAAAGGGGGAGCAAATATACTCCTGTTTATTACTTATAAAGTAACTCAACTTATAATATGAATCAGAATTTACTTTTAAAATATATATCCGGAAAAGCCTCTCAAAGGGAGAAAGAAGAAGTTGCAGCATGGATTGATGCCGATGCCGCTAATCTCAAAGAATTTATGTCACTCCGCAAAAGTTATGATGCACTTGTTTGGCAGGATGCGGATGAGTTGAAAACGGGGCGTGACAAGCTGCTTTCACTACGCACTTTTACGATGAAGGCGATGCGGATTGCGGCTATATTTGTTTTGGCTTTCGGATTAAGTTATATACTGATACAAACTCTGCAAAAGGAAAATGTAGAAATGCAGACCGTATATGTGCCTGCCGGACAACGTACGCAAGTGACGCTTGCTGACGGAACAATGGTATGGGTAAACGGAAAAAGTACGCTGACTTTTCCCAGTCAGTTCGCTTCCCGTACCCGTAAAGTGGAACTGGACGGGGAGGCCTATTTCGAAGTTCAGAAAGACCCGGAGAAACAGTTCATTGTTTCCACAGCCCATCAGTCTGCGATTAAAGTGTTGGGCACAAAGTTCAATGTAAAGGCGTATAGGGATTCCGAAGAGATTACTACCACTCTGATAGAAGGGAAAGTGCATTTCGAATTTAATAATACCGCACAGAAGCCTCAGTACATTACTATGGCACCCGGTCAGAAGCTGATCTATTATTCGCAGAGTGGAAAAACGGAGCTCTATACTACTTCCGGTGAAGGAGAACTGGCATGGAAGGATGGTATTATCGTCTTTAAGCAGACATCTTTGCAGGATGCTTTGGAGATTTTGGCAGACAGATATGATGTGGAATTTATCGTTCGACGCAATGTGCCCGATGATGACCTGTTTTCCGGGACATTCACAAGCAGGAGTCTAGAGCAGATACTGAATTATATAGAAGCTTCTTCGAAAATACGCTGGCGTTATCTGAACAGTGTACAAGGAAGTAAAGAGAAGATGAAGATAGAAATTTTTATTTAGTGTTATTAATAACCTTATTTCAAAAAAACTTATTGCCATGAAAAACAAAGACCCTTGAAACTAAAAAAGATACGGGATGATATTGGTCGTATCTTCCCGTATTGAGCCCAGTAATCGTGAATCTACTTGTTTCCCGACAAGTATAACTACTAGTTTTTTAATTAAACTCGTTACAAATTTATGCAAAATTATTGTATCGTCCAATTTCTTGGAGGATTAAACCTTCTTAGGCGGTCTTCAAGGAAAATATCACTAACTATGAAGTTACTATTTATACTCATTGTCTGCTCATTCGGACTGGCATATGCGTCCGATGGATATGCGCAAAAGACTTCCATCACATTGAAGGCAAACGATTGTACCATAGAGGAAGTACTTCACAAAATCGAACTTGAGTCCGGATTCGGCTTTTTTGTAAACAGTAAGAATCTCGATTTGAAACGCAAGGTGTCGGTGTCAGTGTCTAATAAGAATATATTCCAGGTTCTGGAGCAAGTCTTTAAAGGTGTGGGCATCGAATATAAAGTCTTGGATAATAAAATAGTACTGGCTGCAAAAGAAAAAGACGTTGCACAGCAGAGAAAAGAAAGACTTATTGCCGGCACGGTAAAAGATAAGAATGGAGAGCCGTTGATTGGTGTCTCTATCCGGGAGAAGAGTTCCGGTGAGGGAACCATCACCGATATGGATGGAAACTATAAGCTTTCCACTTCATCGGCGAATCCTGTTCTTGTATTTTCCTATGTAGGTTATCAGTCAAAAGAAGTACCCGTAAAAGGAAATGTTGCCAATGTGGTGCTAGAGGATGCGACGCAGGAACTGAATGAGGTGGTAGTGACGGCATTGGGTATCAAACGCTCGGAGAAGGCATTGTCATACAACGTGCAGCAGCTGAGCGGTGATGAACTGACTACTGTGAAAGATGCGAACTTCATCTCTTCTCTGAATGGTAAGGTGGCCGGTGTTAATATTAATTCGTCCAATACCACGGGAGGTGCTTCGCGTGTCGTGATGCGTGGTGTCAAATCTATCACTTCTTCCAATCTGGCGCTTTATGTGATCGACGGTGTACCGATGTATAACATGATGAATGGAGGTGGCGGTGGTATCTATGACCAGCAGGGTACGGATGGCGCTGCCGACATTAACCCGGAAGACATCGAATCTATCTCTATGCTGACCGGACCTTCTGCCGCAGCTCTGTATGGTAATGCTGCCGCTGCCGGTGTTGTGCTGATAACCACCAAGAAGGGGTCTGCGGACAAGACTTCTGTCACGGTCTCCAATAATACTACTTTCTCGAAGGTGTCAATGATGCCTGAGATGCAGAGCAAATATGGTAACCTGCCCAACAGCCTGGATAGCTGGGGACCGATTGTAAACAGTGACTACGATCCGCGTGACTTCTTCCAGACCGGAGCGAATGTCATTAACTCATTTGCTTTGTCAACCGGTAACAAGAAGAATCAGGCGTATTTGTCGGCTTCTACTACCAACACCACCAATATATTGCCCAACAGTGGATACAACCGCTATAATTTCACTGTCCGTAACACGACCAGTTTCCTGAAAGACAAGATGACACTCGATGCCGGTGCCAGTTATATTCTTCAGAATGACAAGAATATGATGTCGCAGGGTTATTACTATAATCCTCTGCCGGGACTTTACCGTTTCCCTCGTAGTGAGAATTTCGATGATGTACGTATGTTCGAACGTTATAATTCCGGTATGGACCTGATGGAGCAATACTGGCCTTACGGCGGTACTTCAAGTGGTCTTGCCAACCCCTACTGGATACAGAATCGCCAGTTGCGGGAGAATAAGAAGACCCGTTATATGATCAACGCTTCCCTCAAATATCAGTTGTTCGACTGGCTGGATGTGGTAGGACGTGTGAAAATAGATAATTATGATAATCGTAGTACTTATAAGGCATACGCTTCTACCGGCACACTGGTGTCGGGTGACCGTGGAACGTACAGTGACACCTCTACACAATCAAAGAACACGTATGCGGATGCGATTGCTACACTGAATAAGAGTTTTAACGACTGGTCGGTCAATGTCAACCTTGGTGTGTCACTGAGTGACAGCCGTTATGAAATGATCGGATATGAAGGCGGATTGAAACTTATCAATTTCTTTGCCGTCCACAATATCGATTTCAATAAAGCATGGAAAGCAAAACAGTCCGGCTGGCATGATCAGACACGCGCTATCTTTGCCAATGCGGAAATTGGTTGGAAATCGATGATCTATCTGACTGCTACCGGACGTAACGACTGGGATTCAAGACTGGCTTTCTCCGATTACAAGTCTTTCTTCTACCCGTCAATAGGACTTTCCGCCATTCTGACGAGTATGTTTAATGCTCCTGATTGGCTGACATACCTGAAAGTTCGCGGTTCGTACACTGAGGTAGGTAACTCTTACGGCCGCTTCATGACTACCGTTACTTACCCTTACGATGAACAGACACAGAGCTGGACCAGTACCTCTTCTTATCCGAACACGAAACTGAAACCGGAACGTACCAAGTCATGGGAAGTAGGTTTGGACGCACGTATCCTCAATGACATCAGTCTTAACTTGACTTATTATCGTTCCAATACTTATAATCAGACATTCTATGCGGACTTGTCGCTTTCTTCGGGATATTCTAATATTCCTATCCAAAGTGGAAACATCATGAACGAAGGTCTGGAAATGTCATTGGGTTATAACAAGCAGTGGAAAGATTTCTCTTTCAATACGAACTATACATTGACATGGAATAAGAACCGGGTAAAACGGTTGGCTGACGGTGTGTATAACTATGCCACCGGACAACCTATCCAGATGCCGGAACTGTCTCCGCTTACTTATGGACATACGGATGCCCGCCTGATTTTGCGTGTCGGAGGATCAATGGGAGACGTATACGGACAACGCTTGCTCAAACGTGACTTGAATGGCTACATTCTTAATGAAGAAGGTGTCGGACTGGCTATGGAGAACAAAGAAACCTACTTAGGTTCTATTCTGCCTAAGATGAATATGGGCTGGAGTTTAGGATTCGGTTATAAGGGAGTTAATCTTGGCATGACTTTCACCGGACGTTTCGGAGGTATTGTTATCAGTGAGACGCAGTCCGTACTTGACGCTGCCGGTGTTTCCAAAGTCAGCGCGGACGTACGTGACGCAGGAGGCGTGCAGATTAATCAGAGCAAAGTCTCTGCACAGACTTACTATCAGACCATTCAGGGAACTGCGGCTTACTACACGTATAGCGCTACCAATGTACGACTCGGCGAACTTTCACTTAGCTATACATTGCCTAAAAAATGGTTTGACAATAAGGTCGGAATGACTGTTGGGCTGGTAGGAAAGAATTTATGGATGATTTATTGCAAGGCTCCTTTCGATCCGGAACTGACCACTTCAGCTGCATCTAACTTCTATCAGGGATTTGATGCCTATATGCTTCCGAGTACAAGAAATTTCGGATTCAATGTTAAATTTCAGTTTTAAATAATAAATAGGTATGAACAAGATAATAAAATATATCGGAGCAAGCGCAGTCGTATGTATGATGGCGGGGTGTACTACTAACTTTGAAGATTTTAATACCAACCCTTATCAGCCTTCAAAAGTACCGGCAAGTAACTTACTGTCTACGATGTTTAACGTGTATGCTTGTCCGCAACAGAATGCTTGTCAGGAGATTAATTGTATGTGGGCCAGCTTTAGCGGTCAAGTGACTGCGACAGCTAACTGGAGCTTTGGAAAGAATATCTTTGCTTATTATAATGCGTCCGAAGGGCACAATGACAGTTCATGGGGAAGACTCTACGGCTATATCTATCCTTCTTTCTTTCTGGTCGAGAACTCTACGGAAAAGAAAGGTGTCATTTATGCCATGGCTCAGTTAACCCGTGTTTATGGTATGCAGTTGCTCGCATCTTTGCAAGGTCCCATTCCTTACACACAGATGAAGGCCGGCGAAACGGAAGCCCCTTATGATAATGAGCAGACTGTATGGCATGCCATGTTTGACGATCTGGATAATGCGATCACCATTCTGAAGTCGGCGGCAACGTTCGGCGTAAATCAAGATTTGGCTGTGGTAGACCAGTTCTATAAAGGTGACTGCTCGAAGTGGCTGAAGTTTGCCAATACGCTGAAACTTCGGATGGCTATCCGCATCTCGGGAGTAGAACCGGAATATGCTCAGACCAAGGCTCAGGAAGCTGTACTTGGAGGTGTGATGGAAAGTGTGGGCGACAGTTCTTATGATACGACTAATGGCGGAATCAATGAAAATGGATATGCTATTGTCAGCGGATGGCCCGAAGTAAGAGCCAATGCCTGCCTCGTGTCGTACATGAACGGATATAACGATCCTCGCCGTCCTGCTTATTTTACTCCGCAGACTCAGACTGCTGCCGGTGGGTATGTAGGTGTCCGTTCGGGTTCGGCAGAAATACCTGAACCTACGGTATACGCCAACTATAGCAAACTCTTTATCGCTACCGACAAAACATTGCCACAACCGGTAATGTACGCTGCCGAAGCTGCTTTCCTGCGTGCGGAAGGAGCACTGAAAGGCTGGAATATGGGTGGAGATGCCAAGACTTTCTATGAAAAGGGAGTTCGATTGTCTTTTGAGGAATTTGGGGTATCGGGTGCCGATGATTATTTGGCTGACGCTACATCTATACCGGGAAATTATGTGGATAATTTAATTGCCGGACATACCGGAAACAATTATACGAACCAGTCGTCCATTACGATCAAGTGGGAGGATGGAGCTGATGACGCGAAGAAACTGGAAAGAGTACTTACCCAGAAATGGATTGCCTGTTATCCCGACCCGATGAACGGATGGGCAGATTTCCGTCGGACAGGCTATCCTAGAATCTTCCCGGCAACTGAATCTATGAATGCCGATTGTAATACGGGGCGCGGACAACGCCGTCTTCGTTTTACACGAAGTGAATACAATAACAATAAGGCGAATGTGGAAGCGGCCGTCAGTATGCTTAGCAATGGAAAAGATTCTAATGGAACTGATCTTTGGTGGGCAATGAAAGAAAATGGTACTTATTAATAGCTTAAATTAGGAATAACAATATGAAGAAATTATTATATATCATATTTGGAGTAATGGGTGCACTGATGTTTATACAGTGCAGCGACTGGACTGAAATGGAACCGAAGTTCACCGAACCGGTGAATATCAATGGTGAAGACTATTATAAGGCACTGAGAGAGTATAAGAAATCCGATCATCCGATTGTTTTCGGCTGGTACAGTGAATGGACCGGAACCGGAACGAATATGAACAACCAGTTGAGAGGTATTCCCGATTCAATGGATATCGTCTCTCTTTGGGGAGGGGCTTTCAACCTGACTGAAGCACAAAAAAGTGACCTTAAGGAAGTGAGAGAGAAGAAAGGTCTCAGAGTTTTGTATTGTCAGCATATCACAGATATAGGCAGAAGTCATACGCCTGCTTCTGTTGAGAATGATTTCATCGTGGATGGCGTACAGTACAACTCTAAGGATGAAGCGATGGCTGCTTATTGGGGGTGGTATGGCAATTATGGTGACACTTCGGAAGAAGGACAAGAAAAAGCTATCCGTAAATATGCGCGGGTGATTATTGATTCAATCAATAAGTATAACTATGATGGATTCGATATCGACTTTGAACCGAATTTTGGCTATTCCGGAAATCTGAGTGGAAATTCGGACCGTATGCATATTTTTTTGGATGAATTATCGAAAGAATTCGGACCGAAATCGGGAACTGGACGTATATTGATGGTCGACGGAGAACCGCAGACACTGAAGATTATTATGTGGTTCAAGCCTATTACTGTAGGTCGGATGAGGGATATAGTGATGCTTTGGATGGTCGTTTTGACAGATTATTAAATAAATTCGGTTCGATAGAGGATGAAGCTACGATTCTTAGTAAAACAGTTTGGTGTGAGGACTTTGAAAAGCATAAAGGGGATGGCGGACCGGAATTTACAACTCGTGATGGTATTGTGACTTATTCATTGAAGGGAATGGCGATGTACTATCGTCCGGGAGTAGATGCCCGCATTGGCGGAGTGGGTGCCTACCGTTTTAATCTTTGTCGTCCGGTGAATGACTATTTCTTTATGCGTGAGGTTATTCAGGTTCTGAATCCCGCTAATCATTAATTGCAAGAACATAACTAAAAAAGGATAATTATGAAGATGATTAAATTTTCAAGATATGTTGTGCTGGGGGCAGCTTTGGCTGTTGTCACCGGATGCAACGATGCAAAACTGTCAACTATCGATAATGGAGTATATATTGCGGAAGCGGCTCCTTCTAATACGTTTAGTCAGCAGATAGAGGCACAATTGGTGGACGAGGGAGATGTGATAAAAACATTGACCGTCCGTTTGGTTCGTGCTATTGATCAAGATGTAACTGTAACACTGGATATTGATCAGCAACTCATTGATGAGTATAATCAACAGCATGAAGCGTCTTACGAACTTTTGCCGGAAGAATTCAGAAGTTTTGAACGCACAGTTACGATTCCCGCAGGTGAAGTGTCTGCACCAGTCATTAATCTTACTATAAAGCCGTTTACCACCCCCAATAACGAGGCTTATGCGATTCCGGTACGGATCACTTCCGTAGCCGGACCGATAGGACTTGTTGGTAACGCAAACCATATTCTTTATCTGCTTACTTCCCCTAATAAACAGAAAGCGGTGGTTTTGAAATCAGCAAATAAAACCAGTCTGAACTTTAAAAACGAAATACCTGTTACTCAGTGGACTATAGAGTATTGGATCAAGTTCGATAATACAACGGGCAGACCGACAGGAGATTGGGTGGGTCCTGCCAATATTGCTTTCAGACGATTAATTTTCGCAGACAATTCGGCTCCTATTTCTTTCAATGGCGTTTTATTGCGTTATTGGGCGGATGGAGCAAAAAAGATTGCGCCATGTTTGCAGTGTCAGTTGGATGGAAACTATTTTGATAGTGAGGAATTTTGGTATCCGGATATATGGTATCACATTGCTTATACTTATGACGGATCTACTATTTCCCTCTATAAAGATGGTACATTGAATAATAGTAAAGCCGATTCAAGAGACTTTACATTCAATAATATTTCTTTAGCACAGAGTTTCGGCTGGAATATGCAGGTAGAATTAGCTCAGATTCGTCTTTGGAGCAAATGCCTGACAGAGAACGCTATTCAGGAAGGAATGTCACGCCAGATATCCGGAGATTCGGATGGTTTGATTGGGTATTGGAAGTGTGATGAAGGAAAAGGAAATGTATTGAAGGATAATAGCCCGAACGGTAATGATATAACGCTTACCGGAATTCCTGCATGGAGTGAACAATACAATTTCT
>ERZ831601.2326-NODE-2326-length-11032-cov-3.509064_pt1 | contig 11032 bp, 9 predicted proteins | sample MGYA00519578_ERZ831601 | MGnify/ENA primary metagenome ERZ831601 (study PRJEB31850, sample SAMEA3708717) | human gut metagenome | biome: human gut; feature: human-associated habitat; material: faeces | place: China | collected 2014 ... | reverse complement strand
GGCCCTGGCCGTCTGATCGGCGGCAAAAAACCATACAGGATGAAGACCAGGCGTTGATAGCGCATTCCCACCGCCGGTTACGCTGGCGGCGACCTTGATGTCAGGAGACCACCATGAGCAGTGATGTACTTTTTACCCCCGCGACCGACACCACCGGCTGGCGCATCAATGGCGACCGCCTGTGGGCGTCGTTAATGGATCTCGCGCAGATCGGCGCCACGCCGAAGGGCGGCTGCCGCCGTCTAACCCTCACCGACCTCGACCGCCAGGGGCGGGACAAGGTAATAGGCTGGGCGCGGGAGGCCGGGATGAGCGTCACCATCGATAAAATCGGCAATGTGTTTATGCGCCGGGAAGGCCGCAACCCCGGCCTGCCGCCCATCGTCTCCGGCAGCCATATCGACACTCAGCCCACCGGCGGCAAATTTGACGGCAACTACGGCGTGCTGGCGGCGCTGGAGGTGGTGCGCACGCTCAACGATCTGCAGATTGCCACCGAGGCGCCGATTGAGGTGGTGTTCTGGACCAACGAAGAGGGGTCGCGCTTTGTGCCGGTGATGATGGGCTCCGGGGTCTTTGCCGGCGTCTTCCCGCTGGAGGAGACCTGGGCCGTCACGGATAAAGAGGGCATCAGCGTCGGCGAGGCGCTGGCGCAGATCGGCTATATTGGCGAGCAGACCCCAGGGGAGCATCCCGTCGGCGCCTATTTTGAGGCGCACATTGAGCAGGGGCCGATTCTCGAAGATGAAGCGAAAACCATCGGTATCGTGCAGGGCGTACTGGGGATCCGCTGGTACGACTGCGTGGTCACCGGCCAGGCCTCGCACGCCGGACCCACGCCGATGCGCCTGCGTCAGGATGCCCTACAGGTGGCGACCCGCATTATGCAGGAAGTGGTGGCCATTGCCGGGCGCAGCGAAGAGGGACGCGGCACGGTCGGTAGCGTGCAGGTGTGGCCCAACAGCCGCAACGTGGTGCCCGGGGAGGTCACCTTCTCCATTGATATGCGCAATCTCAGCGATGCGCTGGTGGACGAGATGGATCGCCAGCTGCGGGCGTTTATCGCGGAGGTTGAGCGGGAGAGCGGTCTGCAGGTGGCCCTGAAGCAGGTAAGCCACTATCCGGCGGCGCCGTTCGATGCCGAATGCCAGCAGGCCATTGCCGATGCCGCGCAGCGGCTGGGCTATCCGGCGCGGCCGATCGTCTCCGGCGCCGGACATGACGCAGTGTATATGAGCTACCTGGCGCCCACCGGGATGATTTTTATCCCCTGCAAGGACGGGATCAGCCATAACGAAATTGAGTATGCCTCGCCGGAGCACGTCGCCGCCGGGGCCAACGTGCTGCTGCAGGTGATGCTTCAGTACGCGCGGCCGGTGTAGACGGTCGTCCTCCCCGGCGGCGCGTCCTCCAGCCGTTTATCATGCTGTCACCCGGGTAAGGCGGTTACACCGACGCGACCCGGGACGGCGGATGACGGGGCGGTCAATCACGGCTCCCGCTCCCTGCGCCAACCCGCTGGCGGGCAAATTTGCGCGAGCCCACCACGCACAGCACCACGCCCAGCGTGACCGCCAGCATCAAGGGGCTGACGGTTTCGTGCAACAGCGCCGCCGACAGGCCAAGTCCGAAGAACGGCTGCAATAGCTGGAGCTGGCCGACGGCGGCGATCCCGCCCGCGGCCAGCCCTTTGTACCAGAAGATGAAACCGATCAGCATGCTGAACAGCGACACATAGCCGAGCGCGACCCAGGAGGAGGCCGATATGGCATGCCAGGAGGCGGGCTGAACCAGCAGCGAGGCGGGGAGCATCAACGGCAGGGCAATCACCAGCGCCCAGCAGATCACCTGCCAGCCGCCCATCTCCCTGGCCAGCCGGCCGCCTTCGGCATAACCCAGGCCCCCCACGGCAATCGCCCCGAGCATCACCTGCCAGCCGCCGAGCTCCCGCGTCAGCTTCGCCCCTTCCGCATAGCCGAGGCCGCAGACGATAACCGCCGCCAGCATCAGCAGATCGCCGCTGAGCGAGGCCGCCGCATTTTGCGTCAGGGCGAATCCCACCACCAGCAGGCTGCCCAGCAGCGAAAAGATCCAGAAAGCCCGCCGCGGGCGTTCGCCGCCGCGCAGTACGCCAAAGAGGGCGGTCATCAGCGGCAGCAGGCCAATGAACACAATCGAATGCGCCGAGGTGATGCGCTGCAGGGCCAGCGCCGTGAGTAGCGGAAAGCCGAGCACCACCCCGGATGAGACGATGATCAGGGACACAAGCTGCGCCAGGCGCGGGCGTTTCTGGCGAAAGCCCACCAGCAGCGCGATGGCAAGCAGCCCGGCGATAGAGGCGCGCAGAAAGGTCAATAACAACGGATCCATATCCTGCACCGCCAGCCGCGTCGCGGGCAGCGAACCGCTGAAAATGATCACCCCCAGTAAACCATGAAGCCATCCGGACCAGGGACCGGGCGCCGATTTATCCAGTGTTGAATCTACCACGTTAACCTCGCGTTATCTGATTGGGCTGCGCCCGCTTGAGCATCGTCAGCGGCGATGGTAATGTGGCCAATCTAATACAATCAAATTATTGTCATAGATACATTTCACGATGAAAGCCCGATATAAAGCCGTTGTCGACCGATATGCGCAGGCGATCCGCAGCGGGCAGCTGCCCGCCGGCAGCCGACTGCCGACGCACCGTACCCTTGCCGCCGGGGAGCGCATCTCGCTGGCCACCGCTACGCGCGTCTATCGTGAACTGGAAGAGATGGGGCTGGTTAGCGGCGAAACCGGCCGCGGCACCTTCGTGCGCGACCTCTCGCTGCCGCCGGGGCATGGGGTCGATCAGCAGGTGGTCGCCGCCGATGTCGTGGATCTCAATTTCAACTACCCTTCGCTGCCGGATCAGGGCGATGCGCTGCGCGAGGCGCTCAGGCAGCTGGCGATGGCGGGCGATATTGACTCGCATCTGCGCTATCAGCCTCACGCCGGGCGGCTCGCCGAGCGGGACATTATCGCCCGCCATTTGACCTGCCAGCACTTTGCGCCGGACGCGGAAAATGTCCTGATCGTCAACGGCGCACAGCACGGGCTGGCGGTGACCGTCATGGGGCTGTTACGTCCGGGGGATGTGGTGGCGGTGGATGCGCTGACCTATTCGGGCTTCAAAGTTCTGGCGGCGCTGTATCATCTGGAGCTGGCGGCGATCCCCTGTCGGCCGGAGGGACCGGACCTGCGGGCGCTTCATACGCTGTGCCAGCAGCGGCGGGTGCGGGCGGTGTATACCATGCCGACGCTGCACAATCCGCTGGGCTGGGTGCTCAACACCGGGCAGCGGCAGGCGCTGGCCGATCTTGCGCGCCAGCACGATCTGCTGATTATTGAAGATGCCGCCTACGCCCGGCTGGTGAGCCGTCCGCCGCCGCCGGTGGTCAGCTATGCGCCGGAAAGAACGGTGTATGTCACCGGATTTTCAAAAAATATCGCCACCGGACTGCGCGTGGGCGTGGTGATTTCTCCGCCGCGCTATCGCCCGGAGATTGAGCGCGCCATCCGGGCCACGACGTGGAATACGCCGACGCTGATAAGTTCGCTGATCTGCGCCTGGATTGAAGATGGCACGGTGGCGCGCTTTGAAACGCAGAAACGCCAGGATGCGCGACAGCGACAGCAGGTGGCCCGCGAGGTGCTTTGTGGGCTTCCCGTCGTCAGTCATCCCGATTCGTACTTCGTCTGGCTGCCGCTGGATGAAGAGAGCCGGGCCGATCGGCTGGCGAATGCGCTGATGGAACGCCGCATTTCGGTATCGACCGCCGAGCCGTTCTGCGTCTCCGCCACGATCCCGCAGGCGCTGCGCATTGCGCTCGGATCGGTGCCTTTCGACAGCCTGCGCCCGGCGCTGCTCAGCGTGCGCGACGCCGTTGAGTATGAACAATACCGCTAACCCATCTGCTCCAGCTGGCCGCGCAGGACCTCCACCCCCTGGGCGATGGCGTCAGGGTTAATGGCGTGGAATCCCATGCGAAAATAGTTATCCGGCGGCGCGGCGCTGAGAAAATGGCGCGCCCCGGGCTCAATCAGCACGCCGGCGTGGGCGGCGCGCCAGGTGAGCTGCTGGGTGTTGATCTGCGCCGGGGTCTGCAGCCAGAAGGCGTTAGCATGTTCGCTCCCCGCCAGCGCGCGACACGACGGCAGATAGCGCTGCAGGGCGGCGTGCAGACGCTCCCAGCGCTGGGCGGAGTCATAGTGGTAGCGCCGCAGATGGGTTTCATAATGGCCCTGGGCAAGGAAGTGGGCCATCTGGTACTGAATGTTGGTCGGCGGATGGCGATAGACCAGCCGGCGCAGGGCGCGCGCCTCGTCGATCAGGTCCGGGTCGGCGACCATAAACCCCAACCGCAACCCCGGTGACAGCGCTTTTGACAGGCTGCTGACATACACCACCCGGCCGCTGCGATCGCTGGCCTTCAGCGCCGGCAGCGGGTTGAGGGTAAAGTTACTCTCCGAGTCATAATCATCTTCAATAATGACCGCGTCATGGCGGGCGGCATGCTCCAGCAACTGGCGACGCCGCGTACTGCTCATGGTCACCCCGGTGGGCACCTGATGGCCTGGTGTGACATAGTAGTAATCGCAGGGACGCTCATTAAGCACGATCCCCTCTTCATCCACCGGGTGCGGCACCACCTCGGCGTCGGCGAGCAGAAAGGTGTTGATGGCTTCGCGGAAGCAGGGGTTTTCGACGCCAATGCGGGTGGTGGAAGAGAGCAGCAGTCGGGTCAGCAGGTAGAGCGCATTTTGCGAACCAAGGGTGATGAGAATTTCATCCGGCGCGGCGACAATGCCGCGCTTGGGCAGCACCCGGGTGCGGATCTGCTCGATCAGCATCGGCACATCCTGGTCAATATGGTCGATGACCCACGCCGGGTCGCGCACCCCGCCGTGCAGCCAGTTCGCCGCCGAGCGCCAGGTGGCCAGCGGGAACTGCCGGGTATCGGGCTGGCCGTAGATAAACGGGTAGCGGTAGTGCATCCAGCCCGCCGGTTTGAGGATCGACTCCTGCTGGCTGGGGGTCATCTGCAGCCGGTCGCCCCAGCGTGGTGCAGCGGCTTCGCGCTGCGGTGCACTCTCGACGGCGGCAGGCGAAGCTTCATGATAGTCGGGATGCAGGTAGTAACCGCTGCGTGGGCGGCTAATCAGGTAGCCCTCGTTGACCAGACTTTCGAACACCAGCGCGGTGGTGTTGCGCGAGACGCGAAGCTGGCTGGCCAGCTGGCGACAGGAGGGCAGCGGGGTGTCGGCGGCGAAGATCCCGCTGAGAATGGCATTCACCAGCGTCTCTCGCACCTGTTCCTGCAAACCGCGGCCAGGCTGAAAATCAACGTGTAACAGGTGACGGATCATACGGGGCTCCTCTGGCAATAACGCATTGCGACCACCCGTTACACTCAGCAAATTCCATACCACCCTGCCGCCATCTGACACAGCGATGCGGCCCATCTGGCTCTATACGGAATTGAAAAACGCTCCCACATTAAAAACGTATTCAGCCGCCGTGGACCGGAACGTCCCCGGCCACTATTTTGCAGAAACCTTTTCGCGTTCTGGAATGAACCCGTCTGGCCAATCTATCAGGGGTGAAATAATGAAAAAATCATTGGCATCAATGTGTCTGAGCGCTGTATTAACGGTCGCTTTTTCTTATCACGCCGTCGCGGCCGATCTTCCGGAAATAGAAAAATCCGGCACCCTGAAAGTGGCGACGGAAGATGATTATGCGCCGTTTAACTTTATGAATAATGGCCAGGCTGATGGCTTTAACAAAGATATGCTTGAGGAATTACGTAAGTACGCCAAATTCCATGTCGACCAGAGCATATTACCGTGGACCGGATTATTAGCGGCTGTCTCCACCGGGCAATACGATATGGCCTTAACCGGGGCGGTTATTACCGATGAGCGGCTGAAGGTCTTTGATTTCACCCCACCGTGGGCCTCCGCGCAGCACTATTTCGTCAAACGCGCTGGCGATACCTCGCTAAATACCATTGCCGATCTCAGCGGCAAAAAAGTGGGGTTACAGGCCGGGAGCGCGCTGCTGGCGCGTTTGCCGGAGCTGAAGGCGATGCTGGAGAAGACCGGCGGCAAGCTGGGACCGGTGGTGGAGTATCCCTCCTATCCGGAAGCCTACGCCGACCTGGCGAATAAGCGACTGGATTACGTGATTAACGTCGTCATCTCGGTAAACGACCTGGCGAAAGCCAAACCGAAGGTCTTCGCCAAAGGGCTGGCCGTCTCCGGACCGGGGTATATGGCGTGGCCGATCCCGAAAAACTCGCCGCAGCTGCTGGCCTATATGACCAAGTTTATGAACCACATGAAGGAGACCGGCAAGCTCGCCGAGCTGCAGAAAAAATGGTTCGGCGAAACCTATGACAACCTGCCGACCGAGGCGATCACCAGCCCGGAACAGTTTCACAAACTCGCCGGACTGTAATATTCCGCGGCGGGCGACCGCCGCCTGTTGTTGAGAAGGAGGGCCTCATGGATGCAATTTCCTGGCAGTTATTAATCGAAGGCGCATGGACGACCCTCTGGATTTCGGCCATCGCTATCGCCTTCGGGGTGGTGGCTGGCCTGCTGATCGCCCTGGTACGGATGCTGCGCCTGCCGGTGATCGACCAGCTGCTGGTGGTCTATATCAGTCTGGCCCGCGCGACGCCGCTGGTGACGCTGGTGCTATTTCTGTTCCTTTCCCTGCCCACGATGGGCATTAACCTCGACAAGAACGTGGCCGCCATCGTGGCGCTGACGCTTAACACGTCGGCGTTTAACGCTGAGATCTGGCGCAATGCCTTCCGCACCTTTCCGCGCGAACAGCGGGAGGCGGCGGAGTCGGTAGGGATGCGCCGCTGGACCTACTTCCGCTACATCATGCTGCCGCAGATGTGGATCGAGAGCCTGCCGGCGCTGGTCAATGAGATGTCCTTTTTGATCAAAGGTAGCCCGGCGATCGCCGTGATTGGCGTGGTGGATCTCACCCGGGTCACCAACCGTATATCCTCGGTCACCTACGAGCCGCTGTCGCCGATCCTCGCCGCCGGCCTGCTGTATGTGGCGATCATCGGCTGTTTGTTGAAGCTGCAGGGTATCGCGGAACGTAAAGCCAGGCGTCTGGCGCGCTAGGAACGGGAGGCATTATGAATCAGTGGGGCGTTATCTGGTCGGTTCGCGATAGCTTTATTGCCGGGTTATTCGCGACCCTCGAACTGTTTATTACCGCCGCCCTGGCGGCGCTGATTATCGGTATTGCGCTGTGTTATTTTAGCGAATATCAAAAGAAAGTGATTAACCGGATTATTATTGGTTTCGTCAGCCTGATGCGCGCGATCCCTTTTTTGATCCTCGCTTATCTTCTGTATTACGGACTGCCGCAGCTCGGTATTAGCATGGAGCCGTGGACCGCCGGTTTACTGGCCCTGATTATTTATCATGGCGCCTATTTCTTTGAAATATTGCGCAGCCAGCGGCGGGTATTTTCCGGCGGATATATTGAAGCGGCGATTGCTCAGGGCTTTTCTCGCTATGCCATTTTTCGGCGGATTATTTTACCCAATATCGTCTCTTCCGCCTTACCGCTGATCGGCAATCAGCTGATTATTTGCCTGAAGGACACCGCTTTCCTGAGCATTATTACCGTTCAGGAGATCACCGCCGCCGCCAACAGCGTCCAGGCGACCTATTTTATTCCGTTTAACGCCTTTATCGTCGCCATTGGGCTTTACTGGGCGATCAGCATTCTGCTGGAGCTGCTGATTAAGCGCCTGACCGCCTGGGGAGCCAAAAGAGGAATGAGCCATGCCTGAGTCTATTGCCGTAAGCGTCAAAAACGTCTCCAAACAGTTCGATAATGTGGAAGTCCTGCGGGATATTAACCTGACGGTGGAGAAGGGGACCGTGGTGAGTATTCTCGGCTCGTCCGGGTCGGGAAAATCCACCCTGTTGCGCTGTATGAACTGGCTGGAACAGCCGGACCGCGGTGAAATTCATATCGGCGGTCAGCGGCTGGGGATTGATGAACAGCGCGGCCGGGCGATGTCGCACCGCCAGCTGGCCAAAATCCGCGAGCGGGTGGGGATGGTCTTTCAGAGTTTTAACCTGTGGCCGCACCTGACCGTGCAGCAGAACGTCAGCGAGGCGCTGCTGCGCGTTAAGGGCATGAAACGAGACGAGGCGAAGGCCATGGCCATGCAGCAGCTGGAGAAAGTCGGCATGGCGCACAAAGCCGATGTCTACCCGATCACTCTCTCCGGCGGACAGAAGCAGCGGGTGGCGATCGCCCGTTCGCTGGCGATGTCGCCGGAAGTTATTCTCTTCGATGAACCGACGTCGGCGCTGGATCCGGAGCTGGTTAATGAGGTGTTGGGGGTAATGAAAGCCCTTGCCGCCGAGGGCTACACCATGGTGGTGGTGACCCACGAGATGGATTTTGCCCGCCAGGTGTCCAACGAGGTGGTGTTTCTGGAGAAGGGGCTGCTGATTGAGAAGGCGCCGCCGGAGAAGTTCTTCACTCAGCCTGACTCCGAACGCGTCAGGCAGTTTCTGCAAAGCAGCCGTTAGTCCGGCCTGCATCACCTGCCGGTATCGCCGACAGGGGATGTGTCGGGTTTCGCTTAATCCCGGTCGATAGCGAACGGCTGCCACGCCTGACGCACCGGCATCACCTCCACCCGGTTAATGTTCATATGCGCCGGCAACGTGGCGATATAAAACATCTGCTCGGCGATATCGTGCGCGCTCAGCGGCGTGGTGCCGCGATAGAGCTTATCCGATGCCGCCTGGTCGCCTTTGGTACGCACCAGGGTGAATTCGGTCTCGGCAATCCCCGGCGCCAGATCGGTGACCCGCACGCCGGTGCCAAGCAGATCGCAGCGCAGGTTATAGCTGAACTGCTTCACAAACGCCTTGCTGGCGCCATACACATGGCTGCCGGGATAGGGCCACTGCCCGGCGATCGAGCCGATATTGATAATACTCGCCCCGGCGCCATGGCGGATCAGCGTCGGCAGCAGGGCGTGAGTGACTGTCACCAGACCGGTGACGTTGGTGTCGATCATCGTTTTCCAGTCCTCCAGCGCCACCTCCTGCGCCGGCAGCGGCGACAGCGCCAGCCCGGCGTTGTTGATCAGGGTGGTGATATCGGCGAAATCGGCGGGCAGCGACGCCACGGCGGCAGCCACCGCCTCGCTGTCACGAACGTCAAGCTCAATAATATGCACCGGCACCCTGGCGGCGAGTCTGTCCTGCAAGGCCTTCAGTCGCGGATAGCGGCGCCCGCTCAGCACCAGCGACCAGCCCGCGTCGGCAAACACCTGCGCTGCCGCTTCGCCAAAACCCGAGGTCGCCCCGGTGATAAACACTACGTTGCTCGTTGCCATCTCATTCTCCTGTGCGGTTGTCCCTTCACTATAAAAACGCCGGACGACAAGGCACAGGGCCAGACGACGGGCAGGGATGTGACACCGTGTCACATCGTTATGCGCGCACTGGCTCTATCCGATTTGCGCGGCCAAGGCCAATGATGAAGCCAACCACTACGACATGAGAGAGGGCAGGGTATGAAGCTGGCAATTCACAACGAGGTCGCGGTAAGCAATGACGAAGTTCGGCAATTAGATCGCGCCTATGTGTTTCATTCATGGTCGATGCAGGGCAATCTCAACCCGCTGGTCATCGCCGGGGCGCAAGGCTGCGAGCTATGGGATTATGAGGGGAACACCTGGCTCGATTTCAGCAGCCAGCTGGTGAACGTCAACATTGGCTATCAGCACCCTCGGGTACTGGCGGCCATGAAGGCGCAGCTGGAGACCCTGGTCACCATCGCGCCCGCCACCGCCAACCTTGCCCGCGGCGAAGCGGCGAAGCGCATCGTCGACCTGGCGCCGGCGGGCTTCAGTAAGGTGTTCTTCACTAACGCCGGGGCGGATGCCAATGAGAACGCGATTCGTATGGCGCGGCTCTATACCGGGCGCGACAAGGTGCTGTCGGCCTATCGTTCCTATCATGGCAATACCGGCAGCGCGATCGCCGCTACCGGCGACTGGCGCCGGGTGCCGAATGAGTTCTCCCGCGGCCACGTTCACTTCTTCAACCCCTACCTTTACCGCAGCGAGTTCAACGCCGCGACTGAGGAAGAGGAGTGCCAGCGCGCGCTGGCGCATCTGCGGCGGATCATTGAATGCGAGGGGCCGACGGCCATCGCGGCGATCCTGCTGGAGTCCATCCCCGGCACCGCCGGGATCCTCGTGCCGCCGGCAGGCTATATGCAGGGCGTGCGCGCCCTGACCAACGAGTTTGGCATCGTGCTGATCCTCGATGAGGTGATGGCCGGCTTTGGCCGCACCGGCAGCTGGTTCGCCTTCGAGCAGGATGGCGTGGTGCCGGATCTGGTGACCTTTGCCAAGGGGGTTAACGCCGGCTACGTGCCGGCGGGCGGGGTGCTGATTAGCGAGCCGATTGCCCGCTACTTTGACGACCACTTCTTTGCCGGGGGGCTGACCTACTCCGGCCATCCGCTGGCGATGGCGGCGATTGTCGCCACCATCGACGCGATGAAAGAGGAGAAGGTGGTTGAGAACGCGGCCTCTATCGGCAACGAGGTGCTGCGCCCCGGTCTCGAGGCGCTGGCGGAGAAGCACGCCATTATCGGCGAGGTGCGCGGTCGCGGCCTGTTCCAGGCGCTGGAGCTGGTGAGCAGCCGTGAACAAAAAACGCCGCTGACCGCCGCCGACATGGCCGCGATCAAAGGGGCCCTGACCGAAGCCGGGCTGCTGGCCTTTGTGGTGGAGAACCGCATTCACGTGGTCCCGCCGTGCACCATTACTGCTGAGCAGGTGGCGCAAGGGCTGGCGATTTTTGATGCGGTCTTTGCTCGCTTTGCCAGTCTGGCGAAGTAGGGGAGGGGGCCGGATACTGTTGCCCGGCGGCGCGCTTGCCGGGCCTACGGGGGGGTGTGAGCCCGCAGGAAGGAACGTAGGCCGGA
>ERZ831601.2316-NODE-2316-length-11067-cov-3.477570_pt1 | contig 11067 bp, 10 predicted proteins | sample MGYA00519578_ERZ831601 | MGnify/ENA primary metagenome ERZ831601 (study PRJEB31850, sample SAMEA3708717) | human gut metagenome | biome: human gut; feature: human-associated habitat; material: faeces | place: China | collected 2014 ... | reverse complement strand
GGCGCAGCCGCCACCCGGCAGCACCACGGGTACCGTGCCTGATACCATCGCCCGGCGGCGCTGCGCTTGCGCGGGCCTGCGGAGTGTAAGCCTGTGAGAGGATCCTGTAGGCCGGGTAAGGCGCCTGCCGCCACCCGGCAAAATCAAGGGTACCGTGCCTGATATCTCGCCCGGCGGCGCTGCGCTTGCGCGGGCCTACGGAGTGTGAGCCTGTGAGAGGATCCTGTAGGCCGGGTAAGGCGCAGCCGCCACCCGGCAAAATCAAGGGTACCGTGTCTGAAATCTCGCCCGGCGGCGCTGCGCTTGCCGGGCGTTCGGAGATGCAACCCCTTGATATAAAGAGGTTAGCGGCGGTTGCCCATAATACGCAGCAGCATCAGGAACAGGTTGATGAAGTCCAGATACAGCGTTAAGGCGCCAAGGATCGAGTATTTACGCAGCGTGGCGCTGTCGCGGGTATCAATCTGCTCGCCGATGTTTTTCAGCTTCTGGGTGTCATACGCCGTCAGACCGACAAACAGCACCACCCCAATATAGGTCACGGCCCACATCAGCGCCTCGCTCTTCAGCCACAGGTTGACCAGCGACGCCAGCACGATGCCAATCAGCCCCATAAACAGCATGCTGCCGAAGCCGCTCAGATCGCGCTTCGTGGTGTAACCATACAGGCTCATCGCCCCAAACATCCCGCCGGTGACCACAAAGGTGCTGGCGATCGATGAATAGGTATAGGCGATAAAAATGCTCGATAGCGTCAGTCCGGTCAGCGCCGAATAGAGCATAAACAGCGTGGTGGCCATCCTGGCGCTCAGCCGTTGCACCATTCCCGACAGCACAAACACCAGCGCCAGCTGGGCAATAATCAGCCCGAAGAAAGTGATTTTGCTCGAAAAGACGAACATCATCACCGCCGGAGTATTCGCTGCAAACCACGCGATAAACGCCGTCAGCAGCAGGCCGACCGTCATCCAGCCGTACACCTGTGCCATGTAAGTCTGCAGGCCGGTACGGCCCTGCACTATTGAATCGGAACGCGGATATCTGTCCATGACTCTCTCCTGATTAACAAAGTATCACCCTGTAAGCGTATCACACTACCAGCGCTCTGCCGCCTGACGATCGCTGTCGCGGGCGTCGACCCAGCGTTCGCCATCCGGCGTCGCTTCACGCTTCCAGAACGGCGCGCGGGTTTTCAGGTAATCCATAATAAACTCGCCGGCGGCGAAGGCGCTGCCGCGGTGAGCGCTGGTGACGCCGACAAACACAATCTCTTCCCCCGGCCACATTTCGCCGATGCGATGGATAACCGTCACCCGGCCCAGCGGCCAGCGCTCGCGCGCCAGCTCGACAATTTCCGCCAGCGATTTTTCAGTCATCCCCGGATAGTGCTCGAGGGTCAGCGCCTTCACGCTGTCGCCGAGGTTGTGGTTACGCACTTTACCGGTGAAGGTGACCACCGCGCCGTCTTCATCGCGTTCCGCCAGCCAGGGATATTCCTCACTGACGCTAAAGCGCGCCGGGCTGACCACGATACGGGTTTGCGTCATGTCAGCCCCCCGTTACCGGTGGGAAGAACGCCACTTCGTCGCCGCTGGCCACTGGATGTTCGAAAGAGGTTAGCGTCTGGTTAACCGCCGCCAGCAGCTTGCCCTCCTCCAGGGCCAGCGCCCAGCGATCGCCGCGGGCGGCAAGCTGCTGACGAACCGCTTCGACAGTCGCCAGTTCGCTGGCATCAAGGGTCAGCGAATCGGTACCGACCAGCTCGCGCACCTGGGCAAAAAACAGAACCTTAATCATGGCATTCACCCACCTTAAAATCGCCGGACTTGCCGCCGCTTTTCGCCAGCAGGCGCACCGGGCCAATCACCATATCCTTCTGCACCGCTTTGCACATATCGTAAATGGTCAGCGCGGCAACCGAGGCGGCGGTCAATGCTTCCATCTCGACGCCGGTTTTCCCGGTGAGTCGGCAGAGCGATTCAATGCGCACCCGGTTATGTTCCGGCTGCGCCTGCAGATTGACTTCCACTTTGCTGAGCATCAGCGGATGACACAGCGGGATCAGCTCCCAGGTACGTTTTGCCGCCTGGATCCCGGCGATACGCGCGGTGGCGAACACATCGCCTTTGTGGTGGCTGCCGTCGATAATCATCGCCAGGGTCGTCGCCTGCATTTCAACGTAAGCCTCGGCGCGCGCTTCGCGCACCGTTTCCGCTTTGCCGGAGACATCGACCATATGGGCTTCACCCGCGGCGTTAATATGGGTCAGTTGTGACATAGATTATTTCTTCAGGTGTGGAATGAAGTTACAGGGACGGGTGCGGGCATCAAGCTGCGGGGCGATGATGTTGTCCCACGCCGTACGGCAGGCTTTGGTTGAGCCCGGCATGGCGAAAATCAGCGTGCGATTGGCGACGCCGGCCACGGCCCGGGACTGCAGCGTCGAGGTGCCGATCTCTTCGAAGGACAGCATGCGGAACACTTCGCCAAAGCCTTCGACCTCACGGTCAAACAGCGGCAGCAGCGCTTCCGGCGCCTGATCGCCGTCGGTAAAACCGGTGCCGCCGGTGATCAGCACCACCTGCACGTTATCGCTGGCTATCCACGCCGATACCTGAGCGCGGATGGCGTAGCGATTCTCTTTGACGATCGCCTTCTCGACGACTTGGTGCCCCGCCTCCTGCGCCGCCTCGCGCAGCCAGTGACCGGAAGTGTCGTCCTCTTCGCCGCGACGGCTGGAAACGGTAAGAATAGCAATACGGGTCGGGATAAACTCAGCGCTAGCCTGGCTCATCTGAATGCTCCTTTCGAAAACGATTAACCGCCAATATAGGACAGGTTCTGCGTAATACCGGTGTTGCCCTGATGCAGGAAATGGGTCTGCTTTTTATGGGTTAAGGCTTCGGCGATCCGCGCCTCCAGCGCGGCCTGCTGCTGGTCTTCGGCCATCAGGTCGCGCAGGTCGACGCCGCCTTCGCCAAACAGGCACAGGTGCAGTTTGCCAACGGACGAGACGCGCAGCCGATTGCAGGTGGCGCAGAAGTCTTTTTCATACGGCATGATGAGGCCGATCTCGCCGGCGTAGTCCGGGTGACAAAAGACCTGCGCCGGGCCATCGCTGCGCTGGCGGATCTGATGGATCCAGCCGCGGCGCAGCAGTTCATCGCGCAGCACCATGCCGGAGAGATGGTGACGGCGGAACAGGTCGCTGCCTTCACCGGTTTCCATCAGCTCAATAAAGCGCAGCTGGATACGACGGGGTTGGATCCACGCGAGGAAGGTATCGAGCTGGTGATGGTTAACATCACGCATCAGCACGGTATTCACCTTCACCTTGTCAAAGCCGGCGGCGAAGGCGGCGTCAATGCCGTCCATCACCTGGTGGAACTTGTCCTGGCCGGTGATGGCATGGAACTGGCGGGCGTCGAGGCTATCAACGCTGACGTTAATCGCCGTCAGGCCGGCATCGCGCCAGCGTTCGACATCGCGCGCCAGGCGGTAACCGTTGGTAGTGACCGCAATCTGACGGATCGCCGGGTTTTCACGCACGGCGGCAATGATCTCGGTGAAGTCGCGGCGCAGGGAGGGTTCCCCACCGGTGAGGCGAACTTTTTCGGTGCCCAGCGCAGAGAAAGCGCGCGTAACCCGGCGTACTTCGTCTACGCTGAGAAAGCCATTGTTATTGACGGCGCCGGGTTTGTAACCGTTCGGCAGGCAGTAGGTGCAACGGAAGTTGCACACATCGGTAATCGACAGACGCAGGTAATAAAACTTACGCGCGTATGCATCGGTAAGCTGTGAGGCCATATACACCTTTCCAAATACGGGAGACGCGGTCATTTCTTTCCACGCCCTGGCGACAACCGGCGGCGTCGCGGCCAAATCGCCATATCTTTTGACACAGGCGAAGAGGCTAGAGTGTTAACAGGTTATGTCGATAGTAGCGCGTTACAGGCAGTTTCGCCATTGGCGATTTCGCTATATAATCTTATACATATCGCTATCTTCGTGCATTTTCGCTACAGAATAGCCATAAATCATTTTTTTGCCTTGATGTCGGTCAGTTTGTCGGGCTCCTCCCATCGTCTTTTAGGGGTAGATCGGGTAGTGTGTGGCCGTTTATGTGAAATAAGGAATTTCTATGCGCAATCGTACATTCGCTGACCTCGATCGGGTGGTAGCGCTCGGCGGCGGGCATGGTTTGGGCCGGGTGATGTCCTCCCTCTCCTCGCTCGGCTCACGGCTGACCGGCATTGTCACCACCACCGATAACGGGGGTTCCACCGGGCGGATCCGTCGTTCGGAAGGTGGCATTGCCTGGGGCGATATGCGCAATTGCATCAATCAGTTAATTGCCGAGCCGAGCGTAGCGTCGGCGATGTTTGAGTATCGTTTTGGCGGTAACGGCGAGCTTTCCGGACATAACCTCGGAAATTTGATGTTAAAGGCGCTGGATCACCTGAGCGTGCGGCCGTTAGAGGCGATCAATTTGATCAGAAACCTGCTGAAAGTGGACGCTTTCCTGATCCCGATGTCAGAACAACCGGTGGATTTGATGGCGCTCGATCATGAAGGCCATGAAGTTTATGGCGAAGTGAATATTGATCAGCTTGATAATGTGCCGCAGGAGCTGATGCTCACCCCGCCGGTACCGGCCACCCGCGAGGCGGTGGAGGCTATTGCCGAAGCCGATTTGATCCTCATTGGGCCGGGCAGTTTTTACACCAGCCTGCTGCCGATCCTGTTGCTCGACGAGATGGCCCAGGCGTTGCGCCGCACCCCGGCGCCGATGGTTTTTATCGATAACCTCGGCAAAGAGCATAGCCCGGCCGCGAGGCTGTCGCTGGCGGAGCGCATCGCGATTATGGAGCGCTATGTAGGCAAACGGGTGGTGGATGCGGTGATCGCCGGTCCAAAAGCCGATATCAGCGGCATCGACGACCGGTTGGTGATCCAGACGCCGCTGGAGGCCAGCGACGTTCCCTATCGTCATGACCGGGCGCTGCTCCGCGGGGCGCTGGAGAAAGCGATCCAGCTGCCGGGCTGATCCTGCGCGCCGGAGGCGGCCCTCTTCGGCGCACCTTAAAATCTTAAGGTTGTCTTAAAATAGGGCTGGCACTATACCCTCATCTTTTTCTGTGGGTGTGCATTATGTCGTTATTGCCTCTGCGTCGGCCGGTGGTCAGCCGCACGACTTATCTGATTCTCTTTGCTTGCTATATCGGTATCTGTCTCAACCTGGCTTTTTATCGCCAGGTTTTCCCGGTACTGCCGGTAAATAGCCTGCATAACTGGCTGGTATTCCTCAGTATGCCGATCGTGGCCATTAGCGTGATGAATATCCTCACCACTCTCGCCTCGTTCCTGAAGCTGGACCGGCTGGTGATTAGCCTGTTCATTCTGCTCAGCGCCTCGGCGCAATACTTCATCTGGAACTTTGGCGTGGTGATCGACCGCAGCATGATCACCAATATCCTCGACACCACTCCGGCGGAAAGCTTTGCTCTACTCTCCGGCGAAATGATTGCCGTCCTCGGCCTTTCCGGGGTTTTGGCGGTATTCGTCGCCTGGTGGGTGAAAATCCGTAAGCCCGCCACGCGGTGGCGCGGCGCGGCGATGCGCCTGCTCAATATCGCCGTTTCGGCGCTGCTGATTATTCTGGTGGCCGCGCTGTTCTACAAAGATTACGCCTCGGTGTTCCGTAACAACAAAGAGCTGGTGAAATCCCTGAGCCCTTCCAACAGCATTGTGGCCGTGAACTCCTGGTATGCTCATCATCGGATGGACAACCTGCCGCTGGTGAAGATTGGCGAAGATGCCACGCAGAAAGCGGTGATGCATAACGCTCCCCGTAAGAACCTGACGATCGTCGTGCTCGGCGAGACTTCGCGAGCGGATAACTTCTCACTGGGCGGCTATTCGCGCGATACCAACCCGCTGATGCGGCAGGACGGCGTGATCTATTTTCCGCATACCACTTCCTGCGGCACGGCAACCGCAGTTTCCGTGCCGTGCATGTTCTCCAATATGCCGCGCGCGCATTATGACGAAGAGCTGGCGCACCATCAGGAAGGCGTCCTGGATATTCTACAACGCGCAGGGATCCAGGTACTGTGGAACGATAACGACGGCGGCTGCAAAGGCGCCTGCGACCGGGTACCACACCAGAACGTCACCGACCTGAAGCTCACCGGGCAGTGCATCGATGGCGAGTGCTACGATGACGTCCTGTTCCATAATCTCGACAGCTATATCGATAACCTGCAACAGGATGGCATTATTGTGCTGCATACCATCGGCAGCCACGGTCCGACGTACTACAATCGCTATCCAGCGGCGTTTCGCAAATTCACGCCGACCTGCGACACCAATGAGATCCAGGGCTGTACCCGGGAGCAGTTGACCAATACCTATGACAACACCATCCTTTATGTCGACTATGTCGTTGATAAAGCGATAAAACTACTGCAATCTAAACAGGATAAATTTACCACTAGCCTGGTTTATTTGTCCGACCACGGCGAATCGCTGGGAGAAGATGGCGTCTATTTGCATGGTCTGCCGTATTCCATCGCGCCGGATACGCAGAAACATGTGCCGATGGCGCTGTGGCTCTCCGCCGACTACCAGCAGCGCTACGGTATTTCCGCGCACTGTCTGCAGCAGCGGGCGCAAAAAGAGAATTACTCGCAGGATAATCTGTTCTCCACCCTGCTCGGCCTGCTCGGCGTCAGCACCCGCGAGTACCAGGCGGCAGATGATATCTTAACGCCATGTAGAGAGGCTGGTTGATGAAAATCTTAGTCATTGAAGACGATGCGCTGCTGTTGCAGGGGTTAATTCTGGCGATGCAAAGTGAAGGATACGTGTGCGACGGCGTCTCCACCGCGCACGAAGCCGCGCTATCGCTGGCCAGCAATCATTACAGCCTGATCGTGCTGGATCTCGGCCTGCCGGATGAAGACGGGCTGCATTTTCTCTCCCGCATGCGGCGGGAGAAAATGACCCAGCCGGTGCTGATCCTCACCGCCCGCGATACGCTTGAGGATCGCATTAGCGGTCTCGATACCGGGGCGGATGACTACCTGGTAAAACCCTTTGCCCTGGAGGAACTCAATGCGCGCATTCGCGCCCTGCTCCGCCGGCATAACAACCAGGGCGATAATGAAATCAGCGTCGGCAATCTGCGCCTTAACGTCACTCGCCGCCTGGTGTGGCTGGGTGAAACGGCGCTGGATCTTACGCCGAAAGAGTATGCCCTGCTGTCACGGCTGATGATGAAAGCCGGTAGCCCGGTGCATCGCGAGATCCTCTACAACGACATTTACAGCTGGGACAACGAGCCGGCGACCAATACCCTGGAAGTGCATATTCACAACCTACGCGAAAAGATTGGCAAATCGCGGATCCGCACCGTCCGGGGCTTTGGCTATATGCTGGCTAACAACATCGACACGGAATAGACCATGGCTCTGTTTGCAACTGAAACCTGGACCATGCGCCACCGGCTGCTGCTGACCATCGGCGCCATCCTGGTGGTCTGCCAGCTGATAAGCGTCTTCTGGCTATGGCATGAGAGCAAAGAGCAGATCCAGCTGCTGGTGGCCAGCGCTATCGAAGGGCACAACAACCAGAAACATGTGGAGCATGAGGTACGGGAAGCGGTTGCCAGCCTGCTGGTGCCGAGCCTGCTGATCGTTGGCCTGGCGCTGTATATCAGCATGCTGGCGGTGCGCAAGATCACCCGCCCGCTTTCACGTCTGCAAAGCGAACTGGAGAACCGCACGCCGGACAACCTCACCCCTATCGTACTCAGCGAATCGGTGCCCGAAGTCACGGCGGTGACCACCGCCCTGAATCAGTTGGTTTCCCGCCTCAATCTGACCCTCGACCGCGAGCGGCTGTTTACCGCCGACGTGGCGCATGAGCTACGCACCCCGCTGGCCGGGCTGCGGCTGCACCTTGAGCTGCTGGCGAAAGTGCATGGCATGGGCGTCGACCCGCTGATCCAGCGTCTCGATCAGATGACCACCAGCATTTCCCAGCTGCTGCAGCTGGCGCGCGTCGGCCAGTCCTTCTCCGCCGGCAGCTACCAGCAGGTGCTGTTGCTGGATGACGTGGTAAAACCCCTGCAGGACGAACTGGAGGCTATGCTGGCGCAGCGTCAGCAGCGGCTGCTGCTGACGGATATCGAAAACGAGGCCGTCGTCTCTGGCGATGCGACGTTAATCCGCGTGATCCTGCGCAATCTGGTGGAGAATGCTCACCGCTACAGCCCTGAAGGGTCGACGATCCGCGTGTCGGTGAAAGCGGGCCTGATGCCGGTGATGGCGGTGGAAGATGAAGGGCCGGGGATCGATGAGGCGAAAAGCGGCGAACTCAGTAAAGCCTTCGTGCGCATGGACAGTCGCTACGGCGGCATTGGCCTCGGACTGAGCATCGTCACGCGCATCGCTCAGCTGCATGACGCCCAGTTTTTTTTGCATAACCGACAGCTAGGGCCAGGGGTCCGCGCGTGGGTGCTATTCCCGCAGCGCGGGGGTCAGAACGTCAGCACCCATTGATGGAAGAAGGCAACAATAATGACCAGGGCGGTGGCGACCGCCAGATATTCACGGAAGTTAATTTTTTGCATGGGCGCTATCCTCATCAGGTTGAAGATAGTGTCGCCTGGCGAGATTAAGCAAACATTAAGAAGGCCGCAACGCGGCCTTTTTTCTTCTCAAATGTTTGTTATCTGGCAAGCAGGACGATAAGAGAAGCGCGCCTTCACTATACCCCGCACGTCCACTCCGCCAGTCTGCGCCCAGAATCAGGAGGCGGCGATAAACAGCTCGCGCAGCTGATGCAGCTGGTCGCGTATTTGCGCCGCCTCCTCAAACTCGAGGTTCTGCGCGTGCTGCATCATCTGCCCTTCCAGCTCGTGGATTTTCTGCTGCAGCGCTTTTGGCGTCATATCCACAGCGCTAAGCCCGGCAGGCTCAACGACCTTCGCTTTACCGCGCCCTTTGGCTTTGGTTTTCGCCAGGCCCTGGCCCAGCTGCAGGATATCCACCACTTTCTTATTGAGCCCCTGCGGCACGATGCCGTGCTCTTCGTTGTAGCGCTGCTGTTTCTCCCGTCGACGCTCGGTCTCGCCAATGGCTTTGGCCATGGAGGGGGTGATCTTATCGCCGTAGAGGATGGCCTTGCCGTTGACGTTGCGCGCCGCGCGGCCGATAGTCTGGATCAGCGAGCGTTCAGAACGCAGGAAGCCCTCTTTATCCGCATCCAGGATCGCCACCAACGACACCTCAGGCATATCCAGCCCCTCACGCAGCAGGTTGATCCCCACCAGCACGTCAAACTCGCCAAGACGCAGGTCGCGGATGATCTCCATGCGCTCGACGGTGTCGATATCCGAGTGCAGATAGCGCACGCGCTCGCCGTGCTCCTCAAGATACTCGGTTAAGTCCTCCGCCATCCGCTTGGTGAGAGTGGTGACCAGCACGCGCTCGTTGATGGCCGTGCGCAGGCGGATCTCTGACAGCAGATCGTCGACCTGAGTCGCCACCGGGCGCACTTCGATGATTGGGTCAAGCAGACCGGTCGGCCGCACCACCTGATCCACTACCTCGCCGCCGGATTTATCCAGCTCATAGGCGCCCGGGGTCGCCGACACATAGATGGTTTGCGGCGCCAGCGCTTCGAATTCTTCAAACTTCATCGGCCGGTTATCCAGCGCCGACGGCAGGCGGAAACCGTGTTCGACCAGCGTGCGTTCGCGGCTCGCGTCGCCTTCGTACATGGCACCGATCTGCGGCACGGTGACATGTGATTCGTCGATGACGAGCAGGAAATCATCGGGGAAAAAGTCAAGCAGCGTGTGCGGAGGCGTGCCCGGCGCGCGTCCGTCGAAATGCCGCGAATAGTTCTCCACGCCGGAGCATGTGCCGACCTGCGAGAGCATTTCCAGATCGTATGTGGTGCGCATGGTGAGACGCTGCGCTTCAAGTTCCTTGCCTTGCTTATGCAATTCGGCGGTACGCTCGTCAAGTTCCTGTTGGATGGTTTTGAGCGCCCGTTCCATACGTTCCGGTCCGGCAACGTAATGCGAGGCCGGGAAGATGTGCACCTGCGATTCGTGCGCGATCACGTCGCCGGTCAGCGGATGCAGAGTGGAGATGCGGTCGATTTCGTCGCCGAAGAATTCGATGCGGATGGCCAGTTCCTCGTATACGGGGATGATCTCAACGGTGTCGCCGCGCACGCGGAATGTGCCTCGCGTGAAGGCGATGTCGTTGCGCTTGTATTGCATGTCCACGAATTTGCGCAGTAAATCGTCACGGTCGATCTGCTGGCCTTCCTGGAGGAACAGCATACGGCCAGCGTATTCTTCCGGCGTTCCCAAACCGTAGATGCAGGAGACGGTGGCCACAACCACGCAGTCGCGGCGGGTCAGCAGGTTTGCGGTGGCTTGGTGGCGCAGGCGCTCCACATCGTCGTTGATGTTGGAATCCTTCTCGATGTAGGTGTCGGTCTGGGAAATGTACGCTTCCGGCTGGTAGTAGTCGTAGTAGCTGACGAAGTAGCTGACCGCGTTGTCGGGCATGAGTTCGCGGAATTCGGCGCATAGCTGCGCAGCGAGCGTCTTGTTGGGCTCGATAATCAGGGTCGGTCGCTGCAGCTTTTCGATCAGCCAGGCGGTGGTTGCGGTTTTGCCGGTACCGGTGGCACCCATAAGAACCACATCATTCTCGCCGTTTTCGATGCGTTCGGCCAGTTCGGCGATGGCCTGCGGCTGGTCGCCGGATGGCTTATATGGCGATTTGACGACGAAAGGCTTGTCCGCGCGCTCGATATTGAATCCCATAGGGCCTCATCTTAGCGACCTGCGCACCATCCTGCGTATATCTCACCCACTTGGGCCAGCATCTCGGGCAATGGATGGGTGGAGTCGATGACGATATCGGCTATGGCCCGCCGCTCCTCCTCACTGGATTGGTGGCGGATGCGGGCCTCGGCCTGTTCCAGGCTCATGCCGCGTTCCTCGACCATACGGTCGAGCCGCATGCACACGGGAGCTTC
>ERZ831601.2315-NODE-2315-length-11071-cov-2.841322_pt1 | contig 11071 bp, 7 predicted proteins | sample MGYA00519578_ERZ831601 | MGnify/ENA primary metagenome ERZ831601 (study PRJEB31850, sample SAMEA3708717) | human gut metagenome | biome: human gut; feature: human-associated habitat; material: faeces | place: China | collected 2014 ... | reverse complement strand
TGAAAAAACTCTCGTTTTTTCACACGCCCTTTTTATTTCGAAATAAAGTGGCTATGATTTCTTATATTTTGCCTCATAATCCCGTAGGCTTACAAGCGCTTCTTTCGACATCGGAATCAGCGCGATCAGGTTGAAGACGGTCATCAGACCGACACCGACATCACCGAGATCCCAGACAAAGGTGTAGGCGGTCAGTCCGCCGACAAACATCATGATCAGGGCGAGAATCTTGTACGCCGTCTGGGCGGCCCAGGTGTCTCCGAAGAGGTAGCTCACATTGGAGCGGGCGTAGAAGAGGATGCCGATGAAGGTAGTGAAACTGAACAGCCACAGGATTACGGCTATGAAAATGACGCCTAATTCCCCGAAATGCCAGCTCATTGCCGCCTGCAGCAGATCCATGCCCTCCAGACCGGAGATTTTATCAGCCGGGACCAGCAGCATGATCATGGCTGTACAGGTGCAGAGAAGCGTGTCGATGAAAACGCCCATCGCCTGCATCAGTCCGACTTTGGCAGGATGGGAGGTTTCTGCCGTCGCTGCCGCACACGGGGCGGAACCGCTTCCTGCTTCATTGGAGAAAAGTCCCCGTTTGACACCGTTCATCAATACGGCGCCGAAGCCGCCTGCGATTGCCTGGCGCAGACCGAGTGCTTCCTCAAAAACGCGGGCAAAAACGCCTGGAAGCTGGCGGAAGTTCACGATAATTAAAAACAGGGTCAGGATAATGTAAATGCCTGCCATGATCGGAACCAGCAGATCCAGAACCCTGACGGAGGCATTTTTCCGAAGAACGATGACTGCCGCAAGGAGAACTAAAAACAAGCATGAGTAGATCGGCGGGATGCCGAATGCATTCTTAAAAGAAGAGGTCACGGAATTACTGATGACCTGGCTGATACCGCACCAGCAGATCAGACCGGAGAGCGCAAACAGTACGGAGAGAAGATTTTTCTTCGAAACCGGCGTGCCCTGTTTCTGGCGTTTGCTGTTGATCCAGTCGTGAATGTAGTAAGCAGGACCGCCGCGGTAACCGCCGTAGAGCGGATCCGGCTGTTTGTGAAGCTGGGCTAAGGTCGCCTCGATGAAAGCGGTTGCCGAACCGAGCAGCGCGGTTACCCACATCCAGAACAACGCACCGGCGCCTCCGGCGGAGAGAGCGGCAACGATACCGACAAGATTTCCCATACCAACGCGGGTCGCAGTTGACACGATCAGTGCCTGGAGTGCGGAGAGAGAGCCACCTTTGTGTCCGGTTTCGGCCTTTTCCAGCAGCGCGCGCAGCATATCCGGAAGCATTCGGATCTGCAGGAACCGCGTCCGGATAGTACAGAAGATACCGGTCGGGACGAGCAGAAGAACCAGAAGCGGCAGGTTGATGGTTGTTCCGCCAGGAAGCGGCAGATGAATCCAGTCACCCCAGAGGAAATAGTAGGTTTTTTCGATTAAATTGATAATTGTATTCATGTTTTCACCCCAAAATTTTATATAGTAAAGGTGCGCCCGCAGGTGCTTGACGATTGATTGAAAGATAGTTATAATGAGTGGCAGGGAGTTTTCAGACTCTCAGTATCATAAGGAAAAGGAGAATTCATATGCAGTACGCAATTGCACATTTAGATCCGAATGAGGACAATCCTTCCATGGAAGAGAATCCATGCATTAATGTTGATTTTGAAAACGAAGAGGAATCATGTCTGGAAGCTGCAACCATGATGATGGATGAAGGCTACAAGATGGTAACTCCATTTTTCATTGAGGACGGCGGCAAAGCAGGCACATACTCCTGGGAGTATGTCAATGCCCATCTGGTTGTCCGTACCAAATAATGTTTCACGTTGTTGTTTAAAACTGTATTGTTTTAAAGTGTGTGAGACTTAAAATGCCGGAAAGAGAAGATCTTTCCGGTTTTTTATATTTACATGTTAGCTGTCCTTGCACGTTTATAATAACTATTTCTTGAATATGTAATTAAATCTACTTATTTATATTCCGTATTGTACCGCACAGTTGAGGAAAGTGCAAGGGGAAAATGAGGGATTGTTACTGGAATTTTAAATAAAGATAAATAGTAATAAGTTGAAAGTCGGGTGTAAATCTCCTATAATGGACAGAAGAATCCTCAGGCAGAAAATGGCATACAGGGAGGCAGATGGAGACGGAAAAGAAACAGACAGATGAAAAAAAGGAACTTCGAACCGGATTTACGACCGGAACCTGCGCGGCGGCGTGTACGCGAGCGGCGGTGTTGTTTCTCTGCACAGGGGAAGCACCTGCGGCGGCAGAGACAGTGACACCTTCCGGCGTCCGGGCGATTCTGCCGATTGTCCGGGCAGAGCGGGAGGAAGATAGCGCAGTATGCGGTGTACAGAAGGACTCTGGTGACGATCCGGATGTGACGAATGGAACATTGGTTTGTGCACGGGCCGTCCTGGCTTGTCATGATAGCATAACTGAAAGCGGTTACACAGACCCGGCGTATCCGGGAATTGAGGTAACTGGCGGCGAGGGCATCGGCATGGTGACGCGGGACGGTCTTTCGTGTCCAGTGGGGCATTACGCGATCAACCCGGTACCGCGGACGGCTATTTTCCGGGAGGCAGCTCTGGCACGCCGGGAGGCGGGCATGCCGGAGATACCTTTGCGGATTGAGATTTCTATCCCTTCCGGGCGGGAGCTGGCGGAGAAAACGTTTAACCCGCATCTGGGGATCATCGGTGGTATCTCGGTGCTTGGAACAACTGGGATTGTGAACCCGATGAGTGAGGCGGCATTGGTTGAGACGATCCGGCTGGATATCCGGGTGCACGCCCAGGAGGATGTTTCGCTGCTGGCAGTGGCGCCAGGCAATTATGGAGAACGATTTTTAAAAGAAGAAACCGGGCTTTCGATGGAAAATTTTATCAAGTGCAGTAATTTTATCGGGACCAGCTTTAAAATGCTTTCACAGGAAGGAATTCACCAGGCGCTTTTGGCAGGGCATGTTGGAAAACTGGTCAAAGTGGCAGGTGGTGTGATGAATACACATTCCCGGTATGGTGACAGACGGATGGAGATTTTGTCTGCATGCGCGCGGACCGTTGGATTTCCGGAGGCAGATGCCCTGCTGCCGATGAATACGACTGAGGAAGCGGCAGATTTCCTATATGAACATGGATATCTGAAACAGGTCATGGAGCAGGTGGCGAATCAGGTCAAAGCGGTATTGGAAGAAGAGAGCGGCGTTCAGACGGAGGTAATGCTATTTTCGAGCAATTATGGACTGATGGCGCGGACAGCTGGGGCGGATGCGTATGTGCGAGAGCTGCTGGAGATGGAGAGAGGCATGGAAGTAATGATAGATAGAAGAATCATAAATTACGAAAAGTTGAGATTCGAATATTAAATAAAAAAGGAGAAATCACATATATGGTATATTTCGTCGGAGCAGGTTCGGGAGCGCCAGATTTAATCACAGTGCGGGGAGCACGCCTTTTGAATCAGGCAGACCAGATTATTTATGCAGGTTCTCTGGTCAATCCAGAGCTTTTGGATTATAAAAAAGAATCAGCCGTTGTCTATGACAGTGCGAAAATGACGCTGGAAGAAGTGGTCGAAAAGATCCAAGAAGCGGAATCGACGGGTAAGATGACGGTGCGGCTTCACACGGGCGACCCCTGCGTGTATGGTGCGATCCGGGAACAGATGGACGAGCTGGACAAGTTAAATATCTCTTATAAGGTATGCCCGGGCGTCAGCTCTTTCTGCGGCGCGGCATCTGCATTGAATCTGGAATATACCTTGCCGGGCGTTTCGCAGAGCGTGATTATCACCCGGATGGCGGGGCGGACGCCGGTGCCGGAGAGGGAGAGCATCGCGTCGTTTGCAGCGCATCATGCGACTATGGTTATATTTTTAAGCACGGGAATGCTGAAGAAGCTTTCGGAAGAGCTGATAAAGGGCGGATATGAGGCGGACACGCCGGCGGCGATCGTGTACAAAGCGACCTGGCCGGATGAAAAGCGGGTTGTCTGCACGGTTGCCACGCTTGCAGAGGCGGCAGAGCGGGAAAATATCAAAAAAACAGCTCTGATTATCGTCGGGGATGTGACTGCCCAGGCGGGATACGAGCGTTCACGTTTATATGCGCCAGAATTCACAACTGAATTCCGTCAGGGGACGGATGGTTTTGTATATGAGTAATAGAAAGGGATTGTTATAAATGGAGCAGTTGAAACTTCGGGTCAGGAACGGTATCTGCATTTGCTTTACTGCACAGGGAAAAGAGACGGCGACGCGCCTGCTGGAGAAATTAAGCCAGCAGATGGAAGAGGCGTTTGACTTTTTAGATTATACAGGATCCGAACATTCGAAACCGCTGAAACAGGTGGTCAAGGAAGCATTTCAGGAGAAGGAAGCAATTTTGTTTGTCGGGGCGGCGGGGATTGCAGTCCGTTTGATTGCGCCGTGGGTGCAGGATAAGCTGAAAGATCCGGCGGTGCTGGTGATCGATGAGCAGGGACGTTATGCGATCCCGATTTTGTCTGGACATGTGGGCGGATGCAATGAACTGGCAGAGGCAGCGGCGCAGATTCTGGGGGCAGAACCGGTAATTACGACGGCAACGGATCTGCGGCAGGCATTTGCAGTTGATGTATTTGCAGCGGAAAATGAGCTGGTGATTAGTGATCGGGAACTGGCGAAACAAATCTCCGCGGCGGAGCTGCGCGGTGAAAAAATTGGCTTTTTCAGTGATTATCCAGTAGATGGAATCGTTCCGGCAGAGATTACTCCGGGCGTATGGCAGAAGGAAAACATCTATGTGACGCTGAAACAGGGCGGATGCCCGAAAAATGCCCCAGCGTCTCTGGTGCGCCGGGATATGGTGATTGGGCTGCAGGAGAAGAAGGAACAGCGGGATGCAGTCAAAGCAGCGGCGGTAGTGGCAGTGGAAACCGGCGATTCGGCGAAGGCGGCTGAGATAGATATGTCTGTCGGAAAATCCGATATAGGATCGCCTGGGCAGAAAAGTGAGCAGAAGAAAGAGCAAAGTTATGAGTCGGAAAATGAATCAGGTACGCCGGAACTTCTGCGCCTGTATCCGCGAACGGTTGTTCTTGGAATGGGATGCCGCCGGGATTCCTCCCTGAATGCTGTCCGGGAGATGGCAAGAGTGGCACTTTCTCGGGCGATGATTGATAAAAGTGCGGTGCGGGCGATTGCAACGGTAGATCGGAAGAAAAATGAGATGGCATTTCTGGCGCTTGCGAAGGAGTGGGATGTGGAACTGTGGAGTTTTACCCCGGAAGAGCTGGAAAGTGCCGGTACGAAGTTTGCAGAATCGCCGTTTGTGCGGAAGACAGTAGGGGTAGGAAATGTTTGTGAGCGTGCAGCCGTCATGGGGGTGCGCCGGATTTACCGGGAACGGGAGATGGATGAGAAAAATCTGCCTGCGATTGATCTGAGAGTACAGAAAATGGCGTTTAACGGTGTGACGGCAGCAGTAGCGGTTCCGGCATCGGAGCAAGTAAGGAGGCAGCAGTGGAAGAAAAAAAATTATACGTGATCGGAATTGGACCGGGGGCGAGAGAACAGATGACGGTCCGGGCAGACCGCATTTTGCGGGAAAGCCAGGTGATCATCGGTTATACGGTATACGTGGACCTGGTAAAAGAATTTTATCCACAGGCGGAATTTCTGACAACGCCGATGCGCCAGGAAAAGGAACGCTGTGAGATGGCATTAAAAGCGGCGCAGGATGGTCGGAAAACAGCAATGATCTGCAGTGGGGACAGCGGCGTCTATGGCATGGCGGGGCTGGTGTTGCAGATGGCAGAGGCGTACCCGGATGTGAACGTGGAAGTAATTCCAGGAGTGACGGCAGCGCTGGGAGGCGGAGCCATTCTCGGTGCACCGTTGGGACATGATTTTGCGGTGATCAGCCTGACGCCGATGGAAGTGATCGAAAAAAGGCTGCGTGCAGCGGCGGAAGCGGATTTTATTATCTGCCTCTACAATCCATCCAGCCGGAAACGCCACGATTATCTGGAGCGTGCCTGCCGGATTCTTTTAGAGTATAAAAGTGGTGAGACTGCCTGCGGATATGTACAGAATATTGGCCGCGAGGGCGAGGCGGTGCACCTTCTGACACTGGCAGAACTGGAAAAGACGCCGGTGGATATGTTTACGACCGTATTTATTGGAAATAAGGAAACGCAGATGTTAAATGGATGTCTGGTGACACCGAGGGGATACCGCGATGTGTAAAATATGGATATTTGGAGGAACGACAGAAGGGCGCCTGCTGGCGGAATATTGTAGCCGGGAAAAGATTGAGGCGTGGGTCAGCGTGGCTTCGGAGTATGGAGAGGAGCTTTTGCAGGAGGAGCTGATGGAATCTGGGAATGCAGGGAATCCAGATTTGAACCACAATACTTGCCTTGCAAAGAAAAACTTGAAAACGGTTCAGGCATCCTCAGTGATAAAAGTCTTACGTGGACGGATGGATCGTTACCAGATGGAAGAATTTATCCGAAACCAGGGGATTCATCTTGTGATCGATGCAACACATCCGCATGCCAGACTTGTTTCAGAAGAAATCCAGGAAGCGTGCGGACGGACCGGTGTCCGCCTGGAACGGTGCCTGCGCGCAGAGGGCGAACAAAACAAAGCACGTGATTGGGTCGAGGTTGATTCCATTCAGGAGGCAGTGTCATTTCTTTCTTCTGTTTCCGGCGTGATTTTTGCCACAACCGGCAGTAAAGAACTGGAAGCCCTGTGCCAGATACCAGATTATCAAAAACGGGTGTATGCGAGAGTGCTTCCAACTTCGAATGTTTTGAAGAAATGTGAAAAATTGGGGATAACTGGCAGCCATCTGATTGCGATGCAGGGACCTTTTTCCACCGAAATGAATACGCTATTTCTCCGACAGACAAAAGCGGAGTGGCTATTGACGAAAGATTCCGGGCGTGCGGGCGGATTTCAGGAAAAGGTGGAAGCGGCGCGTGAAAATGGAACCAGAGTGGTTGTGATCCGCAGACCGGAGGAGGATGGTATTTCGCTGGAAGAGGCAATGGAGGTGCTGAAGAAGGCGGATGAGGGGAATGTTGGAGAGTTAAAAACACATTTGATTCTGGCGGGAATTGGCATGGGACAGCCGTCCCAGATGACAGGGGAAGTCCTTCGGGCAATTCGAGAGAGTGACGCCTTGATTGGCGCGGGGCGTATGCTGGAATCCGCGGAGAGAGCGCTGCAGAATGATTTGCTGATTAGCAAGGAAGGAAAAGCTGAAAACAGACAGGAATCAGCGGCTGCGGTGGAAAAAGAAACGAAGTGCTATAAAGCATATCTTCCTGACGATGTGATACAGATTGTATCGAAGCACCCGGAATGGAAGCAGGCGGTCATCCTGTATTCGGGTGATACCGGCTTTTTCAGCGGGGCATCCAGGATGGCAGAGCGGCTGCGGGAAGCTGGTTATCCATTTACCGTCTATCCGGGTACATCCTGTGTCAGTTATCTGGCGGCACGCCTGGGGACGCACTGGGAAGATGCGGCGATTTATTCCGCACATGGAAGAGAATTGTCTGTCGATCGGGTGATGAAACGTCTGTGTGATCCAGAAGAACCGGCTAAGCGTGCGTTTATCCTCATGGGCGGCAAAAATGGAGCTGGACAGTTTTGTGAACGTCTGACACAGGCGGGATATGGAAATGTACAGGTGACGGTTGGTGAAAACTTATCGTACCCGGAAGAGCAGATCCGGAGCGGAACCGCGGAAGAAATGAAAAAATTGGAATTTGCGGATTTGAGCTTGATGCTGCTGGAAGTCACGGATGAAATAAAGCGTGGGCAGAACGAAGAGGAAAAGATTACAGATGGTAACAATACAGAAACAAAAAATGTAGAGAAGTTGATATATGAACAGAAAATGGTGTCAGAAAAAATGCCATCCGATGTTCGAGTAACAGAATCATATAAAAATGATGCAGATAAACTTTTGCCACATGAGGCTTCTGTCAGAGCATGTCCACGCATCATGCTTGCCGCCCCCAAAAGCGGCAGTGGAAAAACTCTTTTGACCTGCGGACTGCTTGAAATCCTTCGCCGCCGCGGTCTGAATCCGATCGCGTGCAAATGTGGACCGGACTATATCGATCCAATGTTTCACCGCTATGTGCTCGGCATTCCCGGGCGAAATCTCGATAGCTTTTTTCTGCCGGCGGAAGGCGTGCGGAAGGTTTTGGTGGATGCAGTGCGGGAAGAACAGGCGGGAATTGCAGTTTTAGAGGGTGTCATGGGCTATTATGACGGCTTGGGCGGAACAGAAACGTCCGCCAGCAGCTGGGAGATTGCAGAGATCACAGACACGCCGGCGATTCTGGTGCTGGACTGTAAGGGCGCATCGTTGTCGGCGGCAGCAATGGCATCTGGATTTTTGCATTTCCGGAAAAAAAGCCATATTGCCGGAGTGATTTTGAACCGGGTTTCTTCGATGTATTATGAGCGGCTGGCAGCAGCCGTGGAAGAGGCGTCGGGGCTTCCGGTGCTTGGTTATCTGCCGGAATCCGAGGAATACCGCATGGAAAGCCGCCATCTGGGACTTTTTCTGCCGGGCGAGATCGATCGGCTGCGCGAGCGGATCGGGCGATTGGCAGATCAGATGGAGAAGTCGATTGCGGTGGATCGGGTGCTGGAAGTGGCAGGGATGCTGCCATTGAGGATAGAAAACAAAGAGAAAGAAAAAGCAGAAAACGAATCAATGGAGGCGGAAAGTATAGCGAAATTCCCAGCATGTCAAGAGCAAAAAGTCACCTCGCGCGTCCGCATCGGTGTTGCTCGTGACGAGGCATTCTGCTTCTACTATCAGGAAAATTTCCGCCTTCTGGAACAGATGGGTGCGGAGCTGGTTTATTTCAGTCCACTGAGGGATAAAAAAATCCCGGACAGAGTGGATGGGCTTTTATTTGGCGGCGGTTATCCGGAGAATTATGCACGGGAGCTGGCAAAGAACGCGGCGATGCGTGAGAGTATCCGGCGGTCGATTGCGGCGGGAATGCCGTTTCTGGCGGAATGCGGTGGATTTTTATATTTACACCGTACTCTTGAAGGAAGCGATGGAAAACACTGGGAAATGGCTGGCGTTTATCCATTTGACGCTTACCGGACGAACCGCCTGCGCCGGTTTGGCTATGTGCGTCTGCTGACCTCATCCGGTCAGGAAATTCACGGGCATGAGTTCCATTACTGGGAGAGCGAAGATCCGGGCACCGACTGGGAGGCAGTCAAACCGACCGGAAACCGAAGTTGGCGCTGCATCCATGAAAAGGGAGGACAGATTGGCGGATTTCCGCATCTCTATTATGCATCCTGTCCAGATTTTTTGCGAAAATGGCTGGATGAATGTGCCAAAGGGAGTCAGCAAAAATATACCAATTGAGTGAATTTATATGAGAATTTAGAAAATGGGGAGTACCAAATGCGAGATGAATGGTTTATCCGGGGCAAGGTCCCGATGACGAAGAGTGAGGTGCGGACCGTGTCATTGTCCAAGCTGGAATTGTATGAGGACTGTGAGTTCTGGGACATTGGCGCGGGAACGGGTTCTGTCAGTGTGGAAGCGGCGGTAAGCTGTCCGGGGATTCATGTGTGTGCGTTTGAATATAAGGAAGAGGCGGTTGATCTGATCCGGGCAAATTGTGAGAAAGCCAGAACAGAGGCGGTCACGATCGTGCCGGGAAAGGCGCCGGAGACATTTGCACAGGTAAGTGTTCACCGACCGGATCGGGCATTTATCGGGGGAACAACCGGACAGATGCGCGAGATTCTGGATGAATTGTTCCGCTTGAACCCAGATATCCGGATTGTGATCAATCTGATTGCGCTGGAGTCTCTGACAGTGCTTATGAGTTACCTGAAAGAGCGCGGGATAGAGGCGGAGATTCTGTCCATGCAGATTGCAAAAGCGGAGAAGATTGGTTCCAGTCATTTGATGAAAGGGCAGAATCCAATCTATATCATATCACTGGGAGGAAATGAAGCGTGAAGAAAATGATTCAGCCAGAGGCATTAAAAGTGGGCGAGAATCGTATAAGCGCGAACGATGCAAGGAGTGTAAAATTAGATTTTGCACCAATGGAGGGAATCACGGGATACGTATTCCGGCAGGCGCATGCAGTCATTTATGGGGGCGTTGACCGGTATTACAGTCCGTTCATTGCACCAGGTTCCAGCCATAAGCTGATATCCAGGGAGAGGAACGATATTCTTCCAGAGCATAATCAGGGATTATGCCTGATCCCGCAGATTCTGACGCATTCGGCGGAAGATTTTCTGTGGGTTTGCGAGGAACTGGCGGAGTATGGATATAGGACGGTTAATCTGAACCTGGGCTGTCCGTCGGGGACGGTGGTTACGAAGAAAAAGGGCGCGGGATTTTTAGCCGAGCCGGAAGATTTGAGCTTGTTTCTGGAGGAAGTCTGCAACGGATTGGAAAAAATCCACGCTGCGGATGGAAAGCCGGTGCGTTTGTCGATCAAAACCCGGATCGGCATGAAAGAAGCGTCTGAATTTCCACGCCTGCTCGCAATCTATAATCATTATCCGCTGGAAGAACTGATTGTACACCCGAGAGTGCGCGAGGACTATTATAAGGGGAAAATACGGATGGAGTCATTTGCGTATGCGCTGGAGCAGAGCCGCTGCCCGGTCAGCTATAATGGAAATCTTTTTTCGGCGGCGGATGCGTCTGCACTTATGAAAGAAATTGTAGGACAAGATGAAGCATCTGATAGCGGTAAAACGCAGAAAAAAATGAAATTAGCCGCACTGATGTTTGGGCGCGGTGCGGTTGCGAGCCCGTGGATTTTTGGAGAGGTGCGGAATCTGCCATCCTCGAATCATCTCCAATCTTTCCAGCAGTTCCACGATCGCCTCCTGACCGGTTATGCAGAAATCATGTCCGGCGACCGGAATACTTTGTTTAAAATGAAGGAACTCTGGTACTATTTCCAGTGCCATTTTCCGGGATGTGAAAAAGAATTGAAGAAGATTAAGAAGGCACAGAAGCTGTCTGACTACCGGGCTGCTG
>ERZ831601.2312-NODE-2312-length-11076-cov-2.675347_pt1 | contig 11076 bp, 9 predicted proteins | sample MGYA00519578_ERZ831601 | MGnify/ENA primary metagenome ERZ831601 (study PRJEB31850, sample SAMEA3708717) | human gut metagenome | biome: human gut; feature: human-associated habitat; material: faeces | place: China | collected 2014 ... | reverse complement strand
ACATCCCTCGATGCGGGCGAGCTGGAATCCATCAAGGAACAGCTTCTGCCGCAGATGGAAAGCGAGTGCGGAAAACACGGCATCGAGATGGTATTCTTTATGCTGACCAATATTATAGAAGAATCTACAGAGCTTCTGTATTATGGAAGCGGGGCAAAGGAAGTCATCGAAAAAGCTTTTGAAGATCTTCCGGTCAACGAGGTCAGCTGCGAGCTGAAGGGTGTTGTATCGAGAAAGAAACAGCTGATTCCGGCATTTATGATGGCGCTGCAGAATCAGTAAAAACAGAAAAAATAAAAAAGCGTGGTTCCGGGCCTGAAAACAGATCCGGGGCACGCTTTTTTCGGTCATAAAAGGGTGAAAAAGAGGAAAGGAAAGAAATAAGAATGGGAAAACAGACATGGAAAGCGGGAAATATGCTGTATCCGCTGCCGGCGGTCATGGTGTCGGTGCGCGGAAAGAACGGGGAGGACAACATCATCACCGTTGCCTGGGCCGGCACGGTGTGTACGAATCCTCCGATGGTATCGATCTCGGTGCGGCCGGAACGCTACAGCTATCAGATGATCAAAGAGAGCGGTGCGTTCGTCATCAACCTGACGACGGAGGACCTCTGCTATGCGACCGACTACTGCGGCGTGCGCTCGGGAAGAGATGTGGATAAGTTCAAAGAGATGAAACTGACGAAAGTCGAGGCGGAGGAGATTTCCGCACCGATGATCGGGGAGTTGCCGGTTAATATCGAGTGTAAAGTGGAGCAGGTGCTCGAACTGGGCTCGCATCACATGTTTCTTGCAAAAGTTGTGGCTGTCCATGCGGATGAGGCATACATGGATGAGCGCGGCCGCTTCGATCTGAACCGCGCGAAACCGATTGTGTATTCCCACGGAGAGTACTTTGGAATCGGGAAAAAGCAGGGAACCTTTGGCTGGAGCGTGAAGAAAAAATCGAAAACACCTAATATAAAAACAAAAAACCGCAGCTAATCTTTATTTTCTAAAGAATCAGCACGCGAAATTTTATAGTACTTTCGGTAAAAATATACAAAATCGACAAAAATACTGGGTAAATATTAGAAAACGCTACAAAATCATGATTTATTAGGAATTTTTTGCGTGAAATATTGCAAAAACCGGATATTTTATGCTATAATATCAACCAATCGTTGACCTTATAAAATTAAGTGTTCCGGAGGACGGGAGAATCCACCGGAGACGCGAGAGAGTGCGGAAATGATTTTCTCCACGCTTTAAGGCTGATGAGAACCGCAGATGGATCTTTTAAAGAAATCTTTCTGCACTACATTAAGGGAGAAATTTCAAGGAGGAAACTAACATGTCATACGTAGATGAGGTTATTGAGTCCGTAGTTGCAAAAAACCCAGCTGAGCCGGAATTCCATCAGGCAGTCAAAGAGGTTCTGGAATCTCTTCGCCCTGTTATTGAAGCAAACGAGGAAAAATACAGAAAAGTCGCTCTTCTGGAGAGAATGGTAGAGCCAGAGCGTCAGATCAAATTCCGTGTGCCGTGGGTAGACGATAAAGGACAGGCTCATGTAAACACCGGATATCGTGTACAGTTTAACAGTGCAATCGGACCTTACAAAGGAGGAATCCGTCTGCATCCTTCTGTAAATATTGGTATTATCAAATTCCTGGGATTCGAGCAGGTATTCAAAAACTCACTGACCAGCCTTCCGATCGGCGGAGGTAAAGGTGGTTCTGACTTCGATCCGAAAGGAAAATCTGACAGAGAGATCATGGCATTCTGCCAGAGCTTTATGACAGAGCTTTGCAAATATATCGGCGCAGACACCGACGTACCGGCTGGTGACATCGGAACAGGCGCAAGAGAGATCGGCTTCATGTTCGGACAGTACAAGAGAATCCGCGGCGTATACGAAGGCGTTCTGACTGGTAAAGGTTTAAGCTACGGCGGATCTTTAGCAAGAACAGAGGCTACCGGATACGGACTGCTGTACCTGACCCAGGAGCTGCTGAAACTGAACGGCATCGACCGCTTGTGTATCTGGTTCCGGAAACGTTGCAATCTATGCAATCGAGAAAGCTACTCAGCTTGGTGTGAAAGTTCTCACCTGCTCTGACTCCAACGGATGGGTTTACGATCCAGACGGAATCGATGTAGCTGCATTAAAAGAGATCAAAGAAGTAAATCGTGCTCGTCTGACCGAGTACAAGAAATATCGTCCAAACTCTGAGTACCACGAAGGACGCGGCGTATGGGTTGTAAAAGCAGACCTTGCTCTTCCTTGCGCAACTCAGAACGAGCTGCTGCTTGAGGATGCAAAAGCACTTGTTGAGAACGGATGCACTGCAGTATGCGAGGGCGCTAACATGCCTACTACTCTGGAAGCAACCAAATATCTGCAGGAGCACGGCGTAATCTTCGCACCTGGAAAAGCTGCAAATGCAGGTGGTGTTGCAACATCCGCACTCGAGATGTCCCAGAACTCCGAGCGTCTGTCCTGGACCTTCGAAGAAGTTGATGCAAAACTGAAGAGCATCATGATCAACATCACACACAACATGGTTGATGCTGCAAAACGTTACGGCCATGAGGGCGACTATGTTATGGGCGCTAACATCGCAGGATTTGAGAAAGTAGCTGACGCTATGATGGCTCAGGGAATCTGCTAATCTGATTTTGAGAAATCCAAAGGGATCTCCGGTTAAGAACGGGGGTCCCTTTTTGCATAAAAGATAGAAGAAACACAGAAAAATAACGAAAATTACAGGGTACAAAAAACATTACATTTTGCAACGAGACTAGACAGAAGAAATAGACTTTCACGCGGTACCGTGTGAATAAAACGACAGAATATGCGAGTGAGTTGTATTATTATGCATAAATGCAATATACAGGTAATATAAAAACCTAAGAAAAACGTAAGAAAAAAGATATTTTATGTTCAGAAATAGAGCGTATAGTAAACAAAAATAATGCAAAAATAATGAAAAGCAGAAGTTGACAAGAGCTTGCGCGAGAAATATAATTATTTATGTATTGATAAAGAACTTGTTTGCATTAATATGTAATGAATTTGCATACAGGGAAGAGGAAGAGAAGATGACATTAAAAGATTGCTACATGCAGATGGGAGCAGATTACGAGGAAACCGTTCAGCGGCTTCGCAGTGAATCTCTGATTCAGCGGATCATTTTAAAATTTCCTCAGGATCCGAGCTATCAGGAGCTTTGCCAGGCACTGGCGGACGGAAATATTGAGGTTGCATTCCGTGCAGCTCATACATTAAAAGGCGTGTGCCAGAATCTTGGTTTTAAAAATCTGTACGAGCCAAGCGCCGAGCTGACCGAGCGGTTAAGACCGCTGCAGGAGACCGAGACGGATGATCTGATGCAGAAGGTGACGGAAGAATATAACCGCACCGTAAAAGCGATTGAGGATTTCCAGAACGCTTAAATTGAAGGAAGAAAACAAGGAGACATTGATCTGTGAGATGAGGAACACAGACCGGTGTCTCCTTTTTATGGAATTCTGTACAAGATGCGGGTTGACGGGAAAAAAGAAACATGATAATCTTTTTACATAAAAGCACAGCTTATGAAGAAGACTTGTTTAAAAAGAAAAACTTATAAGTATCTATAAGAAAAAACAAGGACGCTTTGCCGGAAAAATTCCGGCTGTGCAGGGCATATTCCATACCGAAAGGCAAGGCAGCCCAAATCTACAAAAGCAGGAGAAAAGCAATGAAAAAAGAAAAAAGTTCAGCTATGGGAACCCCGTACACCTTTGAAGGACGGATTCCGCTGAAGCAGGCGATTCCGCTTGGATTGCAGCACGTAATGGCGATGTTCATAGGAAACCTTACCCCGCTTCTGATCATCATGGGAGCGTGCGGTCTGACGGCGGATGCGGGCTACGGTGCACTTCGTACGGCTCTTTTGCAGAATGCAATGACAGTAGCCGGTATTGTAACACTGGTACAGATGTTTTCGATTGGACCGATCGGCGGTAAAGTGCCGATTGTTATGGGTACATCTTCTGGATTCCTCGGCGTATTCAAGAGCGTGACAGCCGTGCTGGGACAGGGCGCGCTGACGTACGGCGCTATCCTTGGTGCGACAATTGTCGGCGGTCTGTTTGAGGGCGTGCTTGGCGTCTGTTTAAAGCCGCTTCGTAAATTTTTCCCGTCGGTTGTTACCGGCTGCGTCGTTATGGCGATCGGTCTTTCGTTGATTCCGGTTGGAATCAATTATCTCTGCGGCGGTTCCGGAACGAACGATTACGGTTCCATACAGAACCTGTTCCTTGGCATGGTCGTTCTGATTGTAACGCTGGCACTGAAGCACTTTACAAATCCGAAGGGAATCTTAAGCACGGCTTCAATTCTGATCGGTATTTTAGTCGGCTACGTGGTAGCTATTATTATGACCATGGTTCTGCCGCATACCGGAACGGCGGTTCTTGAGGATGGAAGCACTGTTTCCTATACATATTCCTGGGTTGTCAATTTCCAGCAGGTAAAAGATGCGTCCTGGTTCGCACTCCCTGGTATTGCAGGCTTTGGAAAACTGGCTGAGGTAAAACCAGTCTTCCGTGTGGAGGCAATTCTCCCGGTAGCGATCATGTTCATCGTAACAACCGTTGAGACGGTCGGCGATATCTGCGCCTGCGTAGAGAGCGGTATGGACCGCGAGGCAACCGATTCTGAGCTTTCCGGCGGTATCATCTGCGACGGTCTCGGATCCAGCTTTGCAGCAGCACTCGGCGTTCTCCCGAATACTTCTTTTGCACAGAACGTCGGCATTATTTCGATGACAAAAATCGTAAACCGTATGGCACTTTCCTGCGGAGCCATTTTCCTGATCCTCTGCGGACTCTGCCCGAAGATTGCAGCATTTGTATCCATTATGCCGCAGTCCGTACTCGGCGGTGCAGCCGTTATGATGTTTGCGTCAATTCTGGTTTCCGGTATCCAGCTCATCACAAAAGAGCCGATTACGAGCCGTGAGATCACGATCGTTTCTGTTGCACTGGGTCTTGGCTACGGCCTTGGTTCCACAGCGGGAGCAACTTCTGAGCTTCCTTATTATATCCAGCTGATTTTCGGCGGCTCCGGTATTGTTCCGGCAGCTGTTGCGGCGATTGTACTGAATATTATTATTCCAAAAGAGAAGAAAAAAGCAGAATAAAGAACAAAAAAAGAAAAAGAACCTCTTATGTTTCCGGAAAGAAGTATTCCCGGGGAGAGATAAGAGGTTCTTTTTTATTGTGTTGCCCGGCATTCGGAGGGAACTGCCGGTAGAAGGCTCTGCAGGTAAAATGTCTGAAAATACGAGGAATATACAAAATGACGGAAAAAGCACAAAAAATCCGTCAATAGATAAAAGAATAACGAAAAAGAAAAAGTCAAGATTGACTATAAATTTTAAAATAGTGTACAAAATCGACAATATGAATTAAAAAAACGAAATAAATTGTGAAAAATACATAAAAAATGCTTGTCAAAACGGGTGGAAGAGAGGTATAATCATTGCATAAAAAGTGTGACGAAAATGTGAAAGTTTTAGGCAAAACGTATGATTAAAAACAATGGATTCTTCGTAAGCCTGGACAAAAGCAACAACGGAGCACGCAAAAAGAACGTAAATCACAAGGAGGACACCAAATGAAAAAGAAAGTAATTTCTGCATTACTGGCAAGCACCATGATCGTAAGCCTGGTAGCATGTGGCAGCACTGGAGGAGACAGTTCTGACACAAACAGCAAGAGCAGCGGCACAACAGCATCAAGTACGGCAGGCGGCGATGAAGCAAAGGATACCTCATCGGACAGCGGCTCCGGCGATGCAGCAGGTTCTGGTGACTGGGTTGCAGCAGCTGATGAAGCAGATGATGCAGTACCGGGTGAAAATGACGATCGTGCGTTTGCAAAATTTGATCATGTCGTAGAAGTACATTATGGATATCAGATCGACCCGAAGGATACCACACTTCCGGACGGCGATTCCGTAGATAACAACCAGTACACCAGATACCTTCTGGATAACTACAACATCAAAGTTGTCTGCGACTGGACTGCAGGTAATGCATCTGACTTCCAGCAGAAAGTATCTCTGGCAATCGCATCTGCTTCCCTTCCGGATGCAGTCGTTGCACCAACCCGTAACTACCTGGTACAGGCAGCAAGAGCAGATCTTCTTGCAGACCTCTGGCCGGAGTTCAACCAGTACGCATCCAAACAGGTAAAAGAAATCATCGAGACTACCGAAGGACGTGCGATCAACAATGCAACCGTAGACGGAACCTTCTGTGCACTGCCAAACATATCGGTAGATACCGATGGTGTTTACCTGTACTTTATCCGTCAGGACTGGCTGGATCAGTTAGGACTGGAAGTTCCGAAGACCGTAGATGAACTCGGCGAAGTAGCTCAGAAATTTAAAGACGCAGGTCTCAGCCCGGATTATGCAATCGCAGGTATTGATAACGGCGGAAGAACCTACTCCAACTTCCTGAACTCCTCCAACAACGGATACGGTTTCGATGCTGTATATCAGGCATTCAATGCAACACCGGGGTATTTTCTGAAAGATGATTCCGGCGAACTGTACTGGGGAACTACAACAGATGAAATGAAAGAAGCCCTTACCACCTTACATGACTGGTATGAAAAAGGCCTCATCAACCCGGAGGTTGGAACCACAACCAACGGCGACAATGCAAACAATGTTAAGAACGGAACCTGCGGTATCTTCATGGGACCATGGTGGAGCCTTGGATACGGAAACCCGGATTCCTTCCGTAACGATAACAATGCAAACTGGCAGGCATATCCGCTGTACACCAAAGACGGTGAGTGGAATATTCATATGAAAGACGTTGGAACCACTTATACTATGGTAAACAAAAACGCATCGGATGATGTGAAGAAAGCCATTGTTATCATGAACAACGTACTCGTTCGTGATGAGTCTACCTTCGATACTTCTGTAGCAATCGGCTGGTATCCGCTGCGTAACACCATGGCAGCTACTGACGAGTGCGAGTATGAGTATGATGCACTGATGGGAATCATCAAAGGCGAAGCAAGCGCAGATGATTATCAGCAGGGCGGAAGCAAATTCAACGGTCTGTACAAGAACCTGGCAAACGATGCCGCAACTCTGAAAGACGTTATCTCTGAGGACTATGACGGATCCAGAGATCTGACAGTAACCGATATGGATGTCAACACCAACAACGGACAGTTCAACAGATTCTATGCACTGCTGATTGGTGATCGTCCATACGCAACACTTGAGCCGGATCACAAGATCTATTCTGAACTGTACTACACCATCGACGGAATGGATACCTACTGGACCCAGATTTCTGACCTGGAAGACAAGAGTATCCTTCAGTTCATCACTGGTGCGAAGAGCCTTGACGAGTGGGATCAGTTCTGCACCGACTGGCATGTACAGGGTGGTGATCAGATCCTTGAGCTGGTAAAAGATTACCTGGCTGAGTAACTAATGTAAATGTATGATGTGGAGGGTGGGGTACAGGAAAGCCTGTACCCCACTACTTTAAAAAAATGACATCAAAGGAGGAGCTTGCCGTGAAGAAGAAAAAAGGCCATCTCGGGCTGTCAAATTCCTTTCACTATACGTTAATGGTTCTGCCGGGTTATATCTGGCTGTTTATGTTTTCTATCGTTCCGATGGTTGGTATTGTAATGGCATTCCAGGATTACAATCCGAGCAAAGGATGGTTCGGCTCTCCGTGGGTAGGTTTGAAATGGTTTAAATACCTGACCGTTATCCCGGATGCAAAACGGGCACTTGTCAATACTCTGATTATTGCAATCGCAAAGGTTATCCTGAATATCATCATTCCGCTGGTGTTCGCACTGCTGCTGAATGAGGTAAAGAATATGAAGTTCAAAAAGACGGTTCAGACGATCGTATATCTGCCGCACTTCGTATCCTGGGTTATCCTTGCAAACATCATCACCAATATCCTTGGCGCAAACGGAATTTTCAACACGGTCCGCAGCGCAATGGGTGCAACGGATACCGTTCTTCCGATGACCATGCCTGGCATCTTCCGTCAGTTACTGATCGGAACTGATGTATGGAAAGAGTTCGGTTACAACGCAGTTATTTATCTTGCAGCGCTGACCGGCATCAGCCCGAGCCTTTACGAGGCAGCTGCAATCGACGGCGCAAGCCGCTGGAAACGTGTATGGCACATCACCATCCCGGGACTGGTTCCGACCATCGTTCTTCTGACCACACTGGCAATGGGCAACGTTCTGAATGCAGGTTTCGACCAGGTATTCAACATGTACAACCAGCTGGTTATTGAAACTGGTGATATCATCGATACATACGTATACCGTATTGGTATTACAAACATGCAGTTCTCGCTGGCTACTGCAGCAGGTCTCTTTAAATCTGTTGTCAGCTTCGTGCTGGTTGTTACTTCTTATGTTTGTGCTTACAAGTTTGCTGATTACAAGATTTTCTAAGGAGGGCAGAAATTATGATAGAAAGCAAGAGTTTTGGCAGCAAAGCGTTTAAAGTCATAAATGCTATCATCCTGATTCTCCTGGCATTCAGCTGTTTTTATCCGTTATGGTATACGTTCTGCGTATCTATTTCTTCAAAAGCAGCCGCTGAGGGCGGTCTTGTAACGATTTACCCGATCGGATCAAACGTAAAATCCTACAGCCTGATTATGGGTGATTCCGCATTCTGGAATTCCTTCTGGATTTCCATCAAGCGAGTTGTGATTGGAACCATATGGACCATGGTTGTCCTGATTATGATGTCCTATCCGCTGGCAAAGAGCAAAACAGAGTACAAACCGAGAAACGTCCTGATGTGGATCCTGGTATTCTGTATGCTGTTCAATGGTGGTACCATTCCGTGGTTCATCACCGTTAAAAATTATGGTATGATCGATACGATGGCAGCACTGGTTCTGGCTGGTTCTGTTCCGGTATTCAACGTACTCCTGATGATGAACTTCTTCCGCGGCATCCCGGGAGACCTCGAGGAGGCAGCCCGTGTAGACGGCGCCGGCCCGTGGCGTATCCTGTGGCAGATTGTAGTTCCGTGTTCCAAACCGGTTATCGCAACCATCGTCCTGTTTACATCCGTTGGTTACTGGAACGAGTATTTCCAGGGCCTGGTATTAATGAACAAAGAGACGAACTATCCGTTACAGACCTACATCCGTCAGATCTCCGTTCAGATCCCGGTAGGCGTAACCCTGACTGCAGAGCAGTATCAGCAGTTAGCACAGAACTCCAACAAATCACTGGAGGCAGCAAAGGTATTTATCGCCCTTGTTCCTATGCTGATTGTATATCCGTTCCTGCAGAAATACTTCGTAACCGGTATTACACTGGGAGCAGTAAAAGAATAAGAGAAAACGCAGAAAAAGCGGCTTCTGAATCGAAACAGGAAGCCGCTTTTTTGCGCTTTTTTTCTTGCGTCCGGGGAGAAAACAGCGTAAGATAAAAAGGTATTGAGGTGAAAAACAAAATGTTTCTGGAGGGGATTTTATCATGAAAATACTTACATTCGGAGAACTGATGCTGCGTTTAAAAACACCGGAGCATCTGAAAATACTGCAGGCAGATACCTTTGAAGCCAGTTACGGCGGCGCGGAGGCGAACGTCGCGGTTTCTCTGGCAACACTCGGGAACGATGTTTCCTACGTGACAAAAGTGCCGGAGCACCAGGTCGGACAGGCGGCCATCAATGAAATCCGCCGGTTCGGTGTGGATACGACCCGTGTTCTGCGGGGCGGCGGCCGCGTCGGTATTTACTATTTTGAAAAGGGAACCAACATCCGACCGACGAGCGTGGTTTATGACCGCGCCTACAGCGCGATCGCGATGGCAGAAGCGGAGGAGTTTGACTGGGAAAAACTGCTCGAGGGCGTGGATCTCTTTTATTTCTCCGGTATCACGCCGGCCATCAGCTGCGAGATCGAAAAGACGCTGGAGAGCGCTCTTATGCTCTGCAAAGAGAAAAAAATTCAGGTGGTATGTGATCTCAACTACCGCGGAAAAATGTGGTCAGCAAAGGACGCACAGCGCGTCATGCGCCGTCTGATGTCTTACGTGGATGTCTGCATTGCAAATGATGAGGACTTTGAATCATCGCTTGGCATTCCGGCGTATGATGGAGATATGTCGCGCGGCATTGAACAGATCGAGTCTTACAAAGAGGGCATGCTGGAAATTCAGAAACAGTTCCCGAACTGTAAAGCAGTTGCGAGCGTGCTGCGCAATCTCTACACCGTGGAGGACGGCGACTGGATGGGAATTTACCTGAAAGACGGAAAATTCTATGAGAGCCCGGTTCACAAAGTACACAGCTTTGAGGCAGTCGGAGCCGGTGATGCGTTTGGTGCAGGACTGATTCACGCGATGGCGCATGATTTTGCGCCGCAGAGAACCATCGATTTTGCGATTTCCGCAAGCGTCTTAAAGCTGATGATTCAGCACGATGCCAACGTGGTCAGCGAAAAAGAGATTGAGCAGATCATGAAGCAGGGCGGAACAAATCTGCAGAGATAGAGGAAACAAAAAGATTCCGAGAGTACATACAGGACAGCAGGAGGAATAAAACTTGAAGAAACGGAATATTATATTAATAGGAATGCCGGGAGCCGGCAAAAGCAGCGTTGGCGTTATACTTGCAAAGGCTTTGGGGTATGAGTTTATTGATACGGATCTTGTGATTCAGCATCGGGAGAAACGTCTTCTGCGCGAGATTATTGCCGATGAGGGAAATGAAGGCTTTCTTGCGATTGAGAATGAGGTCAATGCGACTCTGGAAGCCGATGAAAGCGTCATTGCACCGGGCGGCAGCGCCATTTACGGAAAAGAGGCGATGGAGCATTTTAAAGAAATTGGAACCATCGTTTACCTGAAGCTGTCGTATGAGGATCTGGCGAAACGTCTCGGAAACCTGAAGGGACGCGGCGTCGTGCTGAAAGAGGGCCAGACGCTGAAGGATCTCTACGATGAGAGAAGTAAATTATATGAGCAGTATGCCGAGATTACAGTTGACGAGAGCGGAAGGGATATCCAG
>ERZ831601.2300-NODE-2300-length-11135-cov-2.557310_pt1 | contig 11135 bp, 10 predicted proteins | sample MGYA00519578_ERZ831601 | MGnify/ENA primary metagenome ERZ831601 (study PRJEB31850, sample SAMEA3708717) | human gut metagenome | biome: human gut; feature: human-associated habitat; material: faeces | place: China | collected 2014 ... | reverse complement strand
AAAAAAGGAGAAACGACAATTTAATAAGTACGATAAAGCAAAAGTTCGGGCTAAACAATATCTAGATGAGGCTTCCAAACTTACAAGCAAAAAAATTCGAGATATTCCGAGAACTTATCAATATAAGGGCGAAAAGGGTGTAAGGACTGTGTATAAAAGCCCTCAGAATGCTAGAAAAGCTTACGAACAATCAAGACAAAATTTAGTCAGCACTGCATACCGAGACCATCCAACCATTGTAGAATCACCAAAAGGCGGATATCTTTTTCATTTGTTTAACAAGCCGGCTTTTAATTTTCTGCTGCCTTTGATACTGCTGCTTGTATTCTTCCATATCTTTAACTGTGCCGAGAACATTTGCCATCGGGTGAACTTTCTGAACCCTATGTGCCACGCATAAAAATTCACCTTTCATTGAATAAACTTGAACCTTTGAAAGGTCAAATAAACTGTAACGGACATAAACCTTATCCCGAAGTCCAAGAATAACATCACTCCTGTAATGCATTCCGAGGAACGTTATTCCATGCTTGTTTATTGTCCTTGATTCTGTTTTCATCATTAAATAATCAAGTGCAGATTTATTAATATCTTGTTTCCGAACAGAGTTTAATACCTCTTGAATGCTCCTTGAACGGTCATTAGGACAGGCTTTTTGATTTCTGTATTCCAGCCAGGCATTAATATATTTAATAGCATCTTGTACTGTCGGAATATTTCCTTTTGTTTGTTGATTATGAAGTTGCAAGTGCAATTTTTCATTTCTATTCATCCACGCAGGACGGTTTTCAATTGAAGTACCGATATAACTTGGCATAAGTTTCTCAAATTCTTCCTGAAAATCTAAGAAAAATCTTTCTATAACTTTTGCACGTGCATTGTATGGTTTAGCAAAAACGGAGTGAATACCTAAATTGGCATACACTCCGTTAAAACACTCCTCGTCAAAATCACAAGATTGAAAATACTTTGCCTTAAATGCTTTACCATTATCCTGATAAACTACTTTCGGGATAATACCTAAATTAATAATTGCATTTCTAAGGGCAGAGGCTATGCACTGAGTATTTTCAGTCATCATAATTTCATAGCCGACAAATGCTGTTGATTTCCAGTCTAAAAAACCGACCAAAGTTGCTCTGGTCGGTTTTCCTGTAAACGGATTTATTACTTGAAAGTTTAGAACGTGTCCGTCTGCGATTAACACATCTCCAACTTCTATTTTACTTATATCTCTTTCAATATATGGTTCAACCTTATCGTGGTAGGCTTTCATACCCTCACGTCTTAGCACCCACTCCGCATAATGGTTTCTTCTGAAATGCTCCGCAAACCGTTTGAAAGTTATATTACTAGGCAGAGCATCTTCATCATATCCTTTTTTAATCAACACTTGTTTTGCAAGCCTGATTGCCGTATTGTACCCGAATTTATTCTGATGAAGTAAAAGAGCAAGCAGAACTTTTTTCATATTGTCATCTAAAATACTGTTATATTCACCCTGTTTTGTTATTTTGTATTGAGGTATTAGGGATTCTGCGTTGCCTGTTTTCTTGTAGGCTTGTATGTATCTTCTTAATGTTCCGATTGAAATACGGCCCAGAAATTCGTATGCTTTTGGTAAATACAATCCAGAATTATACAGGTCTAAAAATTCAGCATCAGCCTCTTTTATACTCGGATATTTATTTCTGTGTTCAAGTGCGGCTTTAACAATGTTCATTCTGTGATTTGCCGTCTGTCTTGCTTTATCTGTAATAATAGGCGGTTTGTAATTCAACGGAACAATTGCCGTTGATTTTGTTTCGCATTCCCGAAGTTTTTGTTGTAATTCAGGTTCTAAACTTGAAAACAATATTTCGTATGAGATACCGCCGTTAACTTTGACTTCCCTTGAAATATATTTGCTTTCAGGTTTGTTGATTTCCATTCGGATTGAACGAGTGCTCTTTAACCCCTTAGCCTGTGCGATTTCTTTAATAGTTACATATTCATTCATGGTACACACACATTAACTCTGAAGATGAAGAATTGGAACACTACTTCCGAGCATTGTGTCGGTTTCGTATCAATTAAAAAATTTAACAGAACGGCAGAATTTTCAAAAACCTCAAACGACTCACTTGCCCAAAATAATCATACCATTTGTACCAAGCCTTAATCGCCCTAAAACACAAGCAGAAAGAGGGTTGTAATCCTTTTGCCCGAAATAATCACACCATCTGTGCCGAGTAGAAAAAGAGTAAAAAGAGTATTTATGGTACACATGGTTTGATTATTTCCTACCCCTAAAATCCGCTACACAAGCCGATTGCCCGAAATAATCGCACCATCTGTCATACGCAAAACACTCACTTTATTACATGTACAATGGAGCCGTCCGGATACGACGGGCGCTTATAATACCTATTGCGGCAAGTGGTATTACTGACAAAGAAAAGCCGTCTCGGGTGAGGCGGCTTTTTGTTTTATTTTTTGATATTGAACAGGTGCTGAAAAGCCAGCCAATGTGTGTAGTTGATTTTTGTTTTGGCAGAAAAAATGTCCTGTATGTTCAGCCAGGCGGCATTGCCGTTTTCCGGCGTGCGCCAGGGCGAGACGGAAGTGTCAAAACCATAGGAAGAAGCATCATAGACAATAAAAGTCTGATCATAAACGCAGTATTCTCCGAAAGGGCGGGCATCCTCGGCAAAATAATTGACAATCTGCTGATAAGATTTTTCGCCCCAGTCAAGTTCAAACTCAATGCCGGTTTCTTCATACAGCTTGCGGTAAAGGCAGCCGCGGAAGTCTTCCCGGCGTGAAACCGTACCGCCCGGAAATTCGGGAACGGATACCTGCGGCGGATAAGTAACCAGAACTTTTTCGTCTTTTACCAGAATGGCAAAATAGCCTTTCTGGTGCAGGGGGATAATTTCATCGGCATATTTTTCATGACCGCGACGGTCATAAAAGATGTCACTCATTCGCTTCGGCTTCCTTAATCAATTCGTTGACAAACTTCTTCAGTCCGGTTTGGCGGACGCGTTTCATCCGTTCGCCGGAAATGATTTTCTGCACTTTGATAATGGTTTCTTCAAGATTTACGTTGACGATGACATAGTCAAATTCGTCCCAATGGGTGATTTTATCGAGAATCATGTTCATTCGTTTATCGATGATTTCTTTGCTGTCGGTGCCGCGGTTTTCAAGCCGGCGGCGGAGTTCTTTGATGGAGGGCGGCAGCAGGTAAATGGTGACGACATCATCTTTGGCTTTTTCTTTCATTTGGCGCGCGCCGGCCCAGTCCATGTCGAACAGCACGTCTTCACCGACGTTGATGAAACTGTCAACTTCAGAGCGCAGCGTTCCGTAACGGGAACCGTATTGGGAATCGACATATTCGTAAAAAGCGTCCTGAGCCAGAAATTCGTCATATTGTTTGTCGGTGATGAAATAGTAGTCAACGCCGTCAACTTCGCCTTCGCGGGGTTGGCGGGTGGTTACCGAAACCGAGAACTTGATGTTGGGGTCGCGGCGCAGAATTTCTTTGACAACAGCGCTTTTTCCGGTGCCGGAAGGGGCCTCGATGATAAACATGGCGCCGCGGCGGACTTTTTTCAGACGGTCGATGATTTCTTCCATAATGTGCTCCATTTAGCTGATGACTTTTATTTTTAATGCCTATAATATATCCGTTAATTGTTAAAAAGTCTTTAGGAAAATAGCCATGATCAGGAACAAAAACGTTTTAATTACCGGAGCCAGTTCAGGCATCGGCGAAGCTTTGGCCGTGTATTATGCCCAAAACGGCGCGGCCAATTTGTTTATCTGCGGGCGCAATGCGGAACGTCTGGCCAAAGTGCGCGAGGCATGCGAACGGTATGGGGCAAAGGTTTCTGCCGAAGTGCTGGACGTGACGCAGCGCGAGGCGGTTAAAAACTGGGTGGAGCGTTGCAATGTATCGGCGAATTTGAACATTGTGATTGCCAATGCCGGGACCGGGACAATCAATGAAACCGAAGAGGCGGTGCTGAACACTTTTAATACCAATGTCAACGGCGTGATTAATACGGTGCTTCCGGCGCTGGCGGCATACCGGAGCCGTCCGTCCCGTTATCACGGAGACAAGGCGGTGGCGGTTATCAGCTCAATGGCCGGTTATCACGGTTTGCCGACCTGTCCGGCATACAGTGCCAGCAAAGCCTGTGTGAAAGCCTGGGGCGAAGCGCTGCGTCCGGTTTTAAAACGTGAGGGAATCCGGATGAGCGTTGTTTGCCCGGGGTTTGTGCGGTCACGAATTACGGATCAGAACACCTGTCCGATGCCTTTTTTTATGGAGGCACCGCAGGCGGCGGAGATTATTGCCAGAGGTATTGAAGCCGATAAGGGGATTATTGCTTTTCCGTGGCCGTTGCGGCTGGCGGTGTGGCTGGCGTCGATTGTGCCGAACTGTCTGAGCGATTTGATATACGGCCGTCTGCCGCCGAAGGCATAGTTTTGCCCCGGGGATATTTGCGGCGTTCCAGACGCATGAGAATCCAGAGCAGGGCAAGACCGGGTATCATCATCAGGGTCGTTATCAGGAAGAAGGCCGGCCAGGAGATAATTTCTTTCATGTAGCCGCTGCTGGCGGCAAAAACGTCGCGGGCCAGGCTCATTAATGACGAAAGCAGCGCATACTGGGTAGCGGTATAAGCGACATTGCAGAGCGAAGACAGATAGGCAACCAGTGCGGTGGAGGCCATGCCGCCGGCGATGTTGTCAAATGAGAGAGTCAGCATCAGCATGGGAACGCTGTGGCCGACATAAGCCTGAACAACATACATCAAATTGGATATTCCCTGCAAAATGCCGCAAAGCATCAGCCCCTTAAGCATATTCATCCGGCTCATGACCAGTCCGCCGACCAGCCCGCCGAAAATGGTGGCTCCCATGCCGAAGATTTTGGAAACAAAAGCAATTTCGCCTTTGCTGAATCCCATATCGTGATAGAAGGGAAAAGCCATCGGGGCCATATAGGAATCGCTCATGCGATAGAAAAAAATAAATGCCAGTATTAATGCCCAGTCGTTTCTTTTCATAAAGTCAACGAAAGGATCGTAAACGGCTTTATTCATAAAGTCGTTGAAATTTTTGTAAGACTGTTCGCTGAATTTTTCGGCTTTGGAGGGCTCGCGGGAGAGCAGAATGGTGAGAATGCCGACAAGCGTGCCGAGCGCCATCAGCAGGTAAACTTGGTTCCAGCTCATGAAAGAGGCCATCCAGATGGCTCCGGCACCGGAAGCAATGGTGCCGATGCGGTAGCCGATGATATAGACAGCGACGCCAGCCCCTTGTTCCTTGAGGGAAAAGCTTTCGATACGGTAGGCGTCGAGAACAACGTCCTGTGAAGCGGAGGCAATAACGACAATGACGCAGAGCACAGCCAGCAGGCGAAGATTGGCTGCGGGGTCAACGGTGGAAATGAGAGCGATGCCCGCCATCAAAAGCAGCTGGAAAAAAAGAGCCCAGCCCCGGCGGCGTCCGAGCAGACCGAATCCGGGGAGTTTCAGCCGGTCGAGCAGCGGCGCCCACAGCCATTTGAAACTGTAAGGAAGTTTGACGAGAGAAAAAAGCCCGATGGCAATATAGGAAATGCCTTCATCTTTCAGCCAGAGATTAAGCGTGCTGAAAACCAATAAAAGCGGAAAGCCGCTGGAAAAGCCCAGTCCGACCATGGTGAGCATGCGGGGATTGAAGTAAACCCGCAGCGCTTTTATCCATTTCATAAGCATTTAATTCTCCCTGTATTTTTACTTTAGGGCAGAGAGGTTAAATTTTATCTAATAAGCGGCGGATAAGTTTATAAAATTTTAAAAGTAATTCTTATTATCAGTTTTGCACAGGTCGTTCCCGTAAAAACAAAGGTTTGGCGAAAAGTTTAAATTTGCTGTTTACGCCGCGTTTCGAAGCGGCTATTGTCAAGAAAAACTAACTTCACGGGAAGATAAAAGGACTTAGATTATGGCGGATATTCAAATAGTTAAAAGAGACGGACGGCGGCAGTCGTATGATAATAAAAAAGTGGCGGCCGTGGTTGCCCGAGCCGCGGCCGGGTTTGAGCTGGATGTTTCTCCTCTGCTGGACGCGGTGAACAATTATGTCAAGGAGGGTATCGGCAGCCAGGAAGTGATGAATTTTCTGATTTTGACGGCGTTGAATTTGACCAGTGTGGAAAATCCGGATTGGAAAAACGTTGCGGGGCGACTGAAACTGTTTGATCTGTATAAGAAGACGGCTTTGGCGAGAAACTGCAATCATTGTTATGACCGTCTGTACGATTATCCGGTCTTTTTGCAGCAGATGTGGGCGGACGGTTGTTATGACCGGGAATGGCAGGCGAAATATTCGGCGGAAGAACTGGCCGAAGCCGGAACCTTTATTAAACCGGCGTATGATTTGGTGTATGATTATGCCGGCATCAATTTGCTGATTAAGCGTTATTTGTGCGAATACAACGACCGGATCGCCGAGCTGCCGCAGGAAATGTTTCTGACGATTGCCCTGCTGATTGAGCAAAATGAAAAGCCGGAAAAACGCATGGCGCAGGTAAAAGATACCTATGAAAAACTGGCTAACCGGAAAATTTCGCTGGCAACGCCGCTGCTGATGAATCTGCGGCGGCCGCACGGCAATTTGAGTTCCTGTTTCATTACGGTTATGGATGACAACCGGGAATCGATTTTTTATGTGATTGATCAGATTTCCGCCATTTCAAAGTTTGGCGGCGGTGTCGGTGTCAACATTTCCCGGGTGCGCTGCAAAGGGGCGCGCATTAAGGGGATTAAAAATTCCTCCGGCGGTGTGATTCCCTGGATCAGAATTATCAACGACACGGCGGTAGCGGTCAATCAGCAGGGAAAACGCAAAGGGGCTGTTACCGTTTCACTTGATATGTGGCATATGGATATTGAAGATTTTCTTCAGCTGCGGACGGAAAACGGCGACCAGCGAATGAAAGCCTATGATATCTTTCCGCAGGTGGTGGTGCCGGATTTGTTTATGAAGAAAGTGGAAGCCGATGAAGACTGGCTGGTGGTTGACCCCTCGGAAGTGCGGACAAAATATCAGGTTGAATTGGGCGATTTGTGGGGGGAAGAATTTAACCGGGTCTATGAGCAGCTTTATTTGGATGCGCAGTTCGGCAAGCTGGAGATGTTTAAGTTTATTTCGGCGAAGGAGCTGCTGAAAAAAGTGATGCGCTCGCAGATTGAAACAGGTATGCCTTATATCGCTTTCAAGGATACGCTGAACAAGTATAATCCGAACAAGCATGACGGCGTGATTGTCGGTACAAACCTGTGTACGGAATCGCACAGCAACGTCAAGCCGACACGGTTTGATGCGGAGCGAATCGAAAACGGCAAGATTATCCGCGAAATGAGCGGCGGTTTGGTTCATGTCTGCAATCTGGTGTCTATCAATCTGGCCAATGTTGACAGCGATGAAGAACTGGAAAGCATTTGCCGGACTTCGGTGCGGATTTTGGATAATGCGATTGATTTTACCGAAGTGCCGATTTTGGAAGGGCGGCAGCATAATCTGCGCTATCGCACCATCGGGGTCGGGGCGATGGGGCTGGCCGACCATTTGGCCAAGAACAATATTCCTTATATCAATTCGGCCGATTATGTTGATGAGCTGTTTGAAAAAATGGCAATTTACAATATCCGTGCCAGTATTGCGGCCGCACGAGAAAAAGGAATGTTTGAGGCTTATGAGGGCTCTGACTGGCAAAAAGGGATTATTATGGGCAAACGCCAGTTATGGTTTAATGCCAATTCCAAACATAAAGAGGCTTGGAACGACATTTTCAGAGACTTGCAGAAATACGGCATTCGCAATTCGCAAATCAGTGCGATTGCTCCGAATACAAGTTCGTCGCTGATTCAAGGGTGCAGCGCCTCGGTGCTGCCGGTTTACAGCAAGTTTTTTGTGGAGACGCACGGCAAGGGAAGCATTCCCAACTGTCCGCCTTTTATCAAGGACAAATTCTGGTTTTATCAGGAAAACCGCAATATTAACCAGAAGGTGGTGATTGAGGTGATGTCGCGGATTAACAAGTGGATTGACACCGGCATTTCAATTGAGCTGATGTATAACCTTAACCGCAATATCCGGGCGCGGGATATTTATGAAACGATTATGGATGCCTGGAAAAAAGATATTAAAACCCTTTATTATACGCGGACGATTCAGAAAGACGGTTCGGCTTCCGAAAAAAGCGAATGTGTCAGCTGCGCCGGTTAACAGCAAAGAAAGGATAGCGATATGCAAAGAAAGAAACTTTTTAACGTCAGCGGAAACGATGATATTGCCAACCGGCGGATGGTTGGCGGCAATGTAACCAATCTGTTTAATCTGAACAATGTCAAATATCAGTGGGCCAACAAGCTGTATCGCCTGATGATGGAAAACTTTTGGATTCCGGAGAAGGTTTCGCTGTTTGACGACAAGCGGGCTTATGACGAATTGACGCCGGCCGAACAAAAAGCTTATGACGGCATATTGTCTTTTTTGGTTTTTCTTGACAGTATTCAGACTAATAATCTGCCGAATATCAGCGATTATATTACCGCTCCGGAGGTTAATCTGATTCTGGCCATTCAGACTTATCAGGAAGCAGTACACTCGCAGAGTTATGCTTATATCATCGAAAGCATTATTCCGGCGGCAAAACGGGAAGAAATTTATAACAAATGGCGCGAAGACAAGGTTCTGCTGGAACGCAACAAATATATCGCCGAGATTTATCAGGATTTTATCGATAACCGTAATGACAAAAATTTTGCCCGGGTGCTGGTGGCCAATTTTCTGTTGGAGGGTCTGTATTTTTATAACGGATTTAATTTCTTTTATAATCTGGCTGCCCGTTCGCTGATGATCGGAACGGCCGACGAAATTAAATATATTAACCGCGACGAGCTGACTCACTGCGTGATTTTTGCCAATATTATCAAAGAAATCCGCCAGGAAAGGCATGATTTTTTCAATGATGACGAGATTTATGAAATGTTTGCCAAAGCAACCGAGCAGGAAATCAACTGGAGCAATCATATTATCGGCAATCGGGTGATGGGCATTACGCCGGAAACGATTGAGCAATATACCAAATTTATGGCTAACAAACGTCTGAAAGAAATCGGAATGCAACCGTTATTTGAGGGATTTGACAGCAATCCGTACAAGCAGCTGGAAAATATTGCCGACACGAACGGAGCCGGCAGCGTGAAAGGCAATTTCTTTGAGGCCAATGTTTCCTCCTATAACCAGAGTACGGCGATTGAGGGTTGGGAGGAAATCTGACTGTACGAAAAAAACGTGTTCTGTTTGCAAAGCCTTGCTTTCGTTTCCGTAAAGCAGGGCTTTTGTTTATAAATCAAAAGTATATAAATATAGAACTAAAGTTGAATTTTAAATTCTTTTTCTCAATTTTTGGTGTTTTATTTATTTATAAAACAATAAATAGTTAGATTATAGTTGCATAATTTTCTTTTATGTTCTATTAAATAAACAGAGGGGTACAATTTTCCATTAATAGTTTGGGGAAATGCAATGGTTAAGGACAATTATGCTATGGATACTAAAGACGAAGATATCGTCGGTCAGCCTAATCCCGTTGATATTTATGTTGGCAGCAGACTGAAACTCAGGAGATTGATTTTAGGAATTTCGCAGAAAAAAATGGCTGAAAAACTGGGGATTACCTTTCAACAGGTGCAGAAATATGAAAACGGCATTAACCGCATCAGCGCCAGCCGTCTCTGGGACATCAGCAAGCTTTTGAAAGTTCAGGTCGAATATTTTTTTGACGGCATGAACGAAAGCATTCAGGCACAAAGCCCGCGCAGTTTGAGAAAAAATACAATCCGCAGCCGGCAGGAAATCGGGGAATCTTTCGATGATCCGATGCTGCGGCAGGAATCTATCCGGCTTATTAAGGCCTATTCCCGTATCAATAATGAGAAATTGTGCCGTAAACTGTTAGATTTGATGATTGAGATGTCACTGCCTAAATGAAAATTCAACGGTGCCGCCGCAGTAAAATATACAAGGCCCCGGAGCCTCCGAGTTTGGCCGGAGGATGATTGAAAGCGAGAATCAACGGGCGGAGTTCGCGACTGTTGAGCCAACGGGGTACACTTTCTTTCAGCTTGCCTTTAGGCGTAAAAACGTCTGTCTCTTCGGAACGGGTGAGGCCTTTGCCGGTAATGATGATAATGCAACGTTTGTTTTGCAGGTAAGCTTTCTGTACAAAGCCGAAAACGGCCTCAAAGGCGTCGTCTTCACGGTAACCGTGCAAATCAAGCACTTCTTCGACGGGAAATTCGCAGCGCTTAAAACGTTTGGCCATGCTGCCGTCCATGCCTTCGGTATCGCCGACGGCAAGTTCGGGAAGAATTTCCCCCCGGTAGGCTGCCGCCAAGTTGACGCTTGGTTTGATTTCGGGCAGTATCACCGGTTTGGACGGCGGTATTTCCCGGGCGGGAAGTTTGCGGATATCCCGGGTAATTTCCTCCCATAAGGCGTTGTCTTCGGAATCATTCGGCTGCGGCTTGTTCATTGTCGGCAGCCTTGTCAGCAGGAGGGTTTTCCGTTTCAACCATATAGTCGGCAAAATTGCGGACGACAAATTCTTTCCAGTCGCCTTCGGGCGAAACACAGCCTGATTTTTTATCCTGCGCATTGACCAGAACGATACCGCCGAATTCCCAAAGCTTGACGCAGTTGTCATAGCTGCTGGTAAAATAGTCTTTGGTTCGCTGAATAAGGCAGCGGTCAACTTTCTTTTTGAAATATGCAGTATAAATCATAATCATGGCAATCATAAACGACAGCCCGAAAATGACGCTGACGCTTAAAATCAAAATCAGCCCGGTTAAAACCGGGGTGAGAACCGGGAGCAGATTTTCCCAGGCGTCATAGACGGGAGAGCCGGGGCGGTTGATTTTGCCGTAGTCCAGATAAATGCGCAGCTGGTCTTTTTCGATTGCCTTGTTAAGCGCTTTATAGATTAAGAGGTCGGCTTTGCTGGGTTTACTCATGTCAGTTGGCCTTGTTTTGCGGAATTAGAATAAAATAACGGCCGGCGGAGGTCATCTTTCCGGCTTTTT
>ERZ831601.2288-NODE-2288-length-11208-cov-28.951493_pt1 | contig 11208 bp, 7 predicted proteins | sample MGYA00519578_ERZ831601 | MGnify/ENA primary metagenome ERZ831601 (study PRJEB31850, sample SAMEA3708717) | human gut metagenome | biome: human gut; feature: human-associated habitat; material: faeces | place: China | collected 2014 ... | reverse complement strand
GCAGAGCAGATCATGGAGAAGATGATAACAATGAGGATCAGGGTAGTGATCTTCATGCCCTTCTTTCCAAGGAGCTTATACAGTACCAGGACAGTAGCTACAGAGATCATAGAAGGCATGATCTTGTCTAACAGATCTGCAACTGCCAGATTAACTTCACCCATCTGGAATGCCAGAGGTGTTTTTGCAGTTACAACAGTTGCGGACAGAGCACCTACAACAGTAAGACCCAGAACAGAAGCAGCATCTGTGATGCGGGCAAGCTTACTGCCCACTTTGGTGATCAGTTTGGTACCTTCACGGTATCCAATCCACATTAACTGGGTACGGATGCAGATGAAGATAAGGTTTACAATGAGCCACAGGATAACACCGATAGGGTTGCCTTCCAGAGCCATATATCCTGCGATGGAGCCCATGATAGTAGGAAGCAGTGTCCAGAATAAGGTATCACCAATACCAGCTAAAGGTCCCATTAAGCTGACCTTGATATTCTGTACAGCATCCAGGGAAGTGATCCCTTCTTTGTCTTCCAGAGCCAGAGTAGCACCAAGAACGATATTTGCCAGCCATGGCATGGTGTTGAAGTATTTATAATGGTTGTTTAATGCTTCAACGTATTCGTCATCATCTTTATAGATCTTACGCAGCAGAGGTCCAATACCGAAAACAACGGCTGGAGCAAGCTGGGTATCGTAGTTAAAGGTTGTTACTGCCATTAAAGACCAGCGGATGGCACCTTTCACACAGTCTTTTTTTGTTAAAACGGGAGCTTTTTCCATTACTTCATTCTCATTATTCATCTTCAAGACCTCCTGCAAATCCTACATTTTCCTTTGCTTCTTCATCCATATAGAACTTGTAAGCTAAAGCTACACCAAGGAATGCGATACCAAGGATCGGTACGCCCATGTATGCGCTGAGTACAAAGCCGATCAGAATGTAGTTGAAGTACTTCTTTGCCGGCATGTAGTGGAGCAGCATGGCAATACCAAGACCAGGAAGGAGCTTTCCTGCTACAGACAGACCGCCTGTTACCCAGGAAGGAAGCACATCCAGGATAGCCTGAACTAAAGGAGCGCCTGCTGTTAATGCAACAGCGGTTGGGAATGCCATGAATACAGCTACCATAACAGGGCAAAGGTAAAGGATAGCATACATTTTGCCAAACTGTTTTTCATTGGCATATTTCTGGGATTTCTGGGCAATGAAGGAGTTGCAGATCTTGTATAAAACGTCCATCTGTACGCCCAGCATACCAACAGGAAGACCGATGGTCATACCAACTTCCGGTCCTTGTCCGGTTGTTTTTGCAAATGCGCATGCAATAATGGTTGCAACGCCATAATCAGGTACAGAAGAACCGCCAAGAGCGGCAACACCTAAGGACATCAGTGTGAAAGTACCGCCGATGTAAAGACCGCTGTTCATGTCGCCTAAGATCAGTCCGCACAGGAAACCTACGATAACAGGTCTTGCATGTGTCAGTGATAATCCGCGGCGGTCAACGTTGATCTCAGCAGCCACCAGGACAAGCAGTACAATTTGTAAAGCACTTAATTGCATAACAATTTCCCCCTTTGTTATTTCAGAAATTCGTCAATAGAAACTTCTGCGTCTGCAGGTACATACTGTGCATAGAGTTTGGTTCCCGCAGCCTTTAATTTCTTGTAAGCCTCAATGTCATCCGGCTTTGCGTAAGCTCTCTGGGAAAGCTTTACAGCTTCTTCGCCTTCAGCAGGCTTTACAGTTCCGCCAATGACCAGTTCCGGGATCTTTACGCCGATATCAGACAGCTTAACCAGTGTTTCCGGCTTCTTAACCAGGACAAATACAGTGTGGTCATTGTATTTTCCGGCTTTGAAGTTATTTAAAGCTGTTTCCTCGGTAATGATGGAAATAGCCATTCCGGTAGGTCTGGCAAGCTTCATGCTGGCTTTGGTCAGTTCATTATTGGCAACAGTGTCATCAATGATCATGATACGCTGTGCACCGGAACGTCCGGCCCACTGTGTAGCCACGATACCATGAAGAAGACGGTTATCAATTCTTGCAAGTACAATACCCATATTTACCTCCTATTCGTCCTCACGGACGGCCGGGCTTTCTGCCTGCCCGGAAAGCTTATTTTTTGAATTCAAATGCATGTAATCATAAATGTAAGCAATCTCACTTACAGGCAGAGCCACCCGGTAATGCCGGGAGATATCCTGAAAGCTGTCCCTTACCTGCCTGATAAAGTCGGCATGTTTTTGTTCAAATTCTTCCAGATCATGATAATTATCAATAGGTGTTTTTGTGACCAGTCGTTCCACCAGACAACACAGGTGGACATAAAGCCCGATCATGATACGTCCTGCGATCTTTCTTCCTGTGATCTTCTGAAGCCGTCCCACTGCCTGTTCCACTTCATCTAAAAGCTTGTCAGGATTTAAAATGGTAATAGATTCAACTACATTCTGCAGGGAGAAATTCTTTACCAGGTTCTGGTTAAATATTTCCATTTGTTCTTCATCCAGGTACTCTGAGAAAATGTTTGTCAGCTTTTCTGCGGAATTCATGGAAATAATGTCCTCCAGTGAGATAAAAGGAATTCCTTCAATCTCCGGATTGAAAAGTCCGATGATGCATTTTACATGGTATTGCTGGAAAATCTCATCATGGCTGCCGTTTTTCATCAGCCGGTAATAATCGTAAGCCACAAATTTTACAGGAATGGAAGTGGCGGAAGTCTTTAAGATCAGCTCTTTTAGCTTTTCCGTTGTGTCAATGCCGTTTTCTCCGCTGAAGATCACGGCGTCTTCCTTCTGTACATTGTGGATGATACGGTAGGTGCAGACATTGCTTTCGCTGGCCCGTTTCAGGATGTCTTCCAGCTTCTGGTTTCCACAGATGCCAAGGCCGATATCAACAGCCAAGGCAGTGGAAATATTGTTGATGATGCCGATGTTTAAGTTTCGCAGGCCGCCCATCTGGCTGTGGATCTGCTCTAAAGAACCCATATCCACCAGAAGAACTACGTCCTGACAGGTGATAAATCGTTCAATGTGTTTTTCCAGCAGCCCGGTGATGTCGCTCATCTGCATATCAAGGGGCATATCAATGGCATCAAATACCTTTCGCCCGATGATCTGGTTAGCGGCATCTGCAATACTGGAAGCTGTTGCATAGCCGTGGCTTAAGATAATATCGGCTGCGGAAAGTCCCTGGATCTTCTGGTTCTGGTTTTTTATATCTAAAAGCAAAAACAGCTGGTTTAAACTGTCTGCTTCAATGTCCAGATTCAGTTTGATCAGGTTTACGATCCTGGAACAGATGACTGATTCTTTTTCAAGAACAGCGCTTACAGCCTGAAACATTTCTTCAATCTCGTCATGGTTTTGTTTCATCCAGTTGTCGATCAGATGGTCGCCCTGAAGCTGTATATATAAGCGGCGGGCAAGTAAGTGGCTGTATTTTTTGGAAAGGCTGATGCCATACATTTCACCTACATTTTCAAAAATCTGATTGATCAGCTGTTCGTAAGTGGAGATCTTGATGTTTACAAGCTTCTGTCCGTAGATCAGATAGTCGTAATAATCATTTAATTGTTTCCGGAATTCCATCATCAGGCCGTCAAAACTGAGCATATCCTGACGGTAATCTTCAAAGACATCTAACATAATCTGGAAATACTGTACCGTCTGCCCCAAAGAGGTGTCACGGCTGTAACTGTTTAAGTGGATCATCCGTTTGTCTTTGTCCTCAACCTCCAGTTTTAAGGAGGAGAGCATATATTCCGGAAGGTGATAACTGTGGATAGCAATGCCATCGCTGGTTTTTTCCAGATAAGCTCCGGCACAGCTGCTGGTAACGCAGGTTTTTAATTCGTCGATGTTGTTTTCGTAGGAAAATTCCAGCATACAGTGGAAGGCGTTCTGACTGATGCTTACATCTACGCCCATGCGCCGTCCTTCTGCTTTTAAGAAGGAGACTAACATTTCCTCTTTTTCATCGGCTGTGCGTTCATGTAATGTTGGGACTGGGATCACAATGGGGATCATCCTTGCAAGTGGCTTATAAAGTGTCTCCGCCGGTACTTTTGTGGTGGAAAATATCAGTCTTGCATTGGACTCAAAAACATGTTCGTCATCATGATATCCTTTGTATTGTCCCGAAATTAAGTAGGAATAGATCAGTTCCTGTCCTGAAAATGGAAGCCTGTCAATTTCATCAAAGAAAAGGATGCCGCCGTTTGCCTTTGCAAGCCAGCCTTTTCCGTCTTCGCTGCCGCAAAGGGAAATAGCAAATTTTTCTTCATTCTGGGCATATTCGGAGCAGTCTACTGTGATGTAAGGCGGGAGAGAAGCTGCGCCTGCAGTTCCAATTACCCGTTCATTTACAGCATATTCATACATCAGCCTGGAAAGAAAAGCCTTTCCTGTTCCGCCGGCTCCGTTAAACAAGGCCGGAAGACCATTTGGCGGGTATTTAACAGCTGCTTTACACTGCTCAATGCAGGAACTTAAACTCAGGTAATAACCGATAGCTTTCTGAAAATCTCTTTTATTTTCATCGCTTCGGCATTTCCGCTGAAAATCGTCCATACCGGAGAATACGCAGGTTTCCAGGGCGACCTGGGCTTCGCGCTCAACATTTTTTTTATGGAAGAAATAAACGGGACGGGAGTTGACCTTAATGGCCCGCTCTTCTTTTACCAGCTCATTCAGATACTGACTGGCCAGATTACGGGAAATATTCAGTGATTCGCTGATATGGTTCGCCGTAAAATATTTCAGATCTTTCAGGGCATAGCCCCGGCTTATTTTTTCCAGGTAAAGATAGAGTTCTTCTTTTGTGCTGAGCATGTACATGATTCTCCTGTTTGTTGATTTAACTTGAATTCTTTTCGCGCGTGTTTTATGTCTACCTGATAACAAGTGTAATTATACAAAAAATAGTCTGAAAAGAAAGATGTTTTGAATGATTTCGCCAGTTTGAAAAGGGTTTCGGCAGTAGCGGGGAGAAAAATGGGGAGATGTCCAGAGCGGGGGAATAGGGTTCGACACTAGGATTGACACTTTTATGGGGGAAATATGTGCTATACTTAAAATCAGATGTCAGGATCAAGATCAGGCACAGAAAGATCTCGAGAGAATATTACACCAGAACATTACAGGAGGAAATAAATATGCATAGTGAAAACACAACGATCCGGCTGGCAGCCGTAGATATGGACGGAACTCTTCTTCATGATGACAAGAGCATATCAGATTATACATTAGATGTTTTAAGAAGGATCGTAAAAAAAGGCGTGATCCTGGTACCTGCCTCCGGAAGACCCATCGGAGGAATGAAAGAAGCAGTATTAAATAATGTAGACGGTATTCAGTATGCTATCTGCTCCAATGGTGCCATGCTTATGGATGTACCGGAGGAAAAAAGCATCTGTGAAACAGGAATCTCCACAGAAAAAGCAGTGGAAGCCATTGCTTATCTGGAACAATTCCCAGTGGCTGTATATGCCCATACAGACAAAGGTACTTTCCGGGCAGAGGGCTGGGAGAAAACAGGGCTTTCTGAGAAATATCCTTATATCAGGTTCAGCGAAGGAAATGTAAAAGATCTGGGAGAGTTTTTAAGGACCAGTGGAGTAAAAGTGATGAAAATGGGTGCTTTTGTCTTAAAAGATGGACTGGCACAGGAACTTCTGGAAAAAGGAAGCCCCATACCGGGTATCGTATTTCTGCGCACCGGAGATGGGATCATAGAATTAAACTCTATCCATGCCTCCAAAGGAAATGCACTGTGTACACTTTGTAAAAAATTGGGGATAAGTATGGAAAATGTTCTGGCTATTGGGGATAACGAAAACGATATTTCCATGCTTCAGGCTGCAGGTATCTCCGCAGCAATGGAAAACGCAGAAGATGATGTAAAACAGGCTGCAAAATTTGTGGCCGGGCATAATGAAGAGGATGGGGCAGCGCACTTCCTGGAGGAATGGGTGCTGTAAAATAAAACAGAGAACAAAAAATGGACGCGCCGTCTGACGCGTCCTTTTGCTTTGTAAACTTGTGATCCACTGCCTGCTTACACAGGCGGTTGTCAGAGTATTCCTGTAGACTGTAAAAACAGTACAAACATCATAACCGGTGCCACATAGCGGATCATGACGCGGTACAGCTTTTTACGGCGGAAAGTATCGCCGGTGCTTTCCATTTCTTCGATCACATAGTCCGGTGTTTTGATCCAGCCGATCAGAAAGGCAGAGAGCAGTGCGATAAACGGCATCATAACGCTGTTGCTGATATAGTCCATGATGTCTAATAACTGTCCCACAGAGCCGTTTGGCAGTTTTACTTCAATATAGAAGATACTGTAGCCAAGGGCAATAACAGCAGAGGCAGCCAGGTAGATCACAGTCAGCACAAGGACTGTTTTCTTGCGGCCTGTGTGGAAGATCTCCATGCAGTTGGCAGTGATAGATTCCAGCACAGAGATACAGGACGTAAGAGTAGCGAAAATAGTTGTTACAAAGAACAAAAGACCAACAAAGGTACCTGCTTTTCCCATGGCGGCAAATACCTTAGGAAGGGAAATGAACATTAAACTTGGACCTGCGCTCATTCCGTCGGTGCCGGAGAAAACAAAAACTGCCGGGATGATCATGGCGCCTGCTAAAAGGGCAACGCCTGTGTCGAAGATCTCAATCTGATTAACAGCTTTATTTAAGTTAACTTCCGGTTTCACATAAGAGCCATAGGTGATCATGATACCCATGGAAACACTTAAGGAAAAGAACAGCTGGCTCATGGCATCAAGTAAGATCTGAAGGAAGCGGCTAAAGGTCAGTCCCTCAAAATGAGGGGTTATATAATAAAGAAGGCCGTCCATACCGGTACGCATCTGTCCGCTTTCGTCAACATGGTGCAGTGTCAGGGAATAGCCTGCGATCACAACCACCAGAACCAGAAGTATGGGCATCATGCAACGGGAAACACGTTCAATACCGCCTTCCACACCATTGTATACAATAAACGCTGTTACGCCCATAAATAAAAGGGCAAACAGGACAGGTGATACAGGTGAAGTGATAAATGAGGTAAAATAATTGTCCTGGGCTGCAGCGGCAGTCTGTCCGGTGAGATAGACAACTGCGTATTTTGTGACCCAGCCGCCGATAACAGCATAGTAGGTCATGATCAGGACTGGAACAAGAAAGGTTAAAATTCCTAGAAATTTCCATTTAGGCGACATCTGGGTATAAGCCCCGATAGCGCTTTCTTTTGTTCTGCGGCCAATGGCAATGTCAGATGCCAGCAGTGTGAATCCAAATGTTAAGACCAGTGCCAGATAGATGACTAAGAACAGTCCTCCGCCGTCCTTTGCCGCCAGATACGGAAAACGCCACAGGTTTCCCACGCCTACGGCACTGCCGGCAGCAGCTAAAACAAAACCTAACTGGCCGGAAAAATTACTTTTCTTCTTATTCATGAAAAAGAATCCCCCTAAAATTATCTATAGCTGAACTTGCTTGTCATACCAGAATAGCACATGTTATAATATCAGTAAAACAAATGTTTTTATGACTATATATAATTTTTTGTAATGGATATGGGGCTATAGATAAATTTATGAAAGAACAGAAAGACAGATATGAGATATTTTTAAAGGTGTGCGAGACCGGCAGCTTTTCCGGGGCGGCAGAGGCATTAAATTACACACAGTCCGGCATCAGCCAGATGATGGCTGGACTGGAAGAAGAACTGGAAGTCCGGCTGTTTGCCAGAGTAAAAAAGGGAGTCATACTTACAGACAACGGAGCCAGACTGATTCCTTATATTCAGGAAATGGTAAACCAGAAGGCAAAGCTGCGCCAGGCGGCCTTTAATATTAATCATAAGATCGAAGGAAAGCTGCGGGTAGGAAGCTTTTCCAGTATTACAGCGTTGTGGATGCCGGGAGTGATCCATTTCTTCAAAGAACATTATCCCAAGGTGCAGGTGGAGATCTTTGACGGCAATTACGATGAGATCCGCGACTGGATCATCCATGGACAGGTGGACTGTGGTTTTTTGTCATCTATTGTGGCAGACGACCTGAAATTTTATCCACTGATGGATGACCCGCTGTGTGCAGTGATGCCTAAGGGGCATCCACTTACAGAAAAAGAACGGGTCACAGTGTCAGAACTGTTTTCGTATCCCTTAATTATAGAAACACCTGGCTGCGACAATGATATCCAGCATTTATTAGCAAAATGTTCCGTAAAGCCGAAGATCACCTACAGCTTCCGGGACGATACACTGATCATGGCCTTTGTGAAAAGCGGATTAGGCGTCACCATTTCCCAGAAAATGGTACTAAAAGCCTTTGCCAGAGACGATGTAGAATCCAGGCCCTTAGAACCAGCTTCACACCGGACCCTGGGACTGGCATTTTCAAAGACAGCCAATTCCGTGGTGTCGGGGATAATGTTGGAGTATTTAAAGAAAATGACGGGATAAATCATAAGCCAGATTGAAAATTCAGCCAATTAAAACCGATGAAAACTTGCCTAACTTCTCTAAAGTTGCTATAATTCTTGTAACCGAAGGCGTGATAATCTTTCTCAAAAGCGGGGAAGATGCAAGTATATGTACACGGCGTAGGTGTGCATATAGCAAGTAAGGAGAAGTCGTGCGTACTTTAAAGAAATCCATATGGAGTTATATGTATAAGGTCACATTTGCGTTGGTAAGTGTGATCCTTATTAGCATTACGGCATTGAATATAGCAAATGAGCAGAGCCGGGCGCAGGGGACGGCGGATAAGATCTTTGAGCAGATGGATAAGATGCTGGAGGAGAATCAGAAGGAACTTACCAGGCTGCGCCAGGAATATGCTGCGAAATGTCTTCATAATACAGAGGCCATTGCCTATATTCTGGAGAAGAACACCGGGGCAAGAAATGATCTGTATGAACTGCGTAAGATCGCGGAATTTATGGAAGTAGATGAGATCCACATTATTGATGCTGCAGGCGAGATCGTTTCCGGAACCCATCCCCAGTATTATGGTTATAGCTTTGACTCCGGGGAGCAGATGAATTATTTTAAGCCCATGCTTAAGGACAAATCCCTGAAAATGGTTCAGGATATAGAGCCGAATACAGCAGAGCATAAGCTGATGCAGTATTCAGCTATGTGGAACAGCACCGGGGAATTTATCGTGGAAGCGGGAATTGAACCGGTAAATGTATCCAAAGTAACAGAAAAAAATGAACTGCCTTATATTTTTTCCCAGCTTTGTGTCAACCCGGATACCAGCTACTTTGCGGTAAATGCAGAAACAGAAAAGATCGTAGGTGCTACGGACACAGAATTAGTGGGAATGGACATGAAGAAAATTGGTTTAAATACGGAAAAGATCCATAGTACAAAAGGTTTTTCCGGTATGATCAATGGAAAACGTTCCTATATCGTATTTAAGAAGGTAGCAGATAATTATATCGGTGTGGCAGTGACCAGTAAGGCACTTTATGAACGCATACCGTTAAATATGCTGTATCTGGCGGTATGTCTTGTACTCATTGCGCTGGCATTGTTTAAGGCAGTGACCCGGTATCTGGACCGGGAGGTAGTCCAGAAGATCGGGGAAGTAAACGGAAAGTTGCATAAGATAACCATGGGCGACTTAAACGTCAAGATTGATGTCCACAGCAGCAGGGAATTTTTTGAACTGAGCCGTTATATTAATGAAATGCTCCAGAGCCTGTTAGTCAATGACAGGAAAATGACATATGTGCTTGGAAAGACGGATATGCACATTGGTGTATATGAGTACAACCGGCAAATGAAGAGAGTCCGTTTTACAGGTGATGTTCTTCAGATCTTAAAGACCGGCACAGAAGCTGCCTGGAAGCTGCCTTCTGACTGGGAAGATTTCAAGAAATATATTAGAACCATGCAAAAAGAGCCGGTTGCAGGTGAAAATGAGATATTTGCTGTAGGAAATGGTAAATATTTAAAAATTGAAGAGATCCAGGAGGGCGAAGAGATCTTCGGTGTTATTACGGACGTTACAGAGGAGATCCGCAAGCGCAGGGAGATCGAATACCAGAGAGATCATGACCAGCTGACGGGGCTGTTTAACCGGACTGGCAGAGATACCAGGCTTTCCAAAATACTGGAAGAATGCAGGGAACCATATTACTGCGCTGCTGTTATGGTAGATGCTGACGGTCTGAAAATGGTTAATGACACTTACGGACATGAAAATGGTGATGAGTACCTTAAAAGGATTGCAGAAATGCTGAAACAGGAAGCAGGTGAAAACAGCATTCTCTGCCGTCAGGGCGGTGATGAATTTACATTGTTCTATTATAAGTATGGGAAAGAAGCGCTTGTGCAGAAAATAGAAGCCCTGAAGGCGCTTCAGAGCGGACAGAAGGTCCGGCTGCGGGACGGACTTACCGTTGATCTGAGGTTCTCTATGGGAAGCAGCATGGCTTACGGCGCAGTAGATTATGATAAAATGTACCGTGAAGCAGATGAAAAAATGTATGAAGATAAAAGAATGCGGAAAAAGCTGGCAGAAGAGACAAATACAATAGAATCTTAGGAAAATTCAGAAAAAATGAAAGAATTATCCCATCATGGTAACCCTGAAAACCATGATGGGATAATTTTATTAAGAAAAAGAGGGAATAATTGACATCAGGAATCTGCCTGTTTATAATGTAGGTCAGTTTACAGGTCATAGGATTTACAAGGGAGTGAATCGCTGAAAGACATGTTCTTTCAGCATGTTCATTTCCTTTTTTTATTTATAAGCATTGAAATTGAAAAGGAGGGGGATGAATATGGCGGAGCTTTTAAGAATGGAAGGGATCACCAAGCAGTTTGGTGCAGTCTATGCCAACAAGGATATCAATCTGTCTATTGAAGAAGGCGAAATCCATACACTTCTGGGTGAAAATGGTGCAGGAAAAAGTACCCTGATGAATATTCTCATCGGACTGTATCAGCCTACTTCCGGTACGATCTGGTTAAAAGGCAAAAAGGTAAAGATCGATTCACCAAAAACAGCAGTAAAGCTGGGGATCGGAATGGTGCATCAGCATTTTATGCTGGTGGATGCCATGACAGTATTTGAAAATATTATCCTTGGAACGAAAAAGGACAGTTCCATTTTCATTAAAAAAGAAGAACGGAAAAAGGAAATCCTGGAGCTTTCACAAAAATA
>ERZ831601.2283-NODE-2283-length-11226-cov-20.108943_pt1 | contig 11226 bp, 8 predicted proteins | sample MGYA00519578_ERZ831601 | MGnify/ENA primary metagenome ERZ831601 (study PRJEB31850, sample SAMEA3708717) | human gut metagenome | biome: human gut; feature: human-associated habitat; material: faeces | place: China | collected 2014 ... | reverse complement strand
CGGCATCCAGCATGAATTCCGCCAACGGGATAATATCCTCAATGCACTCTGCCAGCAATGGTACATGCAACGGAAATTCATTCAGACGATGGAACAGGTCTTCCCGGAAACGTCCTTCGGCTATCGCCTTCTCCAGGTCCTCATTGGTAGCAGCTACCAGACGGATGTCCGTCTGAATCTCCTCTTTACCGCCTACGGGACGGTAGCGTTTTTCCTGCAAGGCACGCAACAGTGCCCTTTGTACTTCGGCATTCAGATTACCCACCTCGTCCAGAAACAGTGTCCCATGGTTGGCGGCGGCAAACATGCCCGTCTTGTTTTCCGTCGCTCCGGTAAAGGCACCCTTCACATGACCGAACAGTTCCGATGCCGCCAGTTCCTTCGGAAGTACCCCGCAATCCACTGCGATGAAAGAAGCATCCGACCGACCGCTCAACACATGTATCTGCCGGGCCACATACTCCTTGCCTGTCCCTGATGCGCCACGTATCAGCACGGCTAACGTATCCACCGGAGCCACCAGCCGGATATGCTCCTGCAATCTCAATGCCAAAGGGCTTTTGCTTGTATAGAATCTTTGTTTTGTATTGCCGTCCCTTCTCTTACGTTCCAATGCTTTCCGGATAATACCGAGTACCTTTTCTGTCTGCACAGGTTTGGGCAGATAGTCCACGGCACCTTTTTTAACCGCTTCCACGGCACCGGGTATATCCCCGTAGCCTGTCATGATGAGGAAAGGAATACGATAGCCATGTGTATTCATCCATTCCAGCAGTTCCATGCCATTGCCGTTGTCGAGACGAAAATCCGATAATACCAGATCCACATCATGGTTGTCCAAAAACTCCTTTGCATTGTCCACGGATAATACATAACGAGCATTGATACCATTTTTCACCAGCCAGTTTGTGGTAGCACGTGCATACACACGGTCATCCTCTACTATCAATACAGTTTCCATATACTCTTTTCTTTATTCTTTTTGCTTTCTCTACAGCATGTTCCACAGCTTTAATCAGTTCCTCTATTCTTTCGTCCGATAAGCCACCCCATTTTTCGGAAGGCATGGAAGCCATTTCCCTCAGTTCACTTTGGGGAATGTTTATACGGATCATTTCCCAAAGCGGCGCGGCTTTGTGTATGATACTTCCCAACTTCTTATAATCTCCCGTGGAAAAAGCGTCCCTTATTCCGGCAAGTTCACCCATGGTATCCTTTATGAACAGGTCCAGCATCTCTTCCACGTTTTCCTCTCCTTCCATGATGGCAGCAAAAGCAGGTCGATCCATCTGTGAAACTGCCGCCAGCAACTCTTCCTCAGAGAAAGGCTTATACAGACAGTCGGCAAAACCTGCGGTAAGATACTCTCCCTTTTTATCGGAACGTGCCGTGATGGCTATGACGGGAATCTCCCATGCCCGGGGAATGTTCGAGGTCCTCAACAGCTCAAGGACCGAGAAGCCATTCGTACCGGGCATCTGTATGTCGGTCAGCAGAAGGTCGTATTTCTGTTTGTTCAGACAATCCATCAACTCCCGGACATCCGAGCAGCAGTCACAGTGAATCTGATTACGGGAAAGCATTTTACTGATGACTCCCAGCTGGATACGGTTGTCATCAATGACCAGCACACGGATATCAACGGGCAATTCACAAACAGGAGAAAACTTCTCTTCCGGACAGACGGGGTGTCCGGCCGGTAGCATAGGCAGGAAAACAGAAAAACGGCTGCCCTCACCGGGTACACTCTCCACTTCCACATGCCCCTGCATCAAGGATACGAGTCGGGCCGTGATTGCCAACCCCAACCCGAAGCCGGGGATATTACGCGCATTGTCGAGCCTTTCGAAAGCTCCGAATATCCGTTTTTTCTCCTCAAGGCCTATTCCCATACCCGTATCCAGGACAGAAATATGAAGATTTCCCGGCCGGTATTCCACCTCAAGAAACACCTTCCCGTGAAATGTGAACTTCAAGGCATTGGACAGCAGGTTGCCGACTATCTGCCGGATATGCGAGCTGTCACAGTTGACCATAACATCCAGACCGGAGAAAGATGCAGTGAACGCAAGTTTTTTCTGCCGGGCGGCAAGACGGTGGCTGTCCGCTATTTCTTCAAACAGAGTTTTCAAGCTGAAGAGTGTGTTTTTGGAGTGCGTCCCACCTTCATCCATCCGGTGATATTCCATCAGCGTGTCTACCAGAGCGAGCATATAATCGGACGAATGCAGGATATTGTCCAGATAACCGACCCTGCAACTACCATCGCTTTCCGAAGACAACTGTTCCGCACAGCCTCTGATAGCTGCCAGCGGAGCACGCAGGTCATGGGCCACTGAGGCCATCAGCTCCTTACGTGAACGGAGCAATTCTCTATTCCGATTGTCGGACTGTTCAAATTCCCTCTCATACCGAAGATGACGGTTCAAATCCCGGTGAATGAGGATATACAATACAATTGCCAGTAAAGAGATAGACAAAGCCAAGCCGGCTACCACATAGTAGGAATTATTCCGTTCAAGGACAAAGGTTCTGTAGCGTGCAGCAAAACGTTCGTTATTCTCCCGTTCAAATTCAGAGACTATGCTGTTCATCCTTTCGTTCAGTTCCATGCCGCCAACGTATAAGCTGTCCATCTGTGCCTGTATTTGCACTAATCTTTCAGCCTGTTCCAAGGACAGAGAGTGGAGCATACATGTTGCCATTCCGATTGAAGGGACAATGAACAAAGAGCAATGCCTACATTCGCCATCTTCCTTCTGTCGCTGACAGGCAAATTTATTCTCTTTTAATGGAAAAATATCCCAAATTCCCTTCTTAGAACTATCTCTCGTACCGGATTTAAACAAGACCATATTCCTCTTTTGCTGCACAGCTTGTCTCCCAGCAGTCAAAATAATGGAAGGGATACTTTCCTGTACAATATCGCCAATACTCTGCAATTCATTGAAAGTATGCATTGTCTTGGAAAGAAGAATTTCTTTATTCCAAAGAAGAAGACACAATGAGTCAATACGGTTTTTTTGTAAGGGAGTATGGACATACTCCTTTAGGAGTTGCAGACTGTCACAAACCCCATATCGTTTATAACTGTAGTTCTTCAAATCGTTGTCATCCCATGTTATGGCAATTTCCGCATGAGTAGAAAGATCCAATAGGCCTATGTAACTTTTTTCTGCTAGACTATGTATCGCTGCCAACTCCTTCTCTTCTTTGCGCAGCATGTGTCTTAGTACCTGTTCCTTGCGGAACTGATAGACAATGAAAGCTAACAGTAAAACTAAAATAGCATAACCGAAGCATATTTTTAACTTTAACCACATAATGATACCGACTGTAAATTTATATAATGTTCACATCAATAAGTGCAATATCTGAAAAGGCAAAATAAAAAACTTATTAGTATATAGTGACACTAATACTAAATCATCTTGTATTGATAAATTGCACTGATAATGTAGTGCTTTTAGCTGATTGACAATCAAATTTTACTATACATTAAAGCTCTTTTTGTTTTTATAATTACACGAACTTTTCAATTTTAACAATATTAAGAAGAGAAATAGAACATATAATTTGTATATAGTGTATCTAAAAGGAAATAAGAACAAATATTCACATTATAAAACGGAATAAAATAAGGTGTTTTTTTTTAAAATCCTAACAGTTTCATCACCGGACTTATAAAATGACCTATTCTGCCGATATAGGAATTTTCCTGTTGTTTCAAGTTTCGGAAGGCAGTCAATTCCTTTATCTTCTGTTCTTTTGTTGAAAAGTCTTTTTCTGTCTGTTCTATCCGGCTGATTTCTTTGTCGAGGGCATCAAGCTTTTCAGAATGATGGGGATAATATCCAAGAAACCATACGATGACAGAAGCTACAAGAATGACACTTCCCCTTTTATGCAGATACTGTTTGGCTTTTTCCCACATATGTATACAGATGGCGCGTGTAGTAGGCATCCGGTAAGGAGGCAGTTTCATTACAAAAGGAACATCCTCGTTCTTGAATAAAAACTTTCTGAACAATCTGGCCATGCATACCGCAGCTGTAATACCTGTAAGGCATAAGACTAAAAGCATGGTTCCCGCATATTCCGCAAAAAAAGTTCCGCATATTAATACATAGAGAGGCAGACGGGCACTGCAACTCATCAGAGGGACAGCCAGCATGGTTATCATGCGGCTACTCCGGCTTTCTATGGTACGGGTAGCCATTACAGCCAATACGTTGCATCCGAATCCCATAATCAGCAGAATGAACGACTTGCCATGCAAGCCCATTTTGTGCATCAATTTGTCCATAATAAATGCTGTCCGTACCATATATCCGAAATCCTCCATCAGTAATATGAAAAAGTACAGAATCAGAATTTGCGGCAGGAACACAATGATACCGCCCACACTGTTTATAATTCCGTTAGTCAGCAAATCCGCCAACGGACCGGGAGCAAAATTCTCCTGTACCAGTTGTTCCATCCAGCTCATCCAGGAGTCGATCCATCCTTTAGGATATTCTCCGATGACAAAAGTGGCTTCGAACATGAGCCATAGGAAGAAAATGAACAGAGAAAAACCAAGCAACTTGCTGGTGGCAATATGGTCAATCAACTTTGTTTTGTCTTTTTTATGCATGGGATTTTCATGATAAGTCTCCCGGAGTGCTCCTGATATAAAGCCATAACGGACATCTGTGAAAGCGGTTTCCGAATCAGTCTGCAACAAATCTTGAATGGTGTTTATAGCCTTTTCCCTCACTGCCATCAGCCGGGAATAATTCCCCCATCTCTTGACCATTCTTTCTATCTCCACATCCTTTTCCAATAGTTTGATGGCAAGGAAACGTTTGGAAAAACGCTCGGCTACGTTCCCGTAGATTTTCAATTCCTTATGCATTCTATCAATTTCCGTTTCCAGCGTATTGCCATAGTTTATGTGTATATGGCGCGTCAGCGGTTCTTTGCCTCATACACTTCTATGATTTTTTTCAGCAAGCTGTCTATGCCGAAACCGGTTTTACCGATAGTGGGTATAATCGGTACACCTATCATCCGTGCCAGAGATACATAGTCGAACCTGTCGCCTTTCTTCTCAAGTTCATCATACATGTTCACGGCAATGACCATGTGGGTATCCATGTCAATCAACTTGCTGGTAAGATATAGATTCCGTTCAAGATTCGATGTGTCAATCACATTGACAACAATGTCTGGCTAGTCCTCTTTCAAGTATTTACGGACATATAGTTCTTCCAGAATATAGGTGGACAAGGAATAAGTTCCCGGAAGATCTATGATTTTAAATGTATATTCGTCCTGGGTGAACACCTCTTCTTTGGCATCTACCGTGACTCCACTGTAATTGCCTACATGCTCATACGCTCCAGATGCAAAATTGAACATAGATGTTTTTCCACAATTCGGATTACCGACCAGTGCGATATTGATAGTTTTCCCTCTGTCTTTAGCAAATCGAATAAAATCTTCGTGTGACAGAGTAGTAAGTGTATTAACCTGTGACTCCGTGTCTGTTATTGTACCATATTCGTGTTGATATTCATTCATGCTTACAACTTCCACCAGCTCTGCATCACTTTTGCTAAGAGAAACATTATAGCCCATCACCTTGTAATAGACAGGATCGCCCAAAGGCGCACTCCGGACAGCCTCCACTTCTTGTCCCTGTACAAATCCCATCTCGATAATGCGCTTTCTGAAAGGCCCTCTACCGAGTACTTTCGTAATGATTCCTTTGTCATCCCTTTTTAAATCAGAAAGTTTCATATCAATATTTTAATGTTTGATTTTTATCTTTTATCGGCAAAGTTAGAGCGGATTATTTGCAATCTTGTTGCATGTTTTTTTGTTGTTTCGATAAAAAACTGTAATTCAATAATTAATGTTATTTCTAAACATATTTGCAACAAGATTGCAAATAAAAAAATGTATTTTTGCAGTGCTAAAACAGATAAAGAATACTGCATGGAAAAGGCGGTATAAAATACCGCCTTTTCCACTTGATAGCTTTACTGATTGTTGAACTTTAAAAATTCATATCCATGTCAATAAAGCAATGTGAAGACAGACTGCTGGACAGGGGACTACGTCCGACCCCGGCAAGAATCCTAACTCTACGTAAATTATCCGAACTGGAATATCCTGTTTCTCTGCTTGAACTTGAGACTATGCTTGACACATTGGACAAGTCTACCATTTCCCGTTCATTGGCTGTACTCCTGAAACGTCATGCCATTCATTCATTTGAAGATGGAAGCGGATCAACCAAATATGAGATTTGCAGAAGTACGGTGGAACATTGTCCTATAGAAGAGCAACATGTACATTTCCATTGTGAAGCTTGCAACAGAACATTCTGTATGAAAGAGCATAAAATCCCAATAATCAGCCTTCCCAATGGCTATGCAATCGAAAACATCAATTATACCATAAAAGGGGTATGTCCTGAATGCCAATGTCAACAACGAAAGGTATTGACAAATTAGGAGAAAGACAATACCACATAGGTGTAAATATTGAGTTTAATATAGAAAGAGACTCCTTATAGTAATTCTTATGGAGTTACTCTTTCTTTATCATCATTGTTGTCAGTGGGCTAAAATTTCGGGCTCTGACTCTGTGATTAAAATGGTATACTCCCATTGTGCAGACGGCAGGCGGTCTTCTGTATAAACAGTCCATCCGTCTGATTGATCCATCACGACTTTCCAAGTACCCATATTAAGCATCGGCTCTATGGTTAATGTCATACCAGGAACCAATAGCATACCTGAGCTCTTTCTACCATAATGCAACACTTCCGGCTCCTCGTGGAACTGTATTCCTACACCATGACCGCAAAAATCACGAACTACAGAAAAGCCATTGCGCTTGGCATGGCACTCTATTACATGACCTACATCACCCAAAAAAGTAAACGCCTGAGCGGCTTGCACTCCCTTTTTCAGACACTCTTCAGTAACACGTACCAGCTTTTCTTTTTCTGAAGAGGTTTTCCCAATAATAAACATCCGTGAAGCGTCTGCATAAAAACCGTTAACTATCGTTGTACAGTCTACGTTTACAATATCACCTTCATGGAGCACCTGATTCTCATTAGGAATGCCGTGGCACACCACTTCATTAACCGAAATACAACAGCTATTCGGAAAACCGTGATACCCCAATGTTGCAGGAATACCCTGGTGATCCATGGTATATTCATACACCAAACGGTCTATTTCTGCGGTACTGATACCTTCCCGAATATTTTCCTCCACACAATCCAATACAGCTGTATTCAACAGTCCACTTTTCCTTATTCCTTCAATTTGTTCCGGCAATTTAATGAGTTTTCGTGAGGGAACCAGTCTGCCTTTTTTTCCCAATACATCACTTTTTTATCAACTTCTGTCAAAGGCATGCCCGGAATGGGATGCCATTGATACTTTGCTTTCTTCATCTTATTTAAATTTTTTAGCCAAAATACGGATTGAATTCAACACAGCTAATAAAGCCACTCCTACATCAGCAAAAACAGCTCCCCATAATGAAGCGTATCCCAAGACCCCTGCCAACAAAATGATAACTTTCATGCTGATAGCCCCAATGATATTCTGCCATACTATACATTGTGTGGCACGTCCTATTTCAATGGCTGTAGCCACCTTCGATGGTTGGTCTGTTTGAATTACCACATCAGCACTTTCAATGGCTGCATCCGACCCTAGACCACCCATGGCAATACCTACATTGCTAAGAGCCAATACAGGTGCATCGTTCATGCCATCGCCTACAAAAGCTACAGTACGAGTAGCATGAAATGACAACTTCTGAATATAGGTAGCTTTGTCTTCAGGTAGCAAGTCACCATGTGCCTGCGGAATTTCCAGTTCGCGAGCCACTTTTTCCACTAATGATTGCTTGTCGCCTGATAGCAGATGGATATCTTTTACGCCTAATTCCTTTAGATGCCGGATAGCTTGTACCGCATCCTCTTTCAATTTGTCAGCCAACCATACAGCTCCGGCATATACTCCGTCTATAGCACATACGACAACCGTCATTTCAGATTCAAGTACCTTAGATGGTACTACCGTCTTCCGCATCAAAAGTAGTCGTGGATTCCCTACCAGTACATTTTTTCCATCAATAATGGTTTCCACACCATATCCAGCTATTTCCTGCATGGATAAGGCCGAATGTAAGGAAATATGCTGCCCCCGCACATACTGCTGAATGGCTTGTGCAATAGGGTGAGTACTCTTCTGTTCAGCCGTTCCGATGATTGCAAGCAATTCCTCTTTCTTCAAGGTAGCAGCTTGGACAGATGCTACTTCAAACTGCCCGGTAGTCAATGTTCCGGTTTTATCAAAAGCAATGCTGTCTAATTTTGTGATAGCATTCAGATAATTACCTCCTTTAAAAAGGATACCCGCACGGGAAGCAGCACCGATTCCACCATAATATCCCAAAGGAATACTGATGATCAAGGCACAAGGACAGGAAATCACCAAGAAAACCAGTGCACGATAAAGCCAGTCGGCAAATACATAATCGAAAGAAGGAGCTAACCATTCCACCACTGCAGGTATTATAACTACCAGTGCCGAAAGGAATAGCACCAAAGGCGTATAAATCCGGGCAAAACGCCGTATGAACAGTTCTGTCGGAGCTTTCCGTGCGGATGCTTCCTGAACCAAAGAGAGAATACGAGCTAATGCACTCTGCTCGTAAGGACGTTTCACTTCTAAATCAACCTTCTGGTTAAAGGCAATCATGCCTGCCAGCACCTCACCGTTTACCTCAATAGAACGAGGCATACTTTCACCTGTCAAAGCCGAAGTATCAAACAGTGCCGATTCGTTTATCAATGTACCGTCCAACGGTATTCTTTCTCCCGGTTTCACCTCGATGCGCTCACCTACCTGCACCTCCTTGGGTGCCACTTCGATAAAAGCTCCATTCCGGAATACCTGGGCACGTTCCGGACGGACATCCAGCAGTTCTCCAATATTCTTAGTAGCACGTTCCACAGCTCCATGCTGCAACATCTCCCCTACTGTATAGAGTAACATTACAGCTACAGCTTCGGGGTATTCACCGATACAGAAAGCTCCGATTGAAGCAATGAGCATCAAAGTGAACTCATTGAAAAAATCCTTGTCACGCATGCTGTGCCAAGCAGCATGCAACACCGGCAAACCTACAGGCATAAAGGCAAGCAGATACCACACAGACTGGATTGTACCCTGAAACCAACTTAGCTGGATATAGCTCATCACGATACCTGCCAACAACAACATCCCCGAAACAAGAGAGCTCCATTTACCGGACACTCCATCGGCATGATGATGGGCACAGCAAGAGTCGGCATGAGGTGAAGATACAGATGGGGATACATACTGGGCTTGGCAGCAGGATTCTGCTGCATGTAGTTGTTGAAACGGATTAGAATGTATTGTTTTCATACTGAGATATATTTTTCTTTCACACTGCAAAGGTAGAACATATCTCATACAACTTGGTTGCAAAGCACATATCAGCACCTGAAAGAATAAAGACGGATGCCCTATAAATTAAGAGCATCTGCCTTCTTCTTTAATTACACGGTCACACTACATGCTTACGACTCTGATCCGGTCAGTAAAAGCGGACTAAGCAGCTTTTGCCCCTTCTCCCCATGGATATGACAATCTGCTTATACGCCATATCAGAAACGTCACAGGCAGCATATACTTCCGGAACAGAGAGCCAGTTTGTCCGTGATGATTTCATCCGCATTGTTTACTTGAACAACATCCCGGAAGAAAAAACTTCTATAGAGATCATATTTTTTCTGTTCTTTAATTATATACATTATCTGTAACAAAACACAGAGACATTAAAAAGAAAGAAGAGAAATACACATTAATAAGGTATTTCTCTTCTTGGCACAATCATCTGTGGTTTATTTATGTACGGAAAAAATGACTATTTTCTTTTAGTTACCTTGAGAATGTCCGTCATGGAGAGGGATTTCATAAAAATCTTCTGCCCCGATTTCTTCGATAATATGTGTACCATCTGATGAAATATATCCTACAGATGTAGCATAACGTTCCCAATCGGAAACTAACTCCTTCAGTTTGTCGGTATATTGATGAGACAAATCTTTTTTCTCGGAATAATCACGACTTATATCATACAGCTTCCAGTGCATACCGTCCCCATAAGGAGGAAGTAGAAGGGTCGCTTTCCACTGTCCCTTTATGACTGCCTTGCTTTCTGCCATTTCAAAACAGATGGCCTCGTTATCCGTGCGTGACGGTGTTTCTGATGAGAAAGTAGCACGGAGAGATTTTCCATAAAGTGGTGCAAGCTTCTTGCCCCTGTACACATCCGGTCTGGAAATCCCGACATAATCCAGTACTGTAGGAAACAAATCAGTGACATGCATCAAGTTGCTGGTATCTATCTTGCCTCGCTGTACATCCAGACCAGAAACAATCAATGGTACACAAATACCTCCTTCCGCTGTAGTCATTTTATAATACGCATAGGGCGTGTTGCAAGCCTCCGCCCATGCCTTTCCTAAAGATACATCAGTACATTTGCGATCATGACAGTTTTGTTACGGCCAAGAAAGTATATAACCGCTATGCAGGTTTCTCAAAGGAATGCCATACTCTTATGGTACTCTTCAGAGAACAGATTGAATCGTATAAAGAAAAGATAGGCAAAGGAAAGGCGGAAAGCACTTACCGTGGACTGGTTGCCGACTACAAGAGTCTTTTGCTTTTCATGAAAACCAAAAAGAACATCGAGGATATAGCTATTGACGAGCTTGAAAAGTCGTTCATTGAGGACTATTACACATGGATGCTCGGCACGGCAGGCAATGCGAATGCCACCGCTTTCAACCGTGTCAATACCCTGAAATGGCCGATGTACATCGCGCAGGAAAAGGGTTGGTTGCGAGTCCATCCTTTCACATCCTTCGAGTGCAAGCCGGAATACAAGAAAAGGTCTTTTCTTACTGAAGAGGAATTACAGAGAATCATCCACGTGGAGCTGAAATACAAACGCCAGCGTGCCATGCGAGACATGTTTCTCTTCATGTGCTTCACCGGTCTTTCCTATGTGGACCTGAAAGCCATAACATACGATAATATCCATACCGACTCCACGGCGGCACATGGCTGATGGGCAACCGTATAAAAACGGGAGTGGCGTATGTCGTAAAATTAT
>ERZ831601.2282-NODE-2282-length-11236-cov-2.509525_pt1 | contig 11236 bp, 8 predicted proteins | sample MGYA00519578_ERZ831601 | MGnify/ENA primary metagenome ERZ831601 (study PRJEB31850, sample SAMEA3708717) | human gut metagenome | biome: human gut; feature: human-associated habitat; material: faeces | place: China | collected 2014 ... | reverse complement strand
CAGCGACATAATCAGCGTCATGCTATAGCCATCGCCCGATGCCTTGTCTCCACCCTGTGCGTTGCCATTCGAACCAGAACCGCCGCCGCAGCCTGCCAGCAAGGTGGCTGCCATTGCAGTGGCGGTCAATAAACTCATTGCCTTTTTCATAATGTGTTTTCCTCCTTTTTAATAAAAAGAACTCATGTATGAATCAGATATTGTGACCCGCATCCTCGCGGGTTTGAACCTATGGATTGGGGACATCGACGGACTGTCCTTTCAGCAGGCTGCCGGAGATCAGCTTCTGCTCCGGCAATGCCGTGCGCGGGGATTCGATCTGCTCGATAAGCAGCTCTGCCGCGGCGCGGCCCAGCGCTTCGGTGTCCTGCCGGTAGGTGGTCAGCTGCGGGGACATGATCTGCGAAATCAGGTTGCCGTCATAGCCGGCCACCGAAATATCCCGCGGAATCAGAAGTCCTTCCTCACGGATGGTCTGGATGCCTCCGATGGCGGAGAAGTCATCCGGGAAGAGGATCGCGGTGGGGCGCTGCGGCAGTGCCAGCAGCTGACGGGTCACTGCGGCGCAGCTTTTCGCATCGCGGTAGGCGCTCGGCACGATGTAGGCATCCGGCACCGTGATCCCATGGGCGGCGCAGGCGCGATAGAAACCGACCAGACGCTTCTGGGTGACTGCGCTGTGATTCTCACCGTGGATATAGGCGATCCGCTCATGCCCTAAGGCGGCAAGCTGATCCACCAGCTTGTGAATGCCGTCGGTATTATCGGAAAGTACGGCAGCCCGGTTGTTAAAGACATGGTCAACTGTGACGATCGGCAGGTTGCTGTAGGCCAGCTCAATGACCTCCGGGTCATCGAACTTGATGCAGGCAGCGATCACACCGTCAACGCCGCGGTAGCGGCAGTGCTCTAAATAGCTGGAATGGCCGTGGCCAATGTTGTGGTTGATAAAGGTGATATCGTAGCCTCTGCCCTCGGCGTGGCGTTTGAAGCTGTCCAGAACAGCCGCGAAGAATTCATGCGTCAGACCGCTTTGTGCCTCGTCCACAAAAAGGACGCCCAGATTATAGGTACGGTTCGTTTTTAAGGCCCGCGCTGCGGAGTTTGGCATGTAGCCGATCTGCCTTGCAGCCTCGCGCACTTTTTCTTTGGTGGCCTGACTGATATCGTTGTGACCGTTCAGAGCCTTGCTCACGGTAGCCACCGAGACCCCGCATGCCTTTGCGATGTCTTTGATGGATGCCATGATATCGCCTCCTTGCATTTTCCTTAATCGTTTTCGCATCTTTACTATACGACATGTCAACTATGAAATCAATGCCTTTTTGGCATTTTTTGTGCATTTCGATTCGATTTGGCGATTTGCAAAAAGCGAAAACACCTGTTTTGGTTATTTCGTTTGGAGTTTCGCTGAAAAAGGGGCACAATTTGCGCCACGGCTTGCCGTTTTTACGCTTTTCGGCCCGGTGATGCAGACCCAAATTTGCTTTTTATGGTGCCACAGCCGGAAAACACTCTTATATAAAATAGGTGATATTCGATTTTCGTGCCAATTTTCGGTTTGCAAAATTGTGAAACTTGCCAAATCATCGTTAAATTCAGCTGCGACCCTTGCAATTATCCGAAAAGCGCGGTATTGTAAGGGTAATAACTTAATCGTTTTCGACTTGAACTGACGATTTTATCTGCTTTCCATAAGTAAGGAGAGGGTCTCTATGAAGTTCGGTCATTTTTCCGATACCGCACGCGAATATGTCATCACCACGCCGCGCACGCCGCTGCCGTGGATCAACTATCTGGGCAGTGAGGCATTCTTCAGCCTTGTTTCCCACACGGCCGGCGGGTACAGCTTTTACAGGGATGCCAAGCTGCGGCGTATCACCCGCTACCGCTACAATAACGTACCAGCGGACTCTAACGGTCGGTATTACTATATTAAGGACGGCGATACCATATGGAATCCCGGCTGGCAGCCCACCCAGACCGAACTGGACAGCTATGAGTGCCGCCACGGCCTCGGGTACAGCATCATCACCGGCAAAAAGAACAGTCTGACCGCAAAGCTGGAGCTGTTTGTGCCGGTAGGCGACAACTGCGAGATCGACCGTCTGGTGCTGACCAACGAGAGTGATGTACCGAAATCGTTTACTGTATTCAGCTATCTGGAGTTCTGTCTCTGGAATGCTGTGGACGATTCCACCAACTTCCAGCGCAATTTCTCTACCGGCGAAGTCGAGGTCGAGGGCAGCACCATCTACCACAAGACCGAGTACCGCGAGCGCCGCAACCATTACGCATTGTTCACCGTCAACACGCCCATTGACGGCTTTGACACGAGCCGGGACGCCTTTTTAGGCGCATGGCGCAGCAATGCGACCCCCGAGGTCGTGGAAAACGGCCGCTGCACCAACTCTGTTGCCCACGGCTGGGCACCCGTTGGCGTGCATCAAGTCAATGTCACCCTGCAGCCCGGCGAAAGCCGCAGCCTGATTTTTGTTTTGGGCTATATAGAAAACCCAGAGGACGAGAAGTGGGCCGCGCCTGGCGTCATCAATAAGACCCGCGCCCAGGCGATGGCTGCCCGCTATGCCACGGATGCGCAGGTCGATGCGGCGCTTGCCAGGCTGCACGACCACTGGAACAACCTGCTGTCCACCTACTCGGTCAAGAGCAGCGATGAAAAGCTCGACCGCATGGTCAATATCTGGAACCAGTACCAGTGCATGGTCACCTTCAACATGAGCCGCTCTGCCAGCTATTATGAGAGCGGCACCGGCCGCGGCATGGGCTTCCGCGATTCCTGTCAGGATCTGCTCGGCTTTGTGCATCTGATCCCCGCCCGCGCGCGGGAGCGCATTCTGGACATTGCCGCCACCCAGTTCCCCGACGGCAGCGCCTACCACCAGTACCAGCCGCTGACGAAAAAGGGCAACATGGACATCGGCTCCGGCTTCAACGATGACCCGCTGTGGCTGATTGCCGCCGTGTACGCCTACCTGGGCGAGACGGGCGACTACTCGATTCTGGACGAATCGGTGGACTTTGACAACGACCACAGCCTTGCACAGCCGCTTCTTGAGCATCTGCGCCGCAGCTTTGGCTATCTGCGCACCCACAAGGGGCCGCACGGTCTGCCGCTGATTGGCCGTGCCGACTGGAACGACTGCCTGAATCTGAACTGCTTTTCAACAGTTCCCGATGAATCCTTCCAGACTGCCGGTGCTTCCGAGGGACCTGTTGCCGAATCCGTATTTATTGCCGGAATGTTCGTCAAATACGGCAGGGATTACGCACAAATCTGCCGCCATACCGGTCTGACCGAGGAAGCCGCCGATGCCGATGCAAAGGTGGAGCAGATGATAAATGCAGTTTTAGAGTCCGGCTGGGACGGTGAGTGGTTTTTACGCGCTTATGATGCACAAGGTCAGAAAGTGGGTTCGCATGAATGTGAAGAAGGACAGATTTTCATTGAACCGCAGGGCTTCTGTGTCATGGCGGGTATCGGGGTAAAGGAAGGTCTTGCCGCAAAAGCCCTTGAATCTGTCAAAGAAAAACTGGATACAAAATACGGTATTGTTCTTTTGCAGCCTGCCTATACCTACTACCACCTCGAACTGGGTGAAATTTCCTCTTACCCGGAGGGCTATAAAGAGAATGCCGGTATTTTCTGCCACAACAACCCTTGGGTTTCCATTGCTGAAACAGTGCTTGGACACGGCAGCCGTGCCTTTGAAATTTACAAAAAAATCTGCCCGGCATATCTTCAGGAGGTCAGTGACCTGCACCGAACGGAAGCTTATGTCTATTCACAGATGATTGCCGGAAAAGATGCCCGCCGCTTCGGTGAAGCGAAAAACAGCTGGCTGACCGGAACTGCCGCATGGACATTTACCAATGTTTCACAGTATATTCTCGGTATCCGCCCTGAATTTGACGGACTCTGCATTGATCCGTGTATTCCGGAAACCCTGTCCGGATTTACCGTAACGCGGCATTTCCGCGGTGCCGTTTATCATATTCACGTTGATAATTCTGCCAAATCGCAGAAAGGCATCAAAACCCTTCTTGTAAACGGCACTCCGGTTGAAGGAAATATGATTCCTTATCAGAAAGATGTGACGGAATATCATGTCACTGCAATTATGTAATGGAGGAACTTTGTATGAAACATATTAATTTTCCAAAAGATTTTATATGGGGAACAGCTTCCAGCTCCTATCAGACCGAAGGTGCTTATAACCGTGACGGCAAAGGAGCTTCCATCTGGGATACTTTCTGCAGGAAGGACGGTGCCATCGCAGAAGGCTCCGATGGCACAATTGCCTGTGGTTACTATGACAAGTACGAGGAGGATATCCGCCTGATGGCAGAGGCGGGTATCCGGGCATACCGTTTTTCCATCTCATGGCCCCGGATTTTTCCAAATGGCGATGACACTGCCGTCAATGCTGCCGGACTTGCCTTTTATGACCGTGTCACAGACTGCTGTATCCGTTATGGAATCCAGCCGCATATCACGCTTTTTCACTGGGACCTTCCACAGTCCCTTTCAGACCGTGGCGGGTGGCTGAATGAAAATACCATACAGGCATTTGTGCGTTATGCCGCTGTCATTTGTGAACATTTTTCGGACCGTGTGACTTATTTTTCGACTATCAATGAACCGCAGATTATTACCAAAATGGGTTACTACGAAGGACTTCACGCGCCCGGATACCGGCTTTCCATGCTGGAAACACTGGATATTCTCCACGCACTTGCCAAAGCTCATGCACTTGCCGTTCCTGCAATGCGCAAAGCTGCAAAGAAACCGGTCAAAATCGGTTTTTCAAGTACCGGAAATCTGTGCTATCCATGCAGTGAAAATGAAGCGGATATCTGTGCCGCAAGAACTATGACATTTGCCAATACCAAAGAAAATATTTTATTCTGTCATCACATTTTCTGCGATGCGGTTATCAACGGACTTGCACCGGATTTTGAAGCACTTGCGCCAGAGATTACTGCTGATTTAAAATCAGATGATACGCTGAATTTTGTAACACAGCACCTTAAAAATGTGTGGAACGACTGTAGCGAACTAAATCCGCCTTTGGATTTTCTGGGGCTGAACATTTATAACGGACACAAAGCCGGTGCAGACGGTTTTACGAAACGATATGCAGGTTTTCCAAAGACAGCACTGAAATGGCCTGTCACTCCCGAAGTTATGAACTGGGGTACACGCTTTCTGTATGAACGCTATCATCTGCCGATTTTTATTACTGAAAACGGGCTTTCCTGCAATGACCACATTTTCCTTGACGGAAAAGTCCATGATGCTGAACGCATTGATTTTCTGACGCGCTATCTGTTACAGCTGAGTGAATCCATAAAAGAGGGTACACCCGTCATGGGGTATTTTCACTGGTCTTTTACGGACAATTTTGAATGGCACAGCGGTTACGATGAACGTTTCGGACTGGTATATATTGATTATCCGACACAAAAACGGATTCCGAAAGATTCCTATTACTGGTACCGGAATCTGATTGCAGACTCTGCAGAATAAGCCGCAGATTTACGGAATTTCATATACCTCTTTTACCGCGGTTAATGCGTCCTTAAAAATCAAATGATTCAGTTCTGATTCATTCTGATAAAATATCTCAAGTGTATCGGAAGCTTTGTCTGTTTTTCCGGCTGTCCGGTACATATGATAATCAACTGCGCTGTTGTAGCAGGCACTGAAAGCATAGTAATCCCTGTCATCTTCTGTGACTGTTCTTCCAACAGCGCGGTTATATGCCACCTTTTCTGATAATCTGCCGTAATCACCATCGCAGAAATCCTCATACAGCTTCTCTGACGTATATCCTTTTCTGGACTGCTTTTCCCGGAAATAATCATACGCATTTTCCGCCGCTGACGGAATAATCATCAAAACCAGTACAGCAACAACCAGATACAACAGCTTTCCTATTATATTAACACGATTTTTTTTATTCTTCATCAAACATTCTCCTCGTCAGTAATGCAATTACCGATGTTCTGTCACGGTTTTCGAGCGAATCTATATCAGCCTGTGTAAAATTACAGTAATCCTTTAAAAACAGCCCTGCTTTTTCTTTTATATCTTCCATATAAGGAATACTCTCTGCCGCCCGTTCCCTGTAACTTTTCCCCTGCGCGCTTCCGGTTATCATACAGATTGCTTCTGCCGCATTGTTTAATGCCGTTTCTTTGGAATAATGCTCTGACAGTTCCGGATTATAGTAAAACATAATGGCATTGCGCAGACGCAGATACCCTTCTGTCATGTTGTAAAAATCATACCAGCCGCTGTTTCCCGTTCCGCTCATCCGCTGGTTCAGACGGGTGTAGAGCTGATACACTTCTTCATACTGCCCGTTATCCAGCAGTGTCTGTAAATGTTCTTTGATTTCCTGCTCATGTGTCTGATTATATTTTTTCTGCTTTTGTTCTGCCAGATTATATCCCCAGAGGTGATTTGCCTGAATGGTTACTATGACTGCTGCAATTCCCGCAATCACCAGCGATGTAACCGGTGCAATGTATTTTATGAACCATTTACTGTTACGGACAACTTCTTTTTGTGTATCCGAAAATTCATGTTCATAATACTCCATATCTTTGATGTGCTGCTGACTCTGTTCATTAGGTGTCCCGCAGTTTGGACAGAATTTTTCAAGCATTGTCAGTTCTGCACCGCAATTTTTACATTTCATAAATATTCCCCACTGTCATTTTTCATATTTTTGTGCTTTTTCACGGAACATGTTGTAATTACTGACATCACCGTTCCCGTACAAAGCCTGATAGTCTGCGGCATAGTCGGCTTCCGACTGTCCGATGGTATCGGTAAGAACTGCCTTTACATGCTGTGTCCACGTACTGATAATTTCTTTTTCCTGTGCATCACAGCTTTTATAATACCGATACATATATCCGTCCGTATCTTCCAGCATATTCATATATTCCATGCAGCTGCGGTACAGATTTTCAAATTCATAGCTTTCAAGCGGCGTTCCCTGTGCGATTTTATCATCATAGCGCAGTGTATCTGAATACGCATATTTATAAAATATTATAATGTTTCCACTGCTGTAATATTTTATTTTTATAAGAATCCGCCGTCACTTCACTGATGTCTGCAAAGTTTCCCTGCTCGTAGGCTTCATTTATCTGCGGCACATTTTCATCATACCATGCCATGCCCTCTGCAATCTCTCTGCGTTCCGAATCCGAATTATAATAAGAACGATATTTTGTATATCCCCATGCAGTCCCGACAAGCAGTGCTGCTGCAACCGCCGCCAGCGTAATGACAGCATGACAAATGATTCTGTTCCGGATATAACGGTTTGCATTTTCATCAAGTCCGTCCATGGTATCATTCATTTTGTACAGGTGATTCATGTACTCTTTTTCCGATGCTTCATACTGCATGGCATGGCAGTATGGGCATTGTGTCTGTGTTTCCTCAATATCCGCTCCGCAGTTATTACACCGTATCATCTGATTTTCCTCTCTTTTACCCGCACTGTTTTGCCGCACATGTACAGGCTTCTTCTCTCCTGCCTGTAACATGCGCCTTGCGTATGTTGTATTTTAGTATAACATACTTCCACCGGTTATAAAATCCGCTTTTATTCCTATAGTTTCTGCTCAATCGGAATGATTCTTCCCATTTTTGCGGATACTCTGTGTGAAATGGAGATAACCGTTCTGTTTTCGGATACTCTCTTTAGCGCTTCAAGCACTTCTTTTTCCGTTTCGGCATCGAGATTTGCCGTGATTTCATCCAATAACAAAAGCTTCGGTCTTGCCGCCGCCGCACGCGCTATGGATAAAAGCTGCCACTGTCCCTGTGAAAACAGTTCCGGTGTACAGATGGTGTCATATCCGTCCGGGAGGTGCATAATTGTATCATGCAGTCCCGTCAGTTCTGCCGCTTCTTTTACATTTTCCATGGAAATCTTTTCATCATACAGCGTAATCTGGTCTTTGACCGTTCCCGCTACTCTGTGAAATGACTGCTCTACATAGCCAAACAAAAAACGTCTGTCCTTCCGGTCAATCGCTGCTGCCTCTCTGCCGTCAATCCACACACTGCCCTCACCCGGTTCGTAAAGTCCCAGAAGCAGCTTAAATACCGTACTTTTTCCGGCACCGGTTCTGCCTGAAAGTGTAATCTGCTCGCCTTCCTCTACCTGAAAGCTTAAATGCTTTAACACCGTATGTTCGTCATAACCAAAGGTGACGTCCCGAAATTCCACAAAGGATTTACCGTTATTTTGTACCGGTTTTGAATCTGCTGTATTTTCATGCTGTTTTGGTGCAGGCTCCGGCAGTGCAAAAAATTCATTGATTCTCTGCACACCCGCAATGGCAGACTGAATGGTCTGAATCTCCATGCCAAGACTTTCAAGCGGTGTAAATATCTGCGAAATGTAATTCATAACTGCAACCGCCGTACCGGCTGACATACCAAACAGTGTCAGAACCTTAGGACTGCCGGAAGCGGACAAAAGCATGACTAGCGCAACAACAACCGCATTTAAAATTAAAATGACCGGTGAATAGACCGCATCGTAAAAGTTGGTCTTTTCCATGGCATGATAGCTTTGCTGGATATATTCGTCATATCGTTTTTCCATATAATTTTCTTTGGAAAGGTTATGAATCGTACGGATATTATGCAGGGTTTCCGGCACATGACCGGAAGCACGGCTGACCGCACGGCGGTTTTCAACCTGCGCAGCTAACATATTTTTCTGGACATATCGTGTAAACCAGAACAGAAACGGCAGTAAAATAAACAGTACAAGCGCAAGTCCCTTATTCTGAAACCATATGACTGCCAGAATACTGATGATGCGGCAGGCATCCGCAAACATACTGATAATGCCCGATGTAAACAGATTTTCTACCGTATCCACATCACCGACAAACCGTGATACCAGTGCACCCGGTTCCTGTTTGTTTAAACTGTCTGCCGTCAGTCTTGTAAACTTTTCCATAAGACTGCTTCTTAATGCATGTGTGATTTTCTGTCCAAATACCGTCAGAAATCCTTCTCTTGACGCTTCCATAACACCTGTCAGCGCCGTCAGCCCGAAATAAAGCGCCACAAAGGTAAAGCCGACATTCTGTTTTTGTGTCATGGCATCAATCATTTTTGCCAGTACAAGCGGCGGAAGCAGGGATATGACAACGGCTCCGCACACTGCGATAACAATTCCCACTGCCAGAAGAACATTTTTCTTTACAGTCTGTCTGATAATGTTTCCACAATCACTGTTCATAAATACTTCCTCCTTCCTGCGCATGGTAAAGCTGTGCGTATTCCGGTATCTCCTGCATCAGTTTTTCATGCGTACCGGTTACTGCCTGTCCATTTTCCAGCCAGATTACCTGATTCATCTGCGGGAACAGATACAGTCTGTGTGATATTATTATCACAATGCCGTCTGCCATATATTTTTTCAGATTTGCAAAAATCTGTTTTTCGGTGTCTTTATCGAGTGCCGAAAACGGGTCGTCTAAAATGAGTACCGGACGTTTATGACAGAGCGTTCTTGCCAGCGCAAGGCGCTGTGACTGACCGCCGGAGAGCCGCACGCCGCCGTTTCCGACCATTGTATTTTCTTTGTCCGGCATTGCCTGTACTTCTTCATTAAAACAGACCAGTTTCAGGTAATCGGATACATTTTTATTTTCTCCCATTAAAATATTGTTTTCAATAGTATCATTAAATAACTCCGGGGCATGTCCCAGATAACCGATAATGCCCGCGTGCTGTCTTCTGTCCAGACTGCCCAGCTCTTTACCGTCAACCGTGATGCTGCCCTGATACGGATATTCTCCGAGAAATGCCTTGCCGAAAGTAGATTTTCCGCACGCAACCGCTCCGGTCACACCGATAATATCTCCAGGCTTTGCCGCAAGGGAAATGTTTTCAAATATATTTTCACCGTCAGGATACGCAAATGTAAGCTCCTGTACCGATAACTGTGAAACCGTCCGGATTTCAGGCTTTTCATTTTCTATCACCGGATTCATCAGCGGCTTAATACGCTTCCATGAAACCTGTGCCTTATGCACGGCATTGAATAATTTTGCCGCATTGGAGGATTTGACGGACAGCTTTGTAAAACAGGATAAAAATGTTGTAAAAATTGCAGCCGTCCAGACTTTCCAGCCTGTTCCAAGCACATTTGCCGCACCGAAATATAAAATAAACAGCACACCTGTCATTGAAATGACCTTATAAAGCGGCGGCATCATCGTATTCCAGATATTTGCGCTGACTGCGGCTTTTTCGTATGCCGTTAAATTTTCCTCATAAGCCTGTTTACGCTGCTGTTCACAGCCAAACACCCTGTAAGTAATGGCATTTTCTGCCCTGTCTAAGGTTGCCGAACTTAACGCACCAGACTGTTCCTTGTATACCACACCGGTCCGCTGTACAATGGTCTTCATTTTTTCGGCAAGCAGATAAGATACCGGCGGAAACAGCATGGAAAGCAGGGCAAGACGCCAGTCGTAATACAACAACATGCCCGCATACGCGGCAAGTGCAATGCCGGTATCAAATATTTCTGTCGTAAATTTCCGCATACCCTCTACACAGTCATCAACGTCCAATATCGCCTTTGTCATAATATCGCCCGTTCCCTGCTCCTTTAACTCCGGTCTGCTTTTTTCGACCAGACTGGCGTAAAGAATACCTTTCATGCGGCGGTTGACGTTGTTGGCAAAACGTCTGACATAAAAACGCTTGATATAGCGGGACACCTGCACAACCGCAATGGAAAGCACGTAACATCCCACCAGAATGAGCATATTATAAAATGTCTTTCTTCCATTTAAAATGTCAATCAGACAGCCGGTCATCCGTCCTTCAAACCACGGTCCCGCAAGCAGACCTAAGTTATAAATCAGCCCGGACACCGTTACAATCAGTAAAACAACCCTCTCTGTCTTAAAATAAGAAATAATTTTGTTGGGTGTAAACGTTTGTTTACTCATTTTTTCCGCACTCCTTTTGCTCATTTTTATTCTCTATATGCACTGTCAATTTAATCTATCAAATCATTTTTATGTTTTCCGCCCCACTCACACATGGAAACAAGTATCGGTATCAGGGATTTGCCGCGTTCTGACAGGCTGTACTCTACTTTCGGTGGAATCTGCGGATACTCGGTACGGATAATCAGTCTATCTGCTTCCA
>ERZ831601.2280-NODE-2280-length-11242-cov-2.638777_pt1 | contig 11242 bp, 8 predicted proteins | sample MGYA00519578_ERZ831601 | MGnify/ENA primary metagenome ERZ831601 (study PRJEB31850, sample SAMEA3708717) | human gut metagenome | biome: human gut; feature: human-associated habitat; material: faeces | place: China | collected 2014 ... | reverse complement strand
CGCCGGAATCCTTTATTCCGCCGCTCGCGGTGATGTTACACGACACGGCGTCGTTGAGAAGCGTAAGCTCCCGAAGATTCGGCCCCGAGAGCATGCCGTCGCAGTCTATATCGGTATAAATAATGTACCTTACGCCGACATCCTCCATACGCTTTGCGAGCTCGATATATGAAATGTCGCTGGTTTCAAGCCAGCCCTCAGCCGCCACCATACCGCGGCGCGCATCTATGCCTACGGCTATTTTTTCACCGTATTTTTTTGCCGCCTCGCGTACGAGGTCGGGATTTTTCAAAGCCGCAGAGCCTATGATAACGCGTGATATTCCGCGTGACAGATAGTATTCGACATCTGCCATAGTGCGTATGCCGCCGCCGAGCTCAACACGAAGCCCCGTTTTTTCGGCTACCGTTGTAAAAATGTCCGAATTAACCTTTTCGCCCTTGACCGCTCCGTCAAGATCGACCATATGTATCCATTCCGCGCCGCAGGAATAAAACGAATCCGCTGCGGAAAGAAAGTCGTCGGCAACCTTTTCGGCGGTGTTCAGATCGCCCTTGTAAAGTCTGACGCAGCTGCCGTTTTTAATATCAATAGCCGGAAAAATTATCATCAGAGGACTCCTTTTGTCGAGAGCGTTTCTCCCGTGGCATTCTTTTGTACCGCAATTTTCAATGCATGGGCAAACGCCTTGAAAAGCGCCTCTGTCATATGATGCGAATTACTTCCGTACGGGACGCGCAGATGAAGTGTTATGCCGGAATTCACGGCAAAGGCGCGGAAAAATTCTTCGCACATACAGGTGTCAAATGCGCCGATACGCTCCTCGGGGAAGCTTGCCTCAAACACAAGAAACGGTCTGCCGCTGATATCTGCGGCGCAAAATCCCAATGCCTCGTCCATCGGTATAAAAAAGCTTCCGTAACGCATAATACCGCCCTTGTCGCCGAGTGCTTCGGAAAATGCCTTGCCGAGAGCTATTCCGACATCCTCTATCGTGTGGTGACAATCCACGTTGAGATCGCCTCGGCACGTGAGCTTCAAACCAAAGCCGCCGTGAACCGAAAAAGCAGTCAGCATATGGTCAAAAAAGCCTATACCGGTGTCAACCTCACAGTCTCCGCCGTCAAGATTTAAAAGCAAAGATATTTGCGTCTCTTTGGTGTTTCGCTCAATACACGACGTTCTCATGAGGTTCTCCTTTCAAATAGGCGTTTATTTCGCTTGCCACAGCGTCGTTTTCATAATTTCTGCCTGCGGTGATACGCAGTCTGTCGCTGCTCATTTTACGGATAATTATACCCGCTTCTTTAAGATAAGTAAATATCTTTTCGGCTTCGGGAGTTTCAACATATATAAAGTTTGTTTCGCTCGGAATTATTTTAAATCTGTCGGGGTATTCCCTGCAAATGGGCGTGAGCCGCTCCGTGAGATCGTCGCGCGCCTCGATAAGACGTTTTACGGACGAATCTATATACTCGGGGTGACTGAAAACAACTTCGCCGATAGCCTGTGTTACGCTGTTTACATTGTACGGGGATTTAACCGCCTTCATCGCCTTTGTGAGCACGGAATTCGCAACCGCAAAGCCGAGACGGACAGCCGCCATACCGATAGCCTTTGAACACGTTTTTAAAATAATCAGGTTGTCGTATCGGTTAAACTCGGAGAGTAAGCTCTGATTTGAAAAATCCATATAGGCTTCGTCGAGAACCACAAGCGAGTCAACGGACGAAACGAGCTTTTCGACGTCGGAGCGACCGATAACGCGCGATGTAGGGTTGCAAGGGTTGGAGAAAATTATTATACGCGCGTTCTCCTTTTTTGCAGTCGCTATCACATCGTCCATATCTACGGAATAATCGTCGTTTTTGGTGTACGGTACGTGCCTGCACTCCACGACGGACGTATAAAACGAATACATCGAAAAATCCTTTTCAAGGGTCATTACGGTGTCGCCCTTTTGCAGAAAAGCATTCATTATTATCGAAATAAGCTCGTCAGAGCCGTCGCCCGCAGTCACATTTTCAGCCGGCACGCCGTAGTATTTGGCAAAAAGAGCGCAAACATTTGAGGCATACGGGTCGGGATAACGGTTAAAATGTATGTCCTTTACCGTTTGTGCTATCTCCTCTTTGATTTCGAGCGGAAGAGTTATATATGATTCATTTGCATCAAGTCTTATGCGGTATGTGCCCTCAATCGGGTCATACGGCACAAGGTCCTTTACCTTGCGGTTGAGTGAGAACATTTAAAATACCTTCTTTACAAAACAAAAATGCTCCGATTTAAAATCTAACTTTGATTGAATTTGCGTGAGCGGTAAGCCCCTCGGTCTCGGCAAGCTTTATAATGTCGTCCTTTGCCTCTGAAAGAGCCGGTTCGGTATAATAGATAAAGCTTGATTTTTTTATGAAGCTGTCAACCGACAGCGGAGAAAAGAACCTCGCGGTGCCGCTTGTAGGCAAAACATGGTTGGGACCGGCAAAATAATCGCCGAGCGGCTCGGGAGAATAATGGCCGAGAAAAACGCTGCCTGCGTTATCCACTCTGCCGATATACTCCATCGGATTTTCGACTGCAAGCTCTAAGTGCTCCGGAGCCAGTTCGTTAGCAAAATCAACAGCTTCCGATATATCCTTGCACACTATTATTGCGCCGAAATCATTGAGAGACTGCTCTATTATGTCTCTGCGCTCAAGAGTTTGCATTTGACGCGAGAGCTCCTTTGCCGTTTCGTTTGCCGTCTCTTCGCTTGTGGTTAAAAGTATGGCACTTGCCATTTTATCGTGCTCCGCCTGGCTCATAAGGTCGGCAGCGAGGAATTTGGGATTTGCGCTTTTGTCGGCAACTATGAGGATTTCGCTCGGCCCTGCAATCATATCAATATCCACGGTGCCGTAGAGAAGCTTTTTGGCGGTAGCCACGAAAATGTTGCCGGGGCCGACTATTTTATCGACCTTGGGAACCGACTGCGTACCGTAGGCAAGAGCCGCAACAGCCTGAGCGCCGCCCATTAAGAATACTCTGTCAACACCCGCTATTTTTGCGGCGGCGAGTATATCGGGGTTTGCCGTACCGTCCTTTTGAGGCGGTGTTACCATTACAATTTCCTTAACGCCGGCTATTTTTGCCGGAATAACATTCATCAGCACGCTTGACGGATACGCCGCGGTACCACCCGGAACATATACGCCGACTCTTTTAAGCCCTCTTATACGCTGACCCAAAATAACACCGTTTTGCTTCGGCTCAAGCCAGCTCTGCTGTTTCTGACGGGCATGGAAATCACGTATATTGTCTGCCGCTTTGTAAAGAGCAAGTATAAAATCGCGGTCGCATTTGTCGGGGGACGAGTCTATCTCCTCACGGCTTATCTCAAATTTCGACGGCATATGCCCGTCAAATTTAAGCGTGTATTCGCGCACGGCGTCATCGCCGTTTTGCTTTACGTTATTTAAAATGTCGGTTACCGCAGAGGTTACCTTGCGGTCAATTTCACCCGAACGGGCTTTAAGCTGATTTATGAGCTCGCGTTCCGAAACGCCGTCTGCCTTTGCTATGCGTATCATTTTACCGTCTCCTTCGCCTTTTCTATTTCGGTTATAAAGCCGTCTATCTCATCGCGCCGAAGCTTCATACTCGCGGTGTTTACTATAACTCTTGCCGAGATGGGCATTATTTTTTCTATAACCTCAAGTCCGTTTTCTTTAAGCGTGGTTCCCGTTTCAACTATATCGACTATTGCGTCGGAAAGGTCCAAAAGCGGTGCAAGCTCAACGGAGCCTTCAATCTTTATGATTTTGACGTCCATATTTTTGCTTTCAAAATACTGCTTTGTGACGTTGGGGTATTTTGTCGCAATTCTCTTTATATTGTATCCGCCGAAAAAGTCCGTTCCCTTTTTGCCGGCGAGCGCAAAATCGCATTTACCTATGCCGAGGTCGCAAAGCTCATAAAAGCTTTTGCCGTTTTCGACTATTGTGTCTTTTCCCACAATTCCTATATCGCATACGCCTTGCTCGACATACGTGATAACGTCCGCGGCCTTGGCCAAAACCGCCTCGTAGTCTCCCACGGGCAATATAAGTTTTCTGCCCTTATTTATAAGCTCGGTGCAATCAAGCCCCATTTTTTCAAAAAGCTCTACGGATTTTTTTTCAAGCCTGCCCTTTGTAAGAGCGATACGAAGTTTTCTCATAATTCTTCCTCCGATACGCCGTCGCGTGAAATTACAAAAAGCTTTTTAATGCCGCGCTCTTTGGCGTATTTCAAAGCCTCGTCACGGCTTTCGCAAAGGCTGTTTTCGCTTTTAACGCCCTTTTGCGACAGCTCCCTCACAAGGTTTACCGCCGCAAGCTCATAGCCGTCCTCGCCGAAAACGAGCACCTCCGACACCTTTTGGGGTTCTATTTCGCCGCGCATAAGTGCCGCTCTCGCGAGGTCGTCGGTCTGAACGCCGAAGCCGATAGCCGGCAAATCCTCGCCGAATTCCTTGATAAGGCCGTCGTATCTGCCGCCCTGAAGAACGGTGGCTCCGCTGCCCTCGGTGTATCCGCGGAAAACTATGCCGGTGTAATAATTGCTTCGGTGCACAAGGCTTAAATCTATTATCAGATTATCGCCGCCTGTTGCGCCGCCGAGCTTTTTATACAGCTTATCGAGGTAATTCAGAGAGCTTTGAGCCTTATCGCTCTTGCAGAGCGTCATGGCTTTTTCTATAACCTCGCTTCCGCCGAACATTCGCGGAAGATTGCGGATAGTCTCGGCAACCCTGTCGCCGCCGAGCGTATCAAGCACTGAATTGAGCGCGACGAAGTTTTTTTGCTCCATATACTCGTTAATGTCGTTTTTTACCTCCTGCGGAGCCGAAAGCTCATCGCAAAGAGCCTTAAAAAAGCCGGCGTGACCTATTTCTATTTTATAATCCGGTGCGCCGCAGACCTTGAGAGCCTCGATTGCGGTTTCGATAACCTCTATATCGGCTCTTATGCCGTTAACCCCGATAAGCTCTATGCCGCTCTGTGAGGTTTCGTCATTTCTGCCGGTCAGCTTTTTGCGGCGTGAAAACACATTTTGATTGTAGTAAAGCCTTATGGGAAGCTCGGCACCCTTGAGCCTTGTTGCGGCTATACGCGCTATCGGACGCGTGGCATCCGGCCTTAAAACAAGAAGTCTGCCGTAAGCATCGGTCATACTGTACAGATTTTCCGGCAGCGTTCCTGCGCTCTCGCGGTTAAATACGTCAAAAAATTCGACGGTGGGAGTTATGACCTTTTTGTATCCTTTTTCTTTAAACAGCTCGGAAAGGCCGCGTTCAATACGCCTTAGTGCGTCGCTCTCTTCAAAGAGAAAATCCCTTGTTCCCTCCGGAGTCAGTTTTTCATAGCTTTTCATAATCCGCCGCCTTTCTGCTTTTTATGCACAATCGCTTTAGCGTGCTAATATACTACCACGCTAAAGTGCAGCTGTCAAGGAGAAATAATCTCCCGTAAAAATTTAAAATTCGAACATATTGCCGAAGTCGCTCCTAATATAAGTTCGATTGCGATTATCTTTCAACCGAAAGTACGCCGTCTACCTTTTTAAGACGCGCTATTACGTTTTTCAGGTGATCGACATTGCTTACGGTTATGGTCATACTTATCTGGCTTCTGCCGTCTTTTGTCTCGCGAGACGATATCTCGTTGATATTGACCTTCATTGCGGCAAGCTGCACCGAGACATCAGCCATAAGACCGATTCTCGAAAGGCAGGTTATTATAAGCGAAGCCTTGAACTCGGTCTTGACGTCGGTATTCCAAGCGGCGGCGACCCATCTTTGCGGCTCGTCGCATTTTGAAAAGTCGGACGGGACGTTCGGGCAGTCACGCTTATGAATCGAAACGCCGTGGCCGCGCGTTATAAAGCCTATTATATTGTCACCGGGAAGCGGGTTACAGCAGCGTGAAAATTTGATAAGGCAGTTGTCTATTCCGCTCACCGTAACGCCGTCGGAACCGCTCTTGCGTCGGCTTGTCTTTATCTTATCGTCCTCGGGGAGCACCACGGTCTCCTGAGAACGGTAATTTTTGTTGTACTCCTCTTTTATATACGGCATAAGCCTTATAACGGATATTCCGCCGTAGCCTATCGCCGCGTAGAAGTCGTCAACATTTCTCAAATGCTGCCGCTCCGCAAGATTTGCAACAAATTTTTCATAGTTTTCGTCGCTGAGCCTTATGAAGTTGCGCTTAAATTCGCGATCGACCTCTGCCTTGCCCTCGGCGATATTTTCGTCGCGTCGCTCATTTTTAAACCATGAGCGTATCTTGTTTCGTGCCTGACTCGTCTTGGCTATACTCAGCCAGTCACGCGACGGGCCCTTACCCGTTTGAGAGGACGTGAGCACCTCGACTATTTCGCCGGTTTTGACTACGTAATCGAGCGGAACTATTCTGCCGTCTACCTTGGCACCGACCATCTTATTACCGACAGCACTGTGGATACTGTATGCAAAATCAATCGGACAGGAACCTGCCGGAAGATTTTTGACATCACCGGAAGGTGTAAAGCAGTATACACTGTCTGAGAACAGATTGAGGTCATTTTTAATAGAAGATAAAAATTCCTTGTTATCGGACATTTCCTTCTGCCATTCCAGAATCTGGCGCAGCCAGCTCAACTTTGCTTCTTCGGATTCGTTGCCCGTTTCTCCGCTCTTGCCTTCCTTATATTTCCAGTGTGCCGCAATACCGTATTCAGCAGTACGGTGCATTTCATAAGTACGAATCTGAATTTCAAACGGCTGCCCGTTTGATGCAATCAGTGTGGTATGCAGGGACTGATACATATTCGGCTTCGGCATGGCAATATAATCCTTGAAACGTCCCGGAATCGGCTTGTACATTTCATGAATAACACCGAGTGCCGCATAACAGTCTTTCACGGTATCTACAATAATACGTACGGCAAAAATATCGTAAATCTGGTCGAGTGTCTTATTCTGATTGACCATTTTTCTGTAAATAGAGAAGAAATGCTTGACACGTCCGTTAATCTCTGCTTCTATGCCCGCATTGCTGATGTGCATGCCGACTTCTTTGATAATGCTGTCGATAAATGCTTCTCTGCCTGCTTTATTTAAGTTAATCTTTTCAACCAGATCCTGATAAACATCCGGCATCAGATACTGCATGGATAAATCATCCAGTTCCACTTTAATCTTGGAAATACCAAGACGATGTGCAATCGGTGCATAGATTTCCATCGTTTCACGCGATTTTTCAATCTGCTTTGCCGGTGTCTGATACTGCATCGTCCGCATATTATGCAGGCGGTCCGCCAGTTTAATCAGGATAACACGGATATCCTTTGCCATGGCAAGAAACATTTTTCTTAAATTTTCTGCCTGCACTTCAATCTTATCATGCTGGTAATTTAACTGGGTCAGCTTCGTAACACCATCAACAAGCAGTGCCACTTCCGCACCGAATTCTCTCGTAACGTCTTCACTCGTCATCACAGTATCTTCTACCACGTCATGCAAAAGTCCCGCAATAATTGTTTCTTTATCAAGTTCCAGCTCTGCAAGGATAATTGCCACGCACAGCGGATGGATAATATACGGCTCACCTGATTTACGTTTCTGTCCTTCATGGGCGTCCCTTGCTATCTTATAAGCCCGTTCAATGTCGGATAAATCCGATGACGGGTGGTATTTACGGATTTCCTGTATCAAATCCTCATATAACACTTCAGGACTGGTAAAATCCGCAGGTGTCGCAACCTGCTTCTCCAATCTGTCTGATTTCTGATTTGCCTCGTTTACTCGTACTATTTCTTCTGGCATACGCTACCTCCGCGTTCACTGTATAGGAAAAATTATTACCATTATATATTCTGATACAAAAAAATACAACCCCTATACGGAAGCGTAAGTTTTTTCCATAAACTCTTTTGTAGCCGCCGCATTTTCCGGAACGGTATTTTCAAGCGTACAGTGTACATACGGCTTATGCTCTTTAATCTTCTTTAAAAGGAGCGGATAGTTCAGGCTTCCGGTTCCTGCTGCAATCGACTTTAACTCATTACCTTCGACCACATAATCCTTGCAGTGTACGACTGCAATTTCATCACCAAGTAGTTCAAATGCCTGATTGATAATCTCATCCTGTCTGTCAATGTTATCCACGCAGAGCAGATTTACCGGGTCAAAGATAATCTGGAGATTTGGAGAATCAATCGCATCTAAAACCTTTCTTGCGCGTTCCACGGTACATACAATGTGCTTCCATACCGGTTCAATGGCGATAATCACACCGAACTGCTCTGCGCACTTTACAATTGGTCTTAAATTTTCAATAAAGGTCTGTAACGCTTCTTCTGTATGGTTTGCAGGCTCGTACTTGTATTCGGTATTAACCGCGCCTGTTTCTGTTCCAACCACACCGCAGCCTAAAATGCTTGCAAAACGAATCGATGCAATATATTTATCCACGATTTTTTTGTGCTGTTCCGGGTCCGGGTTGCAAAGATTCAGATAACAGCCAAGGACTGCCACATCCACATCATTTTTTCTGCAGATTTCTTTCATATACATCGCAAGTCCCGGTGTCATCGTTTCGATTTCCGGCTTAAATTCCTTGATAGACTTTGCCAGCGCAATGTGCATACAGTGAAATCCCATATTGTGGATATTTGCCACCATTTCATCCAGCGGTGCATATTTTGTATCATGTGCTCTAATACCTAATCTCATAGCTTATTCTCCATTCTGACATCATTTTTCTTTTATTTTACTACGCAATGCCCGCTTTCGTCAAATCACCATGTCATATCATTTTCAGACAGTGCTTTATAATAAGTAATTAAAGGTATAAAACTCTGTGCAAAGCCTTTAGTACTGGAACCTGCACCAATAATGGCATCTTCTTCCTCACGTTTTTGTCCGTTGATAGTCGACGGTTTTTCATAAATGGCTCGTTTAAAGGTTTCAAGTCCCGGCGCAAGGTATTTTTTATCCCCGGTTAATTCATAAGCAATCGCAAGTGATTCCAACAGCAGTGTATTGTTGCCAAGACGTGCAAGACTTGGCAATTCCTTATAATAAAACAGTCCGTTATCCATCAGGCAGTTCTCTATTAAATCATCCACCGCACGGATAAGCATTTCTTTGATGTCTTCCTGCGGAAATTCCCGGTAATAGCGCATAACACTTCCAACCGCAACGGAAATCATAAAGCCCACACGGATTGCAGTGTTATCCGTATACGGCGCCAGCCAGCTTCCGTACTCATCTTCCCATACTTCAAAGCTGTGAATAATCCAGTCACATTTTTCCACCCATTTTTTGTCGTGAGTTTCTATATAAAGTGCTGTCAGCGTACGCAGCGCCCAGCCAGTTTCTCTTGCATTGGCTTCCCCTGCATGGGCATACATCGGTGTATCCAAAAGACGCAATACATTTTCACCGATACCAATGGCACTTGCCAGTCCCCGCTCATCTCCGGAAAAATGATAATAATCTAACAAGCCTTCCACCCACTCATGCGAACATACCATTACGCCGTTGGCACAATGCCCTGCCGTATGCTCCCACTGTCCGCCGATGCGCAATGGATTTTTGCTGTAATGGCAGATATCAACGTCCATCCAGTGTTTTGCCGTCACTAAAAGATAATCAAGATATCTTCTGACCCCGGTACGTGCATACTGTAATGCGCAGGAATGCGGAAAGTCGTATTCATTATTTGACCACACAACTCTGCCGTTACCCCTGCCCTGCATGGTGTAACCGGAATCCCACGTATCACCCCAGTTTAACATTCCATAACAGCGTGCATGGGCATCCGCTTTTCCCATTAATGCAATTTCCACATCATTATTGAGCTTTTCCGGGAAAACATCTAACATAACACCTGCTTCCTTAAAAATGCGAGGTGCAATGCATGGTCTGTCCGGCATCTGATAAATTAAACTCCGGTTATCCAGCTCCCAGACAGGTTCTTCCGGTGCATGAAAATGCATTAAGAACTGCTGTTCTCTTGCCATACCCGGCTGCATCACAACATTTCCCACACCTTCCGGCACAAGCATCACACTGATTCCGTTTTTATCGGCACGCACCGCCTTCGGGTAATTCTGCTGTGCCTGATAAACGGTAATACAAAGTCCGTCCTTCTCATCGGTGCGGTCTGCCATAAAGGTTCCGTATAATACTTCTGCAAAATGCTCATTTGCCTCTTTTAACAAATATTTTGCATCAATCACTTTATTGACCGGCTCACCGTCTTTTCCAATAAAGAAATCCGTTTTATAGTTAGAACTTCCAACCAGTGTCCGCACAGTTTCCGGCGGTGTCTTTTTTTCAATAGCTTCCAGTTCCAATATGCCCCTTGTATGAAAAAGAGGACCTTCATTTGCCGAATTGTCTGTCAGCGTATCCCCACAGCCTGTCGAATCCGTTTCCGCATCAAAATTCATCGGAATCAATGCATCTGATACAGCTTCTGTCCCTGCTTTGTAGTGAAATACCAGTGACTTTACCGTAAGCGGGTTATCTGTCGTATTGATAATCCGATAGGATACCTCTGTCCATGGTTTGCCCGCATATGCCGTAAGCCGCAGCTCAAACCGGATGTTTTTTGCGTCACCCGTACCGCCATTGACTGTATCGTCTGCCCGGCTGCATAGACTGCTTCCTTCCGCCGATAAAATCACACAGACCGGACCTGCTTCCACCACGCGCCATGTATCAATCTGCATATCATAGGTATCTCCGTTACCATCCTTTAAATACGGTCCTTCAAAATCTGCAGCTTTGTATATTTTTCTGCCGTCATCGAGTTCTTTAAAAATGCTGCCGCTGTGGTTGGCGACTTCATATTTTAAACACCCTGTATCTATCCGGAAGCCGTCTGCAACCTTTTCTACTGTTGCTGTCATTCCTTTTCCGGCCGTTTTATTTATGTTACTGTTGGTTCCGGCTTTTGCGTTAACATCAAATTGCAATACCGCTGCTTTATTTGCTGGTAAGTCCGCCAGAAAACGCAAAAACAGGTAGCGGATACTTCCGTCATCATAACGTGCTGTCACCTTTGGCTGGATTAATACCGGACTGCCGTTCTGCAAAACCGCCATATCCTCTGTTTTCGTATATGCTCCTTTTTTGAACGGAATTGTCACACTGACCGGTTCCTCGATTCTTGCATATTTATATAACTTCTCGCAATAAATTTCTATCATAATTTTCCTCCAATCTTTG
>ERZ831601.2273-NODE-2273-length-11288-cov-2.510549_pt1 | contig 11288 bp, 5 predicted proteins | sample MGYA00519578_ERZ831601 | MGnify/ENA primary metagenome ERZ831601 (study PRJEB31850, sample SAMEA3708717) | human gut metagenome | biome: human gut; feature: human-associated habitat; material: faeces | place: China | collected 2014 ... | reverse complement strand
TTGTGAGAGGGCGCTTATATTTGCCACTTCACAACCTATAAAAGCACCACAAAATCTGCAACATTACGTTACGGAACGCCGGTCAGATATTTATTCAGCCAGATTTCCGGTATAAAGCTGATAGTATTTTCCGTGTTCTTCCATCAACTGCTCATGGCTGCCGCGTTCAATGATGCGCCCCTGCTCTAAGACCATGATACAGTCGCTGTTGCGGACAGTGGAGAGACGGTGTGCGATGACAAAAGTCGTACGTCCGCGCATCAGTTTATCCATACCATCCTGTACGATCTTTTCCGTTCTGGTATCGATGGAGGAGGTTGCTTCATCGAGAATCAGGACAGGAGGATCAGCAATGGCGGCACGGGCGATCGCAAGCAGCTGGCGCTGTCCCTGGCTTAAGTTTGCACCGTCGCCCTCCAGCATCGTGTCATACCCATCCGGCAGACGCATGATAAAGGAATGCGCCGATGCCGTTTTTGCCGCCTCAACAACTTCTTCATCCGTGGCATCCAGCCGCCCGTATCGAATATTTTCCCGTACCGTGCCGGTAAAAAGATGCGTATCCTGCAGAACCATCGCGATATTTTCCCGCAGCTCCTTCCGGTGCATCCGGCGGACATCGACGCCGTCCACCGTGATCGAGCCGCCCTGTATATCATAAAAACGGTTGATCAGATTCGTGATCGTCGTTTTTCCGGCTCCCGTCGAACCGACAAAGGCGATCTTCTGTCCCGGCTTCGCATAGAGCGAAATATCCTTCAAAATCACCTGCCCCGGCTCATAGCCGAAAGTCACATGGTCAAGCACCACCTCACCGCGGATCGGCGCGATCGAAACCGCATCCGACGCATCTGCCGCCTCTGGTTCTGCATCCAGCACTGCAAACACGCGCTCCGCGCCTGCCAGCGCCGAAAATACGTTTCCAACCTGCATGGAAAGCTCGTTGATCGGTCTGGAAAATTGCCGCGAAAAACCTAAAAATACGGTCAGTCCACCGACATCAAAGTTCCGGAACACACAGAGCAGACCGCCAATGCAGGCTGTCAGTCCATAATTTAACTGGCTTAAATTGTTCATGACCGGTCCCATCACACCGCCGAAAAACTGCGCCCGGATCTGTTTTTCTTTCAGATCCGCATTGAGCCATCCAAATTCTTCCTCTGCGATCTCCTCATGGCAGAATACCTTGACGACCTTCTGCCCCTGCACGGTCTCCTCAATATAGCCGTTCATCGCGCCAAGCGCCGCCTGCTGGGCAGAGAAATATTTCTGGCTCCGTCCGGCAACAAATTTACCGGCACGCAGCATCACCGGCATCATGGCAAGCGTAATCACCGTCAGCCACACGTTCGTGTAAATCATCAGCACCAGCGTTCCCACAATACTGAGTGCGCCGGATAAAAGCTGCACCAGCGTACTGCTGAGCATCATGCCGATCGTATCCACATCGTTTGTAAAACGGCTCATCAGATCGCCGTTGCTGCCGGTATCATAAAACCGAAGCGGAAGCGTCTGCATATGGTTAAACAGCTCTTCCCGCAGCCGCTGCAGCGCGTTTTGCGCCACCTGCAGCATGATGCGCGACTGCATATAGGAAGCGGCAACGCTGACTAAATAAACCGCTCCCATCACGCACAGGGAACGGAACAGCCCCGCCACATCGCCCCGGCTGCCATCTAAAGGCACAATATACCGATTGATGATCGGGCGCAGCATATAGGCGCCCACCAGATTCGTCACCGTCCCCAGGATCACACAGAAAAAGGCGGCTGTCATCGCCATCCGGTCGCGTTTTAAGTATGAAAGCAGGCGCAGCATCGTCTGACCGCCCGCCTTGGGCTTTCCGCCCTTCATGACCGCCATCCGTTCCGGTCCCCGGCGGCGTTTCGGCGCGTCGGCTATGCGGCTGCCATATCGGCGTTTCAGGCTTTCAATCTGTTTTTCATCCATCATGCCATCCCCTCCCCGTCTGCCCGTTTTCCATATTGCGTCTCATAGATCTCCCGGTACGCCTCACAGGATGCCAGCAGCTTCTCCTGTGTTCCCTCTCCGATAATCCTGCCGTCCTCAAGGACGAGAATCCGATCCGCGTATTCCAGCGAACTCAGCCGCTGTGCGATAATAAATTTCGTCGTATCTTTCAAATCTTCCCGGAATGCCGTCCGGATCGCCGCCTCCGTTGCCGTATCGACCGCACTGGTGCTGTCGTCGAGAATCAGGATCTTCGGCTTCTTTAAGAGTGCCCTTGCGATGCACAGCCGTTGTTTCTGACCGCCAGATACATTGACGCCGCCCTGTCCCATCTCCGTTTTGTAGCCTTCGGCAAACGAATTCACAAAGGAATCTGCCTGCGCATACACTGCTGCCCGCCGCACTTCTTCCTCCGTCGCCGTCTCATCACCCCAGCGCAGGTTTTCCTCGATCGTGCCGGAAAACAGGACGTTTTTCTGTAAAACCATGCCAACGCCGTCCCGGAGATTTTTCAGGGAATACTCCCGCACATCGATACCATCCACCCGCACACTCCCCTCTGTCACATCATAGAGGCGGGGAATCAGCTGTACCAGCGACGTTTTTCCGCTTCCGGTCGCACCGAGGATGCCGATCGTCTCTCCCGGCTCTGCCGTCAGGCTGATGTGGGATAGAACCGGCTCACCGCCTTCGCGGTATGAAAAGGAAACATCCTTAAATTCCACGCGTCCTTTCTCAACCTTCCGGTCCTTCTGTGATGCATTTTCATCGCTCAGATCAATCGGCTCATCCAGCACCTCATCGATTCGCCGGATGGACGCCATCGCGCGGGAACTCTGCAAAAATACCATTGAGAGCATCATAAGTGACATCAGAATCTGTACAATGTAGGTCGTAAATGCCGTCAGATCCCCGACCGCCATCCGTCCGCCGATAATCAGGTTTCCGCCGAACCAGACAACTGCCAGTGTCGTCACATTCATCGCGAACATCATGACCGGCATCGTCGCAATTACGATCTTCAGCGCCCGCAGCCCTGCCTCCTTGAGCTCCCGGTTCGTGTCGGCAAACCGCTTTTCCTCGTAGTCTTCCCGCACAAAGGATTTCACCACCCGCACGTTCGTCAGCACCTCCTGGATGCCGCTATTGAGCGTATCCAGCGCTTTCTGCATGGCTGTAAACCGCGGGTAGGCAGTCCGTAGGATCCAGACGATCGCCGCCGTCAGAAGCGGAATCACCACCAGGATGACAGCTGCCAGTTCCGCATTCATCCAGAATGCCATCACAAGCGCCCCCAGGAACATGCCCGGCGCGCGCAGCATCATCCGAAGTCCCATCATAATCAGGTTCTGTACCTGCTGGATATCGTTCGTCAGACGGGTTACCAGCGATCCCGTGCTGAACGTATCGATATTTTTAAATGAAAACTGCTGGATTTTATAAAAAATATCGTGACGCAGATTTTTGGAATAACCTGCTGCTGCAACGGCCGCCATATTACCGGCAGTCACACCGAAAAACAGGGCAAGCATTGCCATTGCAACTAAAATAATACCGCGCTGGATAATGTAGTTTAAATTTCCGTCTGCAATGCCCACATCAATGATTTTAGCCATTTCAAGCGGAATCAGAACTTCCATTAAAACTTCGAGAATAACGAAAAACGGTGCCAGAAAGGACTGCTTTTTATATTCACGCACGGACCTTAACAGTGTTTTGTTCATGGTTTGATTCTCCTTAATTTTATAATTTATTTTCAGAAAGGTTTTGCAACATTTGCAGGAGTACCTGTTTGCAGACTGCCACATCTTTCTCAGAAATGCCTTGGGTCATCTGGGCTTCTGATTCGTTGATGTGGGACAGGATACTGGGACGAAGCGCCTCTGCCTTCTTGGTAGGTATAATCCGTTTGAGCCTGGCATCTTTTTCAACATTTTCCCGGTAGATAAATCCGTTTTTTTCCATCAGCTGTAAAATGCCGGTTACGGTAGACTTGCGAATCTGAAACTCTTCTTCAATATCTTTTTGATAAATTTCCCGATGCAGTGTTTCCAAAAGAATGAACTTAAGAATGTGCTTCTGCATAACCGTCAGACCGTCACCATCAATCATAGTGACAATGCAGTTTTTTCGTTTCATCTGGTGGGAAAGCATCTGAATCAGTCGTCCCATGTCCATGTTAGTGGATTTTTCATCAAAATCCTGCAATCCAATCACACTCCTTTCTAAAGAAATGGTTAGCAACCTAACTTTTGATATTATAGGGAGAAGATTTTTAAATGTCAACTTTTTCTTTAGGAGTTTATAAAAAGTTCATATTCGGGAAAAATTTATCATTCCGCATCTGCCGCATGAAGATTAAAATATAGGGCGGAATGCAGCTAAGACACGGAAATGTATAAAAGGTACATTTTCGTGTCCTTTTATGGAAAACGGATTTTGTCAGAATGTTGATTTTTTATAAAAAATATAGTATGATAAAAACAGTTCAAGTGTAAATATGAGGGGGATGGATAATAATGAAATATTGGATAAAATGGTGTGTGCTAGCTTTTGGCGTTGTATGTCTGATTAGTATGACACTGTGCGGCTGTGGCAAAAAACAGGCAGAGAAGGCAGTGCCACAGCCTGAACTGGTTATTGGAAGCGATGATTATGAGCCGTATAATTATCAGAATGAGAATGGCGATTATGCAGGTGTTGATGTGGAGCTGGCAAAAGAAGCGTGCCGCCGGATAGGCTATACACCGGTCTTTAAACAGATTCAGTGGGATGATAAAGATATTTATTTAGAAAACGGTGAAGTTGACTGTGCGTGGGGCAGTTTCTCAATGGATGGCAGGGAAGATGATTATATCTGGGTCGGACCTTATATGTACAGCAGGGAAGTTGTGATGGTGCGGACGGACAGTGATATTTATAAGCTGGATGACTTAGCCGGGAAAAATGTTGCGGTACAGTCCAGTACACAGCCAGAACGTATTTTTTTAGGGCAGGGTTACGATATAATTCCCAAGGTGAAAAATGTGTATTCCTTTGTAGAGATGAATGAATTATTTGCTGCACTGCGCAAGGGATACGTTGATGCCTGTGCGGGACATGAGATTGTGATGCGGGAATATTTAAGGCAGTCCGGTCAGAAATACCGCATTTTAGATGAGGAAATCATTGATTCAAAACTGGGTGTGGCTTTTTCAAAAAATAAAGACACCCAGAAGGCAGAACAGCTTCGTCAGGCGATGGCGGAGATGCTTGAAGACGGAACGGTTCAGTGTATTCTGGAAAAATATGGGATGGAAGACCGGGTGGCAGCAGGGGGGATTACACCATGAAAAAATCAGGACAGTCTAAAATGAAGGTGCAGTTATACGAAGGACTCCTCGTGGTTGTCATTATAGTGGTTATTGTCGTTCTGATACTGGCGGTCCGCTCGGATAAAAAAAATATTGAGAAGACCTTTGACAATACACTGACTTATTTAAAAAGTCAGTGCTTAAGCTATGATGAGGTCGTACAGGCAGATAAAATTAAGAGCCTGGTACGGCTGACAGAACAGGCAGTTGAAGTAGGAACGGATATCCATAGGAATTCTGAGTTAATTGATTCAGTATATTTAAAGAACTATACAGAGGCACAGCGGATGGCAGGAATTATCATTTTAGATGAAGATATGCAGCCGGAATGTCAATACAGCAATGTCGGACTGGATTATGATGCATGGAAGGAACTGATTCAGGATAAAAAAATCAGCGAGATTACAAAATATTCTAAAAAAATCTATGCAGAACGGATTCAGAAAAACGATAAATGGTATGATCTGGCAGCAATATCCAGAACAGACAGTCCGGGAGTTGTATTTTGCTACTGTTATCAGGATACAGACCGTCTGACAGACAGTTATGCGGCAGTCAATAATCTGCTTGCCGGATATGCCATGGATATGAATGGTACCCTTTTTATAGCAGCTGATGATAAAATTTACGGAACAAATGATGCGCAATACGAGAATTGTCAAACCACGGAAATTCCGGTTATACAGGAATTACGTTCCACAGAACTCTCAGATAATCTGGTATATTTTACAAGTGACGGACACCGTTATTGTGGCGGAAAAGGACGATACAGGGATTATAATTTATACGTATATTATCCACAGAAAGAAGTGTTTGCGGCAACACGCAGGACAGTTCTTTTGGCATTATGTATTTCCATGCTTATCTGGGCAGCTGCAACGGTGGCAAGAAATAAATCCGGGCGGGTTCATATGCGGGAATTAAATGAGCAGCTAAAGATTATTGAAGCACAGCAGAAAAAAGAGGTGGAATATCAGTTAAAATTAAAGCAGTCCATGGAAGAAGCAGTCCGTGCTAATATAGCAAAGACAGATTTTCTACGCAGAATGAGCCACGATATCCGTACACCGATTAACGGAATCAGGGGTATGGTAGAAATCGGAAGGTATTATAAGGATGATTTGGAAAAACAGAGCGATTGTCGTGAAAAAGTCTGGGAGGCTTCCGGCTTTCTGCTGGACCTGGTCAATGATGTTCTGGATATGAATAAACTCGAATCCGGACAAATCCAGCTTTCAGAAGATTCTTTTGATTTGCAGGATATTTTAAATGAAGTAATGTCTATTTTAACGGTACAGGCAAAAAAGAAAAATGTCTGTTTTTATCCGATACAGACACAGCTCATGCACTGGCATTTAATCGGCAGTCCGTTACATCTGCGGCAGATTCTTTTAAATATTATGGGAAATGCCATTAAGTATAATAAAGAAGGTGGTTCGGTGACGACATCTGTGACAGAAACGGAGAGTACATCTGATTTTAACAGAGTCATGCTGGAATTCATATGTCAGGATACAGGAATTGGTATGAGTAAAGATTTTCAGGAGCATATGTTTGAACCGTTCGCTCAGGAAAAAGAGATGATGCAGACCGTTTACAGCGGCACGGGACTGGGACTTCCGATTGTCAAAAAAATTGTAGAGGTAATGCAGGGAACAATTGATTATACCAGTGAAAAAGGGAAAGGCACAACATTTGTAATAAGACTGCCGTTTCAGGTGGATAAGAAGAAGGAACAGTATACAGTGCAGGATGAAGAAGCAAAAACTGTTGTACTTGACGGCATGAAAGTTCTGCTTGCGGAAGACAATGTGCTTAACATGGAAATTGCAGATTTCATCTGTGAGAATGAAGGCATGATTGTTACAAAAGCATGGAACGGAAAAGAAGCATTGGAGTTGTTTGAACAGGCTGAACCCGGCACATTTGATATTATATTGATGGATTTGATGATGCCGGTTATGAGCGGACTTGAAACGGCAAAAAATATCCGGGCGCTTCAGCGGCCGGATGCAAAGACGATACCAATCATAGCAATGACGGCAAATGCTTTTTCGGATGATGTGGCAGACTGCAAAGCGGCGGGAATGAATGAGCATGTGTCAAAGCCGCTGGATGCGGATAAGCTGATAGAAACGATAGCAAAATATGTTTCAGGATAAAAAATCAGGATAAAAAATAATAATTTTTTATAGACACCAATCAATAGATATGGTATATTAAATTGCTACTATAAAAACGAAAGAATAAAACATGTACAATAATGTATGGAAAGGCAGGCGCTATTGAGAAAAAACATTACAAGAGGAAAAAGAATTTTTGCGGCAGCAGCCGTAGTGACAGCAGTGTGTATGACAACCAATACAGTTGTTCCATTTATGACTTATGCATACGCAGATACAGCGAATATACGTGCAGGGGCAGTTACGGTTACAAGTGAAAGCCAGCTTCGTCAGGCATTGCAGGCGGGCAGCAGTTTAATTGTTGTCAGTGGGAGTATTACGGTTGCAGAGGATGCTGCGGGAACACCTCTTATGATACCGGGAAATGTGACGATAACAGGGGCGGACAGCAGCAGTGAACTGATTATCAGAGGTGCAGTACAGCTTACCGGTGATCATGTTACGATTCAAAATGTAAAATTGCATTTTATTTCTACGAATGCTTTACAAAGCGTCGTACATAGAGAGATTTTTCTAGCTGGACACAGTCTGGTACTGGATAGTGTAGATACGTATGTTAAAGGTGGTGCAGGTTCCGGACTGGGAGGTTTTGGGGGAACAGAAGAAGAACTGCTCCCAACAGTCTATGCAGGCGGATTTAAAAATACGGTTGTCGGACAAAATGCATCATTGACTGTTACCAATGCGGTTGAAAATACAAAGATTCAGGCCGTTTACATGAGCCATGATTCCGGGAGTGATGGGAAAACCGCATATACAGGCAGCGCAGAAGTTTATGCAGATGCAAAAACGGTTATTCGTGAAGGAATTCATACAGAAAATAACAGCTGTGCAGATATTACGCTGAAAGGCATGGGAGAGAGTATTATTGCCAGTGCGAAAATAAAAGATTTTTACGGCAATGAAAACACCAGTCTGACCTTGCAGAAATGTTCTGTAGACGGCAATATCCAGAATGTTGAAAATGTTATATTGGATGATGAAGCGGAACTGTGCCTGGTATCCGGCAGTTTAAAAAATATAGAGGTAAAAAATAAAGCCTCTTTAAATCTGACAGAGTATGATGAAAGTATCTTTGTTGAAATTAAAGGAAATTTCACCGGAAATCAGACGTCAGACAATATCGCAGACGGCTATATTGTATTAAAAAAGGATAATCAGGTCATTATTGATCAGGATGTAACAGGTACAACAAAGGCGGCAGTCGGTAATAAGCTGTTCCCATCCGTTTTCACGGAAGGTTATACTTATATAACGGCGCAGGGCAAGGCAGCGAAGGAAAGCTTTGCACCGGCAAAAGCAGGCTGGTTTTTTAAATATACCGTGGATACACAGTCGAACTGGACAGCAACGACAAAGCAGCCGGAGGAAGAAGACTTATCTGTTGGCAGACTGGTGATTCAGTCTGCACCGCAAACGGTAAATATCAACCGCATTTTCCAAAAGGAAGACGGCTCAATTCCTGATGATACGGTGTATTTTGATATTGACTGTTATAACAGTCAGGGAGTATTAATGGACGGTGCTGATGTGACCGACTGGCTTGGAAGCAGTGTTTTGGTTATGAAAACGTCACTTTGGGAAAGTGAAGATGCGGAAAGTCTGAATGAAACCAATTGGGGCGAAGCTGTCGCGTTGGTAACGGACGGAGAAAATTATCCAAACCGTTATTTTTTAGAAGCATATCCGGGGGCAAAGACGGGAACATATACTTTTTTATTTTTCCCGAACGGATATGATGAAGGCAATATTGAAACAGTCGGCGCGGTAAAAGCCCAGAAAGATAAGATATTTGCAGAATGTACGGTGGAATTTACCGATAAAGATATTGAACCGGTGCAGAAGCATCAGGTGATTGTAGGCAATGGAACCGGTTCGGGAGAATATGCAGCAGGCGACATTGTCACTATAACTGCGGCAGGTGCGGCACAGGGTATGGCATTTGACCGGTGGGCAGGCAATACTGCACTTGATTTTACAGAGAACACGGACAGCCATTCAGCGACAGCTGTATTTATCATGCCGGACGGTGATGTCGAAATCAATGCAGAATATAAAGACATTTCGGCTCCGACAGGAGAGATTACCGTATCGACAAATAAGTGGAACGTATTCTGCAATGCAGTGACATTTGGAAAGTTTTTCAAGGAAAGACAGGAAGTCGGTATTCATGCAGATGATCTGGGGCTGGGTATCGATAAGGTTTTTTATCTGATTTCAGAGGAAGCAAAGACGTTGGAAGAAGTGCAAAATATTCAGGCTTCAGACTGGACGGTTTACGAACAGCGTTTTGCAATTGATCCGGATAAAAAATGTATTGTTTATGTTAAAATTACAGATAAGGGCGGTAATACAGCCTATCTGTCTACAGACGGACTGGTATTTGACGGTTCTTCACCGGTTATTAGCGGCGTAAAGCATAATGAAACATACGGCGGCAGTGTTCAGTTTACGGTAAACGATGACAATCTGGACTATGTGGAGATTGACGGTGTTTTAGCAGGTCGTGAAAACGGAGGTTATACGGTCACAGATGTTGAAGGAGCGCATACAATCACAGCCGTTGATAAAGCCGGAAACCGTACACAGGTAAGCGTTACAATTGTACACGCAACACAGCCAACAACGGAAAGTACAACGGAAGCACCAAAGCCAACGGAAAGTACAACAGAAGCGCCAAAGCCAACGCAGAAACCAACGGAAGCGCCGACAGAGGTAACAAAGCCGACGGAAAAGCCGACAGAGGTGACAAAGCCGACGGAAAAGCCGACGCAGAAGCCGACACAGGCGACGACGGAAAGCACAACCGAAGGTACAACAGAAGCACCAAAGCCAACGCAGAAACCAACAGAAGCGCCAAAGCCAACGCAGAAACCGACGGAAGCGCCGACAGAAGCCCCGACACAGAAGCCGGAAACAGATGAAAAGGTCATTTATGAAATGCGTCAGGATGCAGATGGCAACTGGCATTATTATGCAAATGACGAAATCGCAACAGATTACTGCGGCATGGCATTAAATGAATACGGCTGGTGGTATATCAAAAATGGTAATGTAGACTTTACATATACCGGAATGGCATGCAATGAGTACGGCTGGTGGTACTTCAACAACGGACAGCTGGATATGACATTTTACGGTCTTGCAAACAATGAATACGGAACATGGTTCTATACGGACGGACAGTTAAACTTTGGTTTTACAGGGATGATTATTCCGGATGACGAGTGGCTCTATGTTCAGAACGGACAGGTATTGACAGATTATACCGGAATGGCATTAAACGACTATGGCTGGTGGTACTTTAACAATGGCACACTGGATTTTGCATATACCGGAATGGCGGCAAATGAATACGGCTGGTGGTATTTTAACAACGGACAGATTGATTTTGGCTATAACGGTTTTGCTGCAAATGAATATGGTACATGGCTGTTTACAAACGGTATCTTAAATACGGGATTTACCGGTATGACATTAAATGGTAGTACATGGGTATATGTTACAGATGGATATATCAGTGACACTTATACCGGAATGGCATTAAATGACTATGGCTGGTGGTATTTTAACAATGGCACACTGGATTTTGCATATACCGGAATGGCTTTAAATCAGTACGGCTGGTGGTATTTTAAAAATGGACAGCTGGATTTAGGATTTACCGGTATTGGCAGCAATGAATACGGTGACTGGTTCTTTAAAGACGGAAGAATCGCTTTTGAGTACACGGGAAGCTATAATGATGGCGGACAATGGTATATGGTAAATAGCGGTTTTG
>ERZ831601.2198-NODE-2198-length-11729-cov-47.387956_pt1 | contig 11729 bp, 6 predicted proteins | sample MGYA00519578_ERZ831601 | MGnify/ENA primary metagenome ERZ831601 (study PRJEB31850, sample SAMEA3708717) | human gut metagenome | biome: human gut; feature: human-associated habitat; material: faeces | place: China | collected 2014 ... | reverse complement strand
CTGAACAGCCGGCAATTCAATGTCCGTACGGTCTCCGCCCTTGAAACCGGGAAGGTTCACTCCCATCTCCTCTCCTTCCAAAAGAGGAGATATACCACCGGCAAAAACTACAACATCGGCCTCTTTCACACAAGCTACAGATGCATCAATATTTACCTTTTGCTTGAAGCCGATATCGAAATTCAGTTGCGCATCGCTTCTGAAATACTCAAAGTCAAGTTCGATGTCGTAAGGAACACCCGCTTTTACCTGTAGCGTATAGTCCAGTGACCTGCCACCATGCGTATTGCGGAAACGCTTTACTTCTTCGCCATTGATACGCAGGCAACCGGAACCGTATGTATAAATTTCGAATACCACTTCGCCCGATTGTAGAGGGGTGAGCACGCTGTTGTAAGTTGCAGAGAAGTCTGTCAGGTTTACGCCCGGTGCAAAAACCGTAGCTCCCGAGGTACAGAAGCGGAAAGGGGTGGTTACTTGTGTAGTAGTCACCGGGGTGCCCTCATGCTTTACATTGTTCCAATAACGTGCCGTAAACCCCTGTCCGTCTGCCGACTTACACTGGCTGAACACGCTTTGAATCAGTGTTCTTTCCACCCAACTGCAACTCTGTTCATAAATCAGCTTATCGTCCGCTCCCAACGCGTTCCGTATTCCATCCAGAATGGTGACTGTATGTGACGGCATACCGTTATAATTGCCCCATTGCATTACGGAGTCATTAGCATTAGGTCCCATGACAGCTACAGTCAGACCGCCACGTTTCAAGGGAAGGATATTGTCCTTGTTTTGCAGTAATGTCATGGACTTGCGGGCCATATCCAATGCCAATGAGTCGTGTGCAGCCGAAGCTACTACGGAGAAAGGAATCTTCGTCCAAGACACATCTTCCGGAGCGTCCATTTCTCCCAAAGCAAAACGGGCTTCCAGCAGGCGGAGCACAGCCTTGTCTATGTCTTTCTCATCAATCTTGCCTTCTTGAGCTGCCTTTACCAATGCCTTATAACTGGAGCCACACTCCAGATCCGTTCCGTTCAGCACTGCGGCTGCCGAAGCAGACTCTGCATCGGAATATGCCTTATGCCCGTATTCATTATAAAAATCGGCAATAGCACCACAATCGGAAAGGACAATACCATCGAACCCCCAATCGTTACGGAGAATTTGCATCAGCAAACGGTTGCTGCCGCAACAAGGCTCTCCCTCGAAACTGTTATAGGCACACATCACCTCCTTTACACCGGCTTCCTTCACTAACGCCTCAAAAGGCGGCAGATAGGTTTCATACAAATCACGTGTGCTAAGGTTCTCCACGTTGAAAGAGTGACGGTTCCATTCCGGACCGGAATGTACGGCAAAGTGTTTGGCACAAGCATGCAACTTATCGTATCTTCCGTCATTGGTTCCTTGCAGACCTTTCACTACCATGACACCCATGCGACTGGTGAGATAAGGGTCTTCACCGTAGGTCTCAATACCCCGTCCCCAACGCGGATCACGGTAAATATTCACCGTAGGCGTCCACATGGTAAGTCCCTGATAACGCTCGTAACTGCCCTGCGATGCGTAATATGTATTTTTTGCACGCGCCTCATCCGATACGGCATTGAATACTTCATATACTGTTTGAGGCGAGAAAGAGGCCGCCATACCTATCGGTTGCGGAAAAACCGTAGCCAATCCGGCACGTGCCACACCGTGCAGCGCCTCGTTCCACCAGTTATAGGGTTTGATACCCAAGCGCTCCACCGGTTGGGAAGTGTCCATCATCAATGCTACTTTTTCTTCCAAAGTAAGTTCTTTCAATAAAAGTTCCGCCCGCTTATCCGGAGTCAAAGAGGTTGTTCTGTACGTAGGTTGGCTGCACCCTATCAGCAATAGAAGAGGCAACCAACAGATAAGTTTCCGTTTCATGGTTGTTGCTGTTTTAATGATAGTAATCAGATTTATTTACCGTACAAAGATACAGGGTTACCCGATATACCATTGTGCCAAATGTTTCATAAAGTTTACTGTATGTATCATGACATATACTATTTACACATATTAATCCGGTAGGAAAGAATAATACCGGCAGCATGCTAATAATGAAAGGGATACGTGTACCAAGATATTTCACGCCGTGGTACACGCCGTACCACACAGTGGTACGAGCAGTACCTTACTAAGGTACGAGACCTACCACCCTTTGGTACATGAGCTACCAAAGAGCGGTACAGGGAATACCAGCAGCCGGTACCGGCAGTACCACCCTTAGAACTGGAAGTAAATGAACGGTTGTATCTCCGAACTCTTCATCTGAATAACCAGATAGACTATGGCAACCAGCAGCAACGCCTTCCCTATCAACGGAAGGCGAACAACCGCCTTGCTGCAAGCGTGCTCCCAACTGTCAGGCACGAAATGCAGGAAAAAGCCGAGCGCCATCAAGGCAAACACTTCCCAATAGCCCACTATCAGTTGCGGGAAAAGCCCGGGACGGAAAGTCGTGAATATCTGCCTCAACATATCCAGCGAAGCGGAGAAATCGGCATTGCGGAAGAATATCCAGCAGAAGCAGACGAAGTGGAACGTAATGACGATACCGAAGAAGCGGCGGATGCCACGACTGCGTTCGCCCTTCTTCCGTCCGGTAACGCCCATCCAGAACTTATGGACAGCCAAAGCAACGCCATGCAACATTCCCCAAAACACAAAATTCCAGGAAGCCCCATGCCACAAGCCGCCCAGGAACATGGTAATGATAAGGTTGGCATACTGGCGTATCTTGCCCTTACGGTTGCCGCCCAGGGATATATAGAGATAATCGCGCAGCCAACTGGAAAGCGAGATATGCCAACGACGCCAGAACTCCGTAATGGATGCCGACTTATAAGGCGAATCGAAGTTTATGTTGAAGTGAAAGCCCAATAACAAGGCAATGCCGATAGCCATATCGCTATATCCGGAGAAGTCGCAATAGATTTGCAGTGCATAGCCGTAAACACCCATAAGGTTTTCCACACCCGAATACAAAGTAGGATTATCGAAAATGCGCTCCACAAAGTTGATACTGATATAGTCCGAGATAACCGCCTTCTTGAACAGTCCGCTCACAATAAGGAAAATCCCCCTGCCGAACATCTCTCTGGAAACAAACAACGGACGGCGGATTTGCGGAATAAAGTCGCGTGCACGCACAATGGGACCCGCCACCAACTGCGGGAAGAATGATACATAGAATGCGTAGTCCAACAAGTTGGTGAGAGGCGTTATCTCCTTGCGGTACACATCGATTGTATAGCTCAGCGACTGGAACGTAAAGAAGGATATACCCACAGGCAGGAAGATGTCCATTGCGGTAAACGTGCCACCCGTGAGCGAAGCAAAGAAATCGCAGAGAAAGTTCGTATATTTAAAATAGCACAGCAGTCCCAGGTTTATCGCCAGACTGGCTGCAACCCACATTTTGCGTTGCCACTGCACGGTGGCACGCGCCATAAGGCGGGCTATGAAGAAATCGCTCACCGTAACGATAGCCAGCAGAAAGAAATAGGCACCGCTGCTTTTATAATAGAAATAGTAAGAAAACAGGGTGACGAACATCAGGCGGGCGGTGGTGCGGCGCTGCAAAAGCAGGTAGAACAGGATAAAGGCTGCAAACAGCCACAGGAAAATGCCGCTGCTGAATATCATCGGTGCATGCGGATTGTACACCAGCAGGTCGTGCAGGCGGGTAAGGTCTATATTCAGTTGGTTCAAAAGTTCGCTAATATTCCACATCGGTCGGTTTACGGCTAAATGAGTTAACTACATTCACTGACTGCAATAGTCATTATACGCTTTCAGCAGAGCGCGATAGAACATCTCGCCCTGCAATGCATATCCTTCCGGAAGATAGTGCACATGGTCGGGACGCATCAGACGCGCTTCCTGCCAGTTGAGACAAGCCCGGCGGACACCGCCGAAAGTCTCGTACATATCCCACACCGCCAGTCCGTTGGCATCGGCAAAACGGCGGATGGTCTGTACGGCAACAGCAGTACGGGGATTAATCTTATAGGTACGCCGGCGACGGCGCTGACGGAAACTATCGTATGAACCGGGCGGAGTAGTCATCAGCATCGGAACATCGGGCAGACTCTTGCGAAGCATGCACACCAGTTCTTCCATCTGCCGGTAATGCAGTATGGAGTTATAACGCCGGTTGTGGCTCTCGTTCGTTCCGAAAGAGAGAATGACAAGGTCGGGATGCAACGCAGCGATATCCGCCACACGGTCCGGACGGGTAAAGGTTGTACAAAACGCACCGTTTATCCCCATGTCCGTATAAGACAGTGCTCCGAATGTTCTTTGAAGCAACCCGCCCGTGGTTTCGGGAAAGATATGGCCACGGATATGGCTGTCGCCCACATGCACGATGCGTACCGTATCGGCAGCGATGCCCAGGCGGAGCATGCGCAGTTTCTCCCAAAAGGGCTTCAGGATGCCGATGCTGTCTATCAGCTCGTTCCCGCCCAATTGCCGAAAGGCTGCGGGCAGGGTGATGAGAGGAATGGGCAGCGTATCCGTACGCTGTCCGTAGATTCTAAGCGTGTCGCAATCAAATGCCGTTTTCTGAAGCCGGGGACAACCCGGAAGCACATCTTGGGCATAGTTCCGTTGCACCGGCAGGAAGAGCAACGCCAATACCGCACAGCAAACGGCAAACCGTAAATCGGCCAAGTACCGGCTCCTTTTATGGCTCCGCTTCATAGGCACGCCTCCTGTCGTATTGTTCTTTGCCATAAACCAGAGCCTCATAAAGCAGTTCCGCCAGATGCTTGCCGCCACGGAAGTTGATATGCGTATAATCGTAATTGGCTAAAGAAGGTTTGGCATGCACCATATCCGCCATACTGCCTTCACCGCCCATGGCTTCGAACATATTCCAGAAAGCCACCCCGCTGTCGGCCGCCAGATTCTGCTGGTAACGGATAAGGTTTTTAATGCCGGGCATGGTCCGCAGGCTGCCCTCTTCGGTTTTATACTCGCGGTCGCCCACACCGACAATGAGAATTCCGGCTTGGGGGAAGGCTTGCTTCAAATGGGCAATGGTCGTCAGCATACCGTCGCGATAGCGGTCGTAATTACGCCCGCGTTCCGTAGCTACGTTCAGTCCGTACTGAAGGACTATCAAATCGTACGGACGCAGTTCGTTAAATTCGCGCATAGTCCGGACAGGTATGGAACGCAAAGACAGACCAGAACTGCCCCGAAGCGAAAAATTATCGACGGCAATCCCTTGCGTGCCGTCCATAGCCACTCCGTAGAATAAGGTAGAATCGGCGCTCTCCACTTTCCAACGTACAGAGCCGATACGTCCTGTTACATTCATTTCACGAAGTCCGTCGGCAGGCGGGAATGCCCCGGTCTGCGGTTCGCCCTTGTTTACGGATGCCGAAAGGCGGGCTTCGCCTTTATTATAAAAGAAGATAGAAGCACGTTCGCAAGTATCGAGCCGGGAAGCATACTTCCTCTGTCCGCCAAGCTCTACGTACGCTCCGGGAGTCGGAATAAAATAATGGCCCGAAACACCTTGTTTGCCACGGTCGAAGAATACGGAGTCCGTAACGGAATGGCTCTGCCAACCGCCAAAGCTGTGCCGCACCGTAGGCCGATAGCCGTTGACCGGAGAAGTAATCGTCACGAAGCCTACCCCGCAGCCGCCATAACGTTCCTGCAACATCGCACGCAGGTCGGCCGTCAGGATGTCCGCCTCGATGAAAGAATCTCCGAAATAGGCGATACGCACCGGACGGGGCTTTGCTGCCAACTCATCCAGCGCGCGATAGAAAAGTGTCATGCCGCGCAGGGTAGAGTCGCTGTAATCCTCAATGCAGGTCATGCCGCTGCGACAGGTATCCACAAAGGCGGGCTTCACTTTCGGGGGCGGCGGCAACAGACTGTCCGGTTCGCTCACGACTTCCGGCACGGGACGTACATCGCCAAGTATGTCTACCCGCCTCAACACATGGCCCCCTATCGTGCCCCCCGGCAGCAAGTTCAGCAGCAAAAGTACCGCCAGCACAATAAGCATCAGCCAACCTGTATGTTTTAAAACGCTCTTTTCCATAACTAATCCGGACGCAAAGATAAAGAATCGGATGAAAATAAATATCGTCCTTCCTAAAAAGAAATCGTCAGGTTCATTTTAACACAGTCTTGACTGCTGTTTGTATGGCAGAAACTTTAAACAGTCCGCTCTATGTTCCAGACAAATGCCCGGAGCCCCAATTGCTCGGTCTGCTTGTCCATGTTGTGAAGGACCTCCAGCAGGGGCTCTACCCGCTCGTCCTCTACCATTGTAAGAATGGCGGAGCACATGGAAGGCCAGGCGTGACTGCCGTAATGAGGCTCACCGGTCTTGGAACCGCGCCCGCGAACCTGCTCCCAATAAGTGAAGCCCCGGCAATTGAGCCGGTCGAGTGTAGCAATGATACGCTCGTAATATGCCTGATCGAATGTGATTAATACTGATTTCATTATTCAATTATTAAATGTCAACTATTAATTATTAGCCTGTTCCTCGAAGTAAGCATCCAATTGCTTGCGCATCTTGCGACGTTGGCGTTTGATGCCGACACCACCGAAGATACAATACATCGTAGGAACGTAAATCAAAGTCAGAATGGTGGAAACCGCCAGACCGCCGATTACGGCAATCGCCATAGGACTCCACATCTCAGAACCCTGACCGCTGCTGATGGCCATCGGAATCATACCGAGAATGGTAGTCATGGTCGTCATCAACACCGGACGAAGACGGCTCTTGCCTGCCGTAACCACGGCATTCAGCACCGACTGCCCGCGTTCGCGGCAGAGAATGGTGTAGTCAATGAGTACGATACCGTTCTTCACCACGATACCGATCAGCATGATACTGCCCAGCAGACTCATCACACTCAGCGTCGTATTGGTTATGAACAGCGCCATCAGCACACCGCTCATGGCAAACGGCACGGAGAGAATCAGAATAAACGGATAGGTAAGCGACTCGAACTGGGCTGCCATTACGATAAACACGAGGATGATAATCAATACGCCGAGTGTTCCCAAATCGCGGAACGAATCCTGCTGGTCTTCAAAGGAACCCGCCACCTGAATGGTTATGTCGGACGGTTTCTCCATTCTATCGATAATGGCATTGCCCGTAGCCACCACGTCACCCAACGGAGCGCCGGAGATGACGGCAGACACCGTTACGATACGTTCACGGTCCTTACGCTCGATAGTAGGCGGAGCAAAACGTTCCACCACCTTTCCCAAATCCTTGATACGGACGCCCTCGCCTTTGGCATTGTATACCAATATGTTCTCGATACTTTCAAGACTGGTACGGTATTCGGGGGCGTAGCGCACCTTGATATCATACTCATCGCCGTCTTCACGATACTTGGAAGCCGTAGCACCATTGATACGGTTGCGCAGATAGGTGGCGGCAGTAGAGAGGTTCAGTCCGTGAAGCGCCAGCTTCTCGCGGTCGAAGTCCACCTGGTATTCGGGCTGGTAATCGCTGCGGCTGATGTTGACTTCGGACACGCCTTTTACGTTCAGCAGTTCGCGCTTCAGGCGAGCGGCAACGCTGTCGGTTTCTTCCATACTGTAGCCATATACCTCGAAATCGGCGGATGCCTGGGCCGACATACCCGTATTACTACCGCCGAAAATAACCTGTGCCTTACTGAATTCGGGATAAGCCTTCAGGTCTTCGCGCATTTCCTCGCAGACTGTCTCCAGCGTAACATCACGGTCTGCCGGATCTACCAAACTGATATTGAAGGAAATGATATGCGAACCGTTGTCCTGCATGGAAGCCCAGGTATTATCCGAATCGGCCTGCCCTACGGTATAGTTGCATATCTTCATGACACCCTTATACTTCTGCAGCCACTGATTGGTAAGTTTCTGCGAAACCTCCTGCGCCACTTCTTTACGCGTACCGATGGGCAACTCCAACTGTACGGCAATACGGGCATTGTCCTGCGCCGGGAAGAACTCCGTACCAATGGTCTTTGCACAGAACAGGCTCAGGATAAAGAATATCACACAACCGACAAGCACGACCATACGATGACGCACCGCCCAGTTGAGCATACGTGCATACCAGTTGTCCAAGCCGTCCAATGTGTGCTCTATCGGCCCGAAGAATATTCGGAACATCTTGGACTGTTTACGCTGCAAGCGGAGCAGTTGCGAACAGAGCATCGGCGTCAGCGTCAAAGCCGAAACGGTGGATACAAACATAATGGCGCACATCATCCAGCCCAACTGCTTGAACAGCACGCCGGACATACCGGTTACCATGGTCAGCGGGAAGAATACGGCAATCATCGTCAGCGTAGAAGCCACTACGGAAATAGCCACCTCGTTCGTTCCGTGAACCGCTGCCTGCTTCGGGTCGGAACCGCGCTCGATATGTGTCGTGACATTTTCCAACACCACAATGGCATCGTCCACCACCATACCTATGGCTATGGAGAGTGACGAAAGCGAAATGATATTAATCGTATTCCCCGATATTGCCAGGTATATGAACGAAGCAATCAGAGAAAGCGGAATCGTAATACAGATAATCAATGTAGCCCGCCAGCGTCCCAGGAACAGGAATACCACAATCACGACGAACAGCAGGGCGTACATCACCGTCTCCGTCAAACTGTCGATAGTGTTCAGGATGTTTTCGGACGTATCCACAATGACGCCCAACTTCACATCGCTCGGCAGGTTCTTCTGCAGACGGGGCAACGCCTCCTGTACTTTCTTGGAGATTTCCACCGAATTGGCGCCCGACTGTTTCTGAACCACAATCATCGCACCCTGCACACCGTTGTTATAGGTTTCCTGCGCACGTTCCTCCACGGTATCCACAATCCGGGCTACGTCGCGCAGGTAAACGGTAGCACCGTTATAGGTGCCCACCACCACATCCGCCAGTTCACGGGAGTCGTCAAACTCACCCTCCACACGCAAGGAATAAGTCTCATTGCCGATGTCGAAATTACCGCCCGGTATGTTCTTGTTCTCCGCACCGATAATGGAACTGATTGTTTCGATACTCAAGTTGTACGCCTCCAGCTTATAGGGGTCGCAGTACACCTGGATTTCACGCTGCGGCGCACCGCTGATAGACACCGTACCCACACCGGGAATACGCGCCAGAGGGTTTACCACACGGTCGTCCAGTATCTTGTAAAGCGCCGACTGGCTTTCGTTTGCCTGTACGGACAACAGCACGATAGGAATCATATCCGTACTGAACTTGAAGATGATAGGATTCTCCACATCATCGGGCAGTTCGGAACTAACCATATCCAACTTGTCGCGCACATCGTTTGTCAGCACGTCAATATCATTACCGAACTCAAACTCCAGCGTAATCAGCGACATATTCTCCGAAGAACGGGAAGTGATGTGCTTCAAATCGCTGACTGAGTTCAAAACATTCTCCAACGGACGGGTCACGTTGTTCTCGATATCCGAAGCACTTGCTCCCGGATAGGCCGTCATCACCATAATCGTATTCGTATCAATGTCCGGATACAAGTCGATAGGCAATTTGGACAAAGAGAACAGACCAAATATCACCACTGCCAGAAAGCAGAGCGAAGTCATAATCGGTTTCTTAACCGCACCTTCATATAAACTCATATTATTAGGGATTAGCGTTTAATGATTAGGGATTAGGGATTAACGTTTAGTGTTTAGTGTTTAGAGATTAGCAACTTATTTACCGGCAAACCACTAATCACGAATCACTAATCGCTAACCGCTATTTCTACTTCCATTCCGTTCACCAGTTTGGTTTGTCCGGCTATAACCACCCGGGAGTTGTCGGGCACACCGGAAATCAGCTCGTATTCGGCCCCCATACGACGTCCGAGCTCTACCTTATTATAGGTAACCTTGCCGTCCTTGTACACATATACATAACGGTCGCCGGAACCGGATTGCTTCACGATGGCCAAATCGGGTACAACCACATTGTTTTTGGTTCCGAAGTTAAGCGTGGCGCGGGCAAACATTCCGGGACGTACCCTCCGGTCTTTATTGGCGAGTTTAATCTCTACCGGAAAAGTACGGGTGTTCGGGTCTACTGTAGGATACACCAGACTGATATAGCCTTCAAAGAGTTCGTCTCCGTAAACATCCAGCTTCACGGCTACCGGAGCGCCTTTCTTCACTTGGGTGAAGTAAGTTTCGGAAACATTGATAAGCAACTTCACCGGCATAATCTGCTCTACCACCAGCACGGGTTCGCCGCCGCTGTACATATCGCCGCTGTCATAGTTTCGGGCAGTTACAACACCGTTTATCGGACTGAGCAACGCGGTATTCTCCAGCAGATTGCGGTAGGCCGTTTCTTTTATGTCCAGCGCCATCTTGGCTGCATCCCACTCCGATTTGGATGCACCGCCCACTTTATACAGTTCGTCCATACGCTTGAACTCAATCTCCTGATTATCCAACTGAAACTTTGTCTGTTTCAGGTTTGCCTCATCCATGCTGACCAGCTTCTGACCTTTGGACACGCGGTCGCCCACTTCCACCAATATCCTGTCGATGCGTACCGGAGAGGAAGGAGCTATGTTGTTCTTTACCTCTGCTTCTACGGTAGCTGTGTACTCATGAATCTGTTCTACCGGACGTGCTTTTACATCCGCCAGCTTCACTCTCGGCTTTTCGTCCACCTGCTCAACGGCAACTTTGTCTTTTCCACCGCTGCAAGCGCCCAACAGTGCTACTGCAAGCAGGGCAATCAATTGAAAACGTTTCTTCATATCGTTGTTCTTGTTTTATTTCTGATTACTGATGATATAGTCTCTTCCCAATACCTGGTCAAGGTCGGCCTTAGCTACCAGGTAGTCATATATGGATTGGTTGTAAGTAAGCTCCGCCTCGGTGAGCTGAACCTGCGAAGTATTCAGTTCGAGTACCGTACCCTTTCCCACTTCATAACGCTTGCCGGCAATCTGCACCGCCTTTTCGGCCTGCATCACATTCTCCTTGTTACTGGATACCTGCTCCGAGCTGGCTGCCATATTATCCTGGTAGCTTGTAATCTGCATGTTCAGCTTACGTTCCGTATCGATACGGTTCTGGTCCAACTGGCGCATCTGGATGCGGTTAGATTTCAGTTTCGTAAAGTTGCTTGCCTTATATAAAGGAATACTCAGATTGAATACCAGCGAAGAGCTGCCGCTGTAATGGTAATCGAAGATGTTCCAACTGTCGTTGTTCATGGACTGGTACTGATAAGAATACCCCAGCCCTATCGTCGGCATGAAGTTGGTGCGCAAGGACTTGATATTCTTCTGAAGCATCAGACGGTTTAACTCCAATTGCTTCATGGTAGTATTGTTCACTAAACCTTCGTGAGCGTCATTCTCCAACTGATTGGCAAACACGATGCTTTCATAGGCCGCCAAACTGTCGTCAATCTTAATCTCCACATCGGCGGTAACGCCCATCAGCACCTTAAGTTGCTGTTTGGAAAGCGTAACGGCATTTCCGGCGGAAATGACACTCGGCTTCACGCTACGCATCTGCACCTCGGCGGTGATTTTATCGAATTCGCTTACCGCCCCCTGCTGATATTTGGCATTGACAATATTATAGTTCTCTTCCGCCAGTTCATAGCTTTTCTGCAAAACTTCGTATGAGTCCTGCGACAGCATCAGCTGATAGTAGGCTTTGGTCACCTGGTTCAC
>ERZ831601.2173-NODE-2173-length-11897-cov-3.471964_pt1 | contig 11897 bp, 9 predicted proteins | sample MGYA00519578_ERZ831601 | MGnify/ENA primary metagenome ERZ831601 (study PRJEB31850, sample SAMEA3708717) | human gut metagenome | biome: human gut; feature: human-associated habitat; material: faeces | place: China | collected 2014 ... | reverse complement strand
TTTCGCTCAAACCCTCGTTTGGGCGAAGCCTCTTTTTGGAGCAAAAAACATGGCCGAACTTAACCCGCCTTTGGGAACGACGACGCCTGAAATATTCCTGGATAACGTCAAGCGCGCTGACGAGCTGGTTAACGGTCCGGCCGGAACGGTTAACGACCGCGCAGGTGAACCGCTCGATACCTGGCGCCAGATGATGGCGAAAAACGATGAGGTCAGGCAGAACCTTATCCCGCTCAATAAGCAATACCAGACGCTGGCAGCTGCGCAGGCGGATATCGCGAATATTCCGGTGGGCTCGACCACGTATTACCGCAGCCCGGATGACAGTGCGCTCGCAATTGAGGTTATTAATAACGCCGGGACGCTACAGCCAACCGGCCGAAAAATGCCCTCCCAGCAGGCCGTGGACGCCATTATCAGGGCTGTTTTTGGCGGTCTTAATGTGTTATTTGATCCGCTTTGCGAATTGCTTCTTTTTGATCCTTCCCTTGGCGGGAAAACACATATCCCCCTGGGGTCAATCACAGCAGCGGCGAACACAAATTCAAGGATGGGGTTCCCGGCCATTGTGGCGGGGCCAGCAGCGGGAGGTGTGGCAGCGAGAACGGCATGGCTTGCTGATTGCGGTTTGAAGGCGGGGGATGTAATCAGTACGAGAGTTACTGCCTGGTATGCCAACGCAGGCGGGCGCGTGGCCTATGTTTTCAGGGATACGTCTGGTACACAGATTGGCACGCAGGGATTGCAATATGCCACTGCGACGGGCGTGAACAGTTTTACAAACACGCTGACTGTTCCTGCCGGGGCAGTCAGGTTAGATATTCGGGTGGAAAATACGGCTAACGCTGGACTGGTAGAGCTGGCTGTTGTGTTCGTGATTACTGCAAACGCTTCCGCTAACCTGGTTGTTCCTGGACGTCCTCTTTCTCCTTATCCCGTCCCTCTCAGCGCGGGAGCGGTCTCGACCGATGCGATACAGAAAAAGGCGGTGACAGTAGAAAAGGCCGCCTTTTTTGTTCCTGGCGTTAACCTCTTCGATAAGAGTGCGGTGACACCTGATTCATATGTTGATGCCTCAACGGGCACAATAAAAACAAATGTAACTTATGATGCCTCAGATTTTATCCCGGTTGTTGCAGGGAACGCCTATACGCAACACTATGCTCATCAAACTGCATATTACGATGCAAACAAAAACTATTTGTCAGGTGAGCAGGCATCTACATCTCCGGCAACACCCCGAACTTTAACAATACCGACAGGTGCCGCTTACATCAGAATGACCGTTGCCAAAACGGTTCTGAACACAATGCAGTTTGAAAAGGGAAGCGAGGCGACGGGTTACCAGCCCTATGCTGTTCAGCTTGATCCACTGCTGATACCTCAGACGAACACTGCAGTTATTTCTGACTATGTGGAAAGAGCGCATCAAATCCGTGTTGGTCGTATGAAGTTAAGCCAGCTGGAATCAGGAGCATCGACCATTCTAACCGTCGGTATCTTTGGTGACTCGTGGCCAACACAGCCAAACCGGTTTTCACAGCCATTAGCAAAGGCATTGAGAGCAAAGTATGGCGCTGGATCGGGGGTTGGATGGACGTCGTTTGGAAGACATGCAACCTCGGAGAGCATAATTAACGCCAATGTGTTTTCTCCGAGCAGTTCAGACGTATTGAAAACATTGTTCACATGGACGGGTAACTGGTTATTTAGCTACAGCGGCACTAAAAACCCAACTAACTCCAGTCCAGATACTGCCGTGGTTACGTCCTCTACGCCAGGGGATGCACTGAAGGCTACTGTGCCTGGTACGTCAGATGGTGGCTGGTCAACGTGCAGGCTTGGGTATGTGGGTACTGGTGACGGTGTTATTCGATATAACTGGGATGGAGGGGCATGGACGACACTCACCGTACAAGGTAGCGGGTTGCAGTTTGTTAATATTAACCCACCGGCTACAGTAAATGCGTCGAACGTGCTCAACATTGAGAACGTGTCCGGTACCGTTTCGCTCTGTGGACTAAATCCCCTGGCAACAGGAGCAGGCGTACGCGTTCATAAGCTTGGTGCATCCGGTTCAAGCCTTGCCAGCTGGCTATCAATGGATGCGAATGATTTTGCGAAGGCGCTGACGGAGCTGGCGCTCGACACAGTAATCATTCTGACAGGCACAAACGACCAGAGAATTACGGGAGGAGCGACGGCTTTCGAGAATAACCTCCGCTCGTTCATTGCACGCATTCGGGCGGCTTTGCCGGGTGCAGATATCCTGTTCGTTATGCCCTGCGAGAATGAGCGGACTGACAACCCGGTAACGATGGCATCAATGGCGGCCAGAGCCAGGACTGTAGCCTCAGACCTGAATTGCGCGTTTATAAACCTGCAATACATCTTCGGCGAAAATCCTGCAGATTATGCATATGGTGCCGTGCATTCCTGGTTTGCATCCGACGGCATCCATCCAGACCCGGCGACTGGTGGTTATCTGATTAAAGATGCCGTTTTTCGCGTCCTGGTAAACAGATAGAAAAATGTCCCCCGGAGGCACGCCGGGGGAAAGATGATAAATGACATTATTGCTGTGTGCGTCTTTGCGCACTGCGTATCTTCTAAGAAAATTCCCGGTGTTTCCAGATGTTTCTCGTCTTTAGAGTGCAACAAGGTGGCCGGGAGGCTCGTTAAATAACGTACGTGACAGGAGCCGCATATCGTCTATCTGATGTCAGGAACCGTTATATTCATCAGCTCCCACTGTTCTGAAGCCTGGCTGATAGCGGCCTCAGCCTCCATCATTTGCTCAGAAAACCGTTTTGTTCCTATGCCACATCCGGAACATTCCACATAATGCACATAAAAATAGGTGATTCCATCGGTTTCCGGCTTTGTCATCACCATTGGCTCACACTGACACAATCTGCATACTGTCATTTTTACCTCACAAAATATCCGGCAGTGCGTTGTTGACTGAGTGGATCGTTGCGATACCTTCCACGATGGCATCTGGCCCACGGCGAACGCCGACACCTTGACCGTTTTTAACGGTTACTTCTCCCGTCACTATCCCTGTGGCATAGTTCAGCCAGGCGCAACCAGCCTGGCTGGCGATAGTTCCTGCCGTATTCCCCAGCCTCATATTCCCGTCCATCACAACAGGCCCGTATTTTGTGTCGCCGTGAATATCACACTGCGCATTTTCAATAGCCACCATTCCGCCTGAGACATTAAAATTGAATGTCCCTCCGTTGATTACCATTTTCGTAAACTCATGGTTTGAAGCCCCCTGGGCAGACTGACCGGCCTGATCGCCGTTATAACTACCATTACAGCCATTCAGGATCATTTTTCCGGCACCGCCTACAGGCGCATGCTGCCCGAAGCCATCATTTGAAATCCGCCAGGCACGCACGTTATTACAGATGATCAACTCATTTCGCCCCGTACCACCAACACCGGCATTCGCACAGTACTCGATAACGGAGTCATTGACGGTCAGGAAGCCGGTGCCTGCCGGTTGCGTGGATAACCCGCAGGAAATGCCATTAATCATGCAATAGCGCGCGATACAGTCATTCACCGTAAGGAGTCCAAACCCGGTTGTCGCTACCCCAAAATTACGCCGGGATATTTCAATCGAGTGCAGAGCAGGGTCTGAATCATCCGGTAACCGGACATAAAGAATGCCTCCTGTATATCCATACTCACCAGCTGCTGGCGTGGTCGGCGTGGAGGTGTTTTGTAGTAGTTTAAAAAGAAAATCATCTCTGTCACCGACCGTCTCCGTCATTGATGTAACGACCACCTGAAGCACAGAGGTATACCCCAGTGTTTTCTGAAAAATCTGACCGTTCTGAGTCCACCCGGATGTATGTTCTTCAGATCCAAAGGTGTACCACGGTTCGCCATCAACGCCGGATAAGGTCACATTCTCGGTGGTGTTAAATACAACCTCCTGTCGTAGTGGAGAACTTTCCGGGGCAATAATCTTTATTTCATAACCGGAAAGACCGAGGCATAGCCCCTGCGCTAGGCCGAGGCTGTTCACGGGATCATCGATTGAACCCGTACCTGACGCTTTCCCCCGGACCGTATCAACATATAGCGGATTGGGCGGATAAGCCCTTAGCACACCAGGCGTGCGGCATCCTGTTCGCCATGACTGATAAACACTCATCTACGCCACCTTAGTCAGTCTGACTGCAAGCAGCGCAATAGCAGTAGGTAATGTGTCACTCGATGATGTGCCGTTTCTGCTGATGCGTAGGGTGGTGTGCCTTGACGTGTCGACAGTAAGATCAAGGGATAGTTCGGTTTCAACAGCGATGTAAGGGGTGCCGGGTACAGAGACAACAGCAGCATATCCTGATGGCGCCTGGTCAAAGGTTTCCCCGGCAGACCAACCATGTATTTCGCCTGACATACTCACCGTAAAATTATTATTGGCAACCAGGTTCGTCCAGATTGGAGAAATACGCATTTTTGACCAGTGAGACGGCAGGTCTATCATTTTAGTCACAGATGCATCAACACCGTGGGTAAATTGCCAACCCGCCAGCCGGGAGGCGATCATCCCATAACTAGCACTCCCTACGGCAAGGTCAAAATCTTTGGCCGGAATGACTATTTCCGTAACGGCGTTCTCGGGGTCGCCTGCCAGCGTATTGTATGCGACCTGCAACTCAGTGAACTGCTGTTTAGTTGGCAGGGTCGCTGCGGCCTCAACGGCCGTATCTCTTGCCTGAAAAACATCATCAGTGATGGAATCCACCTGTTTCTGATACCCCTTCATGGTGGGGAGCTCATCACCCCCTCGGTTTTGCCAGGTGTCATCATCACTGTTCATGGCGCGATCAAGATCACCAGCATTACGTAATAAGACCTCTGGCGTCGTCGTTCCCAAAGGCGGGTTAAGTTCGGCCATGTTTTTTGCTCCAAAAAAGGCGTTCGCCCAAACGAGGGTTTGAGCGAAAGAAAAGTTGAAAGGGATTTTTTTGGTATTAAGCGACGTCGCCGGGGTATGTAGCGTCGTCGTAGTCGTAAAATTCAGCGCGGTATTGCCGGGCAGTTATCTCGCAGGTTCCATCGTCCTGTGGCACTATCTCGGACACAATGGCGTGATACAGGTCGCTCTCAGAACTACAGAAAATTAACCGGGGAGGTTCAATTATCGGATCATCCAGCAGTATATCGGCGAACTCAGATTGATACGGGACAGATACCTGATAGTTGTCGCCTGTGGGTGATGCTTCAAACAGCCGTGATGCTTTTCCATCCTGATAACGCAGATAGACGCGTGGATTTGCAAAAGTCCAGTCCAGCGGCTCCGACACATCGAATGTGGTCACCCCACCAGCAGTAGTCATCGACTCAATCAAACACGAAACGGTGTTGCTGCCAGGGATATCATCGGTCAGCACAATACGATCCCCGACGTTGTAACAGAGCGCATCCAGTTCCGTCGTCGTTTTATGCGTCATGCGCTGCAGCTGGTATTTTCTGAGTCGGCGCATACCAATCTGGTATGCGTGATCTGGATTGCCTACACCATCAGCCCGGTATGCCTCTATTTTCAACGGCGTTGGGTTGCCAGGCAGACGGCATTGCACCGTCTCTTCTGCCCAGGTCGAGCCGTTGATATAGGTTACGTCAACACCATCGTAATCGTCGTCAGTCACCGTGCTGAAATCGGTCTGCATCTCGGATACCATCTCGTGAGGGGTGATAGCCCCGGTCCAGGGTTTAACGCCTTCACGACCCACTGATGCAACAGACTGGGTATTTAGCAGAAAATAACTCTTTCCGGCTGCAGCGATTTTCTGAAGCATTTCCAGTGCAGAAATACTGTCACCCGTGGCAAAATCGAAATACTCGCCGTTCGGGGTCCAGTAAGTCTGCTCCAGGGCATCTATTGCCTCAGTATCCATTTCCATACCAAGAGAAAGGCCGACGTGATAAAGCGCACCAGAGATACTACGGGCTACGCCAGAGTCATAAATGCGCGTGGCCACAACGTTTACGCGCCGGTCAGACTGAGCCGCCAATTTGCCCCCCGTCTCAACCGTAATCCCCATCAGGGTGACGCCAGCATAGGATGTTGGCCGAGCCAACAAGCGACCACGCAACGCTTGCCAGTACATCGAGTCACGCGCGTTATTACTACCCTGCTCATTGCGGCGACGGCAGCGCACCTCAACCAGCCCAGGAGAAGAGAGAGCAAAACGCTCTGTAAAACCCAACCCGTTGATATTTTTAAGCGCGTAAACCCCCTGCCTGCTCGTCCAGCCAGAGCCAGATCCATAAACACGGTACTGTATTTCCCACTCACAATGCCTGATGCGTTTTTTGCCTTTGCTGTCGAATCCGCAAATACCGGAAGGAAATGAAAAATTCACTTCAAATGCGTCCACCACTTCAGATTCCGGGCAGACAAGGAACGGTCCCATCCAGGTATTGTTGTCGCTGATCCCTGTAGCCTGATAGTCAATCATCGTGCGGGGTGAGAAGCCAGACCAGGAAGGATCAACCACTCCCTCAATCAGCCGCTGAACCGTTGCGGTCGTACCGTCCGCATCCGCAATGCGGTACTCGTTGCCACGGTGAGCCAGCGCCAGCCGTTGTGTTCCCTCCGGTATCCCGGAAAATGCCACTCCGGTTGCACTCCCATACGCCAGCGTAACGTTAGCAGTTATTGCCGGACTGCCTCCGCTGGACGCGGTGCCGGAGGTAAATACAGGACTGTCGCCAAAAACGGCTACCGGTAGCGATGATGAGGTAATGTTTCCTCCGAGCCAGGGGCTTGATGCCTCAGCAATCAGCACAACACCGCCGCTATCCTGCGCCAGTAATCCTGACCCGGTAAGGCCATCGTTTATCACCGCCAGCAGGCCGGGCATATTCACATAGTCTGCAACGAGGGAAATAGTGTACGCATGCCCCTGCCAGGTGATCGTAAAAGTCTGGCCGGTACCGGAGTAATCATATGTTGATGGGGAGGCATTTGCTTTCAGGCTGGCCGCATTTCCACCCACCCCGGGTATCGCGTCCTGTTTTGCCGTATAAGTTGCAATAACCAGTTCGTATTCAGTGCCGTTAATTTCCAGGGTAACCGGCATACCCGGATAGGGATTAATTTCACCCAGAGAGTTACTGGCGAGAACGCTATATCCCGACGAGGTTGAAACCAGAAAATTCATCGGGGCGACGATCGTAACAATGGCCCCCTCAACCCACGACTCAGGCAACGCATTGCCTTCATCGTCATCATCGTTGCCATCATCCAGCCCGTTAAACGTCACGGATGCGCCAGAAACGGTCATACTGTCGGCGTTGATATCTGTCGAATCTGGCGAGGTCTGGGCCATATCAAGCCCACTCCCGCTGGAAGTACCACCTACCTCTGTCGAGTTGAACCAGTTTTCACTTCGCCGATCTCCTGAAACATCTGCTCCTGGTGAATAAACGTTGTAACTGAACGAGTCCCCTAATGCTGAAATAGGTGTTGAACCCACACGGATATCACCATTCGTAAACGCGAAATTCCCCTTTCCAAGGCAAACCATCATTTCGACAGTCATTAGCGTTGGATCATCAGGATTAAAGCGCGTCACTGGCTGTACGACATAATCTGGATAGATACGGCAACGGCCAAACACTTCGCGGATTGGGTCTCCAAGTTTCGCCTGGTTCGCGCGGGCTGGGTTTAAATCCAGCCCCAGACCACTGGAGGATGAATAGCCGCCTTTATCCATGTTCGACATGGTGATCAGCACATACACAGCCGAAGCTGCAGCTATGGCCGCCGCTGCCCAGGCAGCGATAGCAGTTGCCGTCACTCCCTCACCAGGGATCGGGTAAACTTTTACATCGCTCTCAGCACTGATAAAGCATAAAGGCCATTCTGCCGGTGGGACCGGCTTACCATTCACCTCAAACGTAACACGCTGCACCATATCGTTACGGTAGTTATCGACATGCTGGAGCATCCAGTCATGTATGGTCGTATCCCGGTGTTCATGCGTCTCCAGCGGTTCGCCAGGCAAACGCGACGGGTAAAGGCGGATTGTCACTGGTAATACTCCACTTTCAGAAACTGGCGTTCAAAACGCGCCAGGGGAAGAATGGTTACGTTGCGCCGGGGATTACATTCAATAACGTAAAGCGCTCCCTCCATTTCGACGACAACACCAAGGTGGCCGATCATATTTCCCATATAGCAGGCGGCAACCGCACCGTTGCACGGCTTGCAGGGAGTCAGGTCACGCGAAAAACTCTCGCAGACTTCCCCCATTTCAGTGCTGCCACGCTCTTTAATCACAGCCTCAAACGCGGGCCATTCAGGCAGCCCCAGGTCCCGGCGGACCTCATGTACAATGCCGTAGCAGTCGAGAACAGGAAAAGTGCGGCCGCCCATCTGCCAGCGGACAGTCAGGTATTTGTCAATGTTGAGCATAAGGAACCTATCGGGAGTAACGGAGACCCTGGAAGTACGTCAACGTGTATCTGTCACGTGGCCAGGCATAATCGAGCATATTTTTAAATCCGGCAGTGACGTTTACAGTAAGCGGCGTCCAGGATCCTCCTTTAACCGGCATGACGTAAGGCGGCTCCGCTGGCGCGGTAAGGTCAGTGGAAATGTATTTCCTGAATGTGATGCTGGCAGTGGATATGGCATCAATGACCTTGCGAATAGCCGTGGATACAACGCCGTCGACGTTGCACAGCATAAACTTCAGGTCCTGCGTCCCGTCTTCGTTTCTGGCAGGAAGGGAAAGGACAATGGCACAGGCAATAAACGTTACTGTTTCGCCCCCCTCGGTCACCGCCGTAATGTCCTCATACCCCTCACACAAATAATGCGTCTGGCCGCCAATATCGATCTGCAACGTACCAATGATGACCTCCGACCCGGAGGACGCATAAAGGCGGTTAATCGCTGTCATGTTTAGGCCACTCCCTGTTCAGAGCTATATCGAGTAACGAACTCCCCACAATCCACTCCGGATATTCTCCCCAGCCAACCGCCGGCAGCGGCCGTTCCCATAACTCAAGGGATGCTGAATACCGCCAGTACAAGCCTCCTTCAGGCGTAGGCCCCTCATAAATATCGTTAAACCTGCAAACGTAATTTTTTTGGCCCACTGGCGTCAGTAGCGGCATGTTAAACCAGGCGCTGCCGTCTTTTAGAACATCCCGGTACCATGCCTCAAAAGCCTGGGCCTGCGCGTCAGTAAAAATCCAGGCTACATCTGTTTCCGTAGGAACAGAGGTATAGCCACGTCGTATTCTTTTACGCCCCGTTACGAGCTCGGTGATTTTTACCGGGGATTTCGGCTTCATTCCAAAGCCGTCTTTCAACGGCCCAGGGAGAACATCAGCGGGGTAGTAAAGTGTCGTGGTGATTGCCATCAGCGAATTTTCCTCCCCGAGTTGGTTTTCACCATAAGTGCCCTGTGTAGATCACCCTGCCCGGTAGTCACCGAGTTGACAGCTTTTCGGTAGCCGCGCTCAGCACCTTCAGCAGCAGCTTTGCGCACGAGGGCAACCGTCGCATCGGACGGGTTGCCATTTATGGGAATGTTGATATTTGGCGAATAAATCGCGCCGCCGCCTGTTGACTGATTTGCTACTCGATCCAGAGTGGCATCCAGTTTGGCGCTGGTTTTAGCTGTCGTAACGCGCTCACCTTTCTGCAGGAGCCAGGTTCCTGTTTCGGGCACAGAGTCGATACCGTCGTGGGCTTGGCCGTGCAATGCCGATCCGATCGCCGTCATGAATACGCCAGCTGCTGCAGCTGCTGCAATTGCTTGAGCCGGAGCCACCGCCGGGCCAACGTAAGGAACACCTATCCATTGCGTGAAGGCATTAAGCGCCGCCATTGCTACCTGAGCAGCGGCATATTGCAGCATTGCCGCACCTACAGACTGTATAAAGGTCGCTGCAAAATCTTGAGCGTTCAACTTTCCAGTTTCTGCCCAAGTTATAATCATGTCGGTCATGCTGCTGAATGTTTGCGCCCCAACCTGCTGCATTGTTGAGTACAAATCCATCGCAGCAGTAGCCTGTGCAGCAAAACCAGAAATTAACCCAGCACTGTAATCATTCTGTAGTTCATCCTGTTGCTTATAATAATCATTTTGAATTTCTAGCCTCTTATTCAGTGCATCCTGCAAAGCTTCAGTTTCAGCGTCATAAAGACTTTTAGAAATATCACCGGATTGGTATTGCTTTAATAAATCCTCGCGGCTCCTCTCATATTCCTGCTGAATACTGTTGCGCTCTTGCATCCGGCTACGTTCTCGATCTCCAGAATAACGCCCAATAAATTCGCTATCATATCCCTGCTTAATTAATTTATTCTGTCTTTCAAGGCCTGATACGTATTCAGCTACTTTCGCGTTTTCCTGATTAAGGCGTAATTCTTCCTTTTTGGAGTCTAGGAACTTAGCCGCATCTCGAAGTTGGTTTTTTTGCGCCTCTGATAATTTCTGTAGGTTACCACTTGTTATATCAAAATTTACTTTTTCAAGCTCTGTAACTTCTGCAGTTTTTTTGCCAGTAGTTTCAATGAGAGCGGCTTGTTTTTGTAAATCAAGAAGGCGGCTTTTAAAAGCATTTTCAGTTGGGTTGCTTTTTGTAGTTACCTTCTGATTTGATTCCCCTTTCCCAAGTTTATAATCGTCACCTTTTGGTGGTTGTATTCCCATATCAGAGAGAAGCGAAGTTAACCCATTAGCTCCTTTCTCTACTTCCTCTGGGGTTAAACTGGATTTGATGGCTCGAAGGAACTGAAGGCGTTTACTTAAAAAATCTAACTCATCTTTTTGTTCTTTACTTTGATTCCCTCTTTTATTGAGGAACTCAATGCGCTGCTCAATATCATTTTCGTCAGCTGAATCATAGTTACCTGATACCGCACCGATCCTAGAGCGGGTGTAAGAAGCAATTGCTCCAAGCCCACCAGCAATACGACCTACAACACCGGCCAAACTGATCGCCTCGCCTACCAGGTCGGATAGGCCCTGTAGGATAGCAGGGTCAGTGAAAACATCATGGATACTATCAAGCCCGTCCTGTAGAGGTGATAAATCTACTTTTGCCAGGCCAGACGCAATTTCCATTTTTAAGCCACGGGCGCTCGTCTCAATATCCTGAAAAAACTGATTAACTTTAACTAAGTTATCTATATCTTCCTGCGGCGGAGCTACGCCAAAATCCTTTGATAACTGAAGAAACTGCTTTAGCTTTTCGTTGTTGTTGTCAAACAACGGCAGCATTTTTGACAGGTCATTCCCTAAGCTTTCAAGGATATTGGTTTTCCCAGCCTGAGTGGGTATTTTCTGTAATGCCGAACTAATAGCCAGCAACTGTTTATCAGGGGATTGCTGAGCCAGCTTCTGAGCTGAAAGCCCGAGTGTGTCCAAAGCCTGCGCAGCCTCACCTGATTTGTTCAGGACCGCATCGCCGACTTTATCATTAATGTCTTTGAAAATATCGGCTATGTTATCGCCGGTTAAACCTGCCTGTTCAGCTGCGTATTGCCAGGATAGCAAATCCTGGGTGGACATTTTTAATGACTTAGCCCAGCGATCTGCCTCGGTCACTTGCTGAGCTGTATTTTTTACAATCGCCAGCCCAGCAGCGCCAATCCCGACAGCGGCAGTTGCCGCAGCTGCTCCAATAGCAATAATGGAGGTGCTTATTTCCTTGGCGTCTTTTTTTACCTGGTCACGCCATTTTTGGGATGCCCTTTCGGCTTTATCCATTCCTTGAACAAATCCGCCGACCTTTGCTATGAGATCAATTGTTAAAGTACCAAGGGACTTGCCAGCCATCATATTTCTCCGAGGAATAAAAAACCCGCCAAAGCGGGTTTATATTTATCAGAACTTATTCTGTTTCGG
>ERZ831601.2167-NODE-2167-length-11961-cov-2.631698_pt1 | contig 11961 bp, 10 predicted proteins | sample MGYA00519578_ERZ831601 | MGnify/ENA primary metagenome ERZ831601 (study PRJEB31850, sample SAMEA3708717) | human gut metagenome | biome: human gut; feature: human-associated habitat; material: faeces | place: China | collected 2014 ... | reverse complement strand
TAACGGCTTTTACCGCGCCGAAGTAGCCCTCCATATTTTTTTCGAGATCCTCAAGAAGGCGGACCCTGTCCTGCCCCTTGTGAAGCTCGCGCTGTTTTTCATCTATGGCAAGCTTTACGCTGTCTGCCTTTTTGCCGCGGTTTTCAAATCGCAGAGTATAGCCGTCTATTGCGTTTTTGACGGAAACTATCTCGTCCTGTATTTCTTTGAGTGATGCTTCCGCGTCGGCTTTGCGTTTTAAAAGCGCGTCGTAATCGTCCTTGCGCGTTCCCATGGACTCGTCTATCGCGGAAATTCTCGACCTTATCTCCTCTATGGAGGAATTTGCGGTTTCCGCCGTAACTCGGCAATCCGCAAGCCTTACGGAAAGTGCCGATATTTCACCCGAAAGAGCTGCCGCCCTATCGGAAAACTCTGAGCTGTTCAGGCGATAAGTCTCCTCCTGCTTTGAGAGCTCGTCCATCTGCCTTGTTGCGTCGGCTATTTGCTCCTCTGACTTTTGTATGCATTCCCGTGCAGCGGAAACGGCGGCGTCAATATTTTGCTCCGTCTCGTTCTCCGCAGCCTTGTCACGGTTTATACGCTCTATTGTCTCGTTGTTATGTAAAATCGAGTTTTCGGCAACCTTTATCTGCGAATCTATATCCGAAAGCTTTTCTTCAAAGCCCGAAGCCGAATTTCTGATTTCTTCCAATTTAATGTTTATGTCTCTTGTGCCGTCCGCCGCCTTGTCAATCATCTCGCCGATTTTTGAAAGCTCATCCTGAGCCTCCTTGTGCGACGCCTCGGCAATTTCTATTTTATGCTCCTGATCGCGCATTTTTTCGCCGGTCTTGTCTATCGTGTTGAGCCAAATACCTATTTCGAGATTTTTTCGCTCCCCGGCAAGCACTATGAATTTCTGTGCCTTTTCGCTCTGCGCCTTTAAAGGACCTACTCTGCTCTCAAGCTCCGAGAGTATGTCGCGAAGCCTTACGAGATTTTCCTCCGCCTGCGCGAGTCTTTTAATCGCGTCACCGCGTCTGTAACGAAAATGCGAAATTCCCGCCGCTTCCTCCAGCATATCGCGGCGCTCGCTCGCCTTGGGCGACACCATATCGGCGATTTTGCCCTGCCCGACAATGGAGTAACCGTCCCTGCCGAGGCCCGTATCCATAAACAGCTCGTTTACGTCGCGAAGACGCGCGGATTCGCCGTTCACGAGATATTCGCTGTCGCCCGAACGGTAATAACGCCTTGTGACCGACACCTCGTCGCTGTCTTTATTAAGCGAACGGTCGGTGTTGTCAAGGCGCAACGTTACCTCCGCAAATCCCTTTGCCTTTCGGACGTCCGTGCCCGAAAAAATAACGTCCTCCATTTTTGAGCCGCGAAGCGTTTTTGTGGACTGCTCGCCGAGAACCCAGCGCACGGCGTCGGAGATGTTGCTCTTTCCGCTTCCGTTGGGTCCTACTACGGCTGTAATGCCCTTATTAAATTCAAGTACCGTTTTATCGGGGAAGGATTTAAACCCCTGCATTTCCAGCGCTTTTAAAATCATTCTTTAAATTCCTTTAAATATCTTCTGTTATCTTTATATCGTAATCGTTTAAAAATTCGTTACCCTTTATTTTACACTGAAATCCGTTGTTTAGCAATGCTTTTTCATTTCTTTTGTTCTGTCCCTTTGCTTTCCCGATCGATTTTTCGGGGACTTCTATGACATACGGCATATCCTTAGGCAGCTTTGACAGCTCGGAGAGCATTTTTCCAAGGTAAATCTTGCCCTCGCAAAGCTCGCGGAATGCCGGATGGTATGCGCCGGCAAGGTAACCCTCATCTACATTTCCGCCGCTGTGCAGACCGAGACGGATTACCTTTATGTTGTTTTCTCGGAACATTAAAAGCAGCCTTGCGCAGAGACTCACAGCCTCATTCAGGGTTTCGGCTCTGTAGCTGCCGTCGCGAAGATAATCCGCCAAAGGTGTGTTTTCAAGAACTATCGTCGGGTAGATTCTGACCGTGTCGGGCGAGAGGGCTATCAGCCTTTCGGCGGTTTTAATACATTTCTCGTCGGTGTCGCCCATAAGCCCTGTCATCATCTGAAGTCCGAGCGAAAAGCCGTAGCGTTTTATAAGGCGCGAGGCGTTTTCGACGTCCTTTGCCGTGTGGCCGCGTCGGTTTATTTTAAGCACGCTGTCGTCCATACTCTGCGCGCCGAGCTCGATTGACGTCACGTGATATTTCTTTAATATCTCAAGTCTTTCGTTGTCAATTGCGTCGGGACGCGTGGAAATTCTTATTCCGCCGAAATATCCTCCGTCGATATACGGCTTTGCCGCCTCTAAAAGAGACACCATATAATCTCTGTCAACCGCGGTAAACGAGCCGCCGAAAAACGCTATTTCCGAGGTTTCCCTTGTTACACCGCCGTTTTTGGCAATATCACAAGCCGCTGTCACATCCTCCGGTGTCAGCGGCTTTATACTGCCCGATATTGTTTTTTGATTGCAGAAGCTGCACTGATGAGGGCAGCCCGCATGAGGCACAAAAAGAGCCACGTTTACGTGTTTCAAATTCCCATCAGCTCCAACGCTTCTTTTGCCGCCGCCTGCTCAGCCTTTTTCTTACTGCTGCCGACGCCCGCTCCTATAACATTGCTGTTTAAATGCACCTCAACCTTAAAGTGCTTATCGTGGTCGGGGCCGCTCTCGCTGACAAGAACATACTTTAAGCTCTCGCCTTGATTTTTTTGAACGACCTCCTGAAGTATGGTCTTGTAATCCTTAAAGGACGGCTTTGCCTCAACATAAGGCTCGACGAAGCGCAAAACGAATTTTTTTGCCTCGCCTATGCCGCCGTCGATATAAATTGCGGCAATTACAGCCTCAAATGCGTCCGACACAACCGACGGTCTTGTTCTGCCGCCCGTCATCTCCTCACCCTTACCGAGCAAGAGCCTGTCGCCGAGGTCTATTTCCTTGGCATACTCAAAAAGCGATTTTTCGCACACGGCATAAGAACGAAGGCGCGTCAGCTCGCCTTCGGGAAAATTCCTGTGGTGGGAAAAGAGATATTCCGCCGTTATAAAGCCGAGAACCGAGTCGCCCAGAAACTCAAGTCGCTCATTGTCGCCCGTAGTAAGATGCTTTTCGTTTGCATACGACGAATGTGTGACCGCTCTTTCCAAAAGCGATATATTTTTAAATCTATATTGTATTTTTTCCTGTAATTCGTTAAGTCCGTTATCCATTTTAAAGTCCTTTCACTCTCACAGCCCGAGACTCCTAAGATAATCCTCGAGATCTCTCATGCCTCTTTCGGCGATTGCAGTATAACGCTCGCTCTTGTCCCTTATCTTTTCGGGGAGCGGCGGAAGCATACCGAAATTGGCCCCCATAGGCTGAAAATTCGTCACGGTTTCATCGCTTATATATCTCGCGAGAGCACCCGTGACGGTGGTATTCGGAAGCACAAGCGGCTCTTTTCCCAAAAGGTACCTTGCGGCGTTCAGCCCCGCCATAATTCCGGAGGAGGCCGATTCCATATAGCCCTCTACTCCGGTTATCTGACCGGCAAAAAATATTCTTTTGTCCGAGCGCAGAGAATATGAGGCGTTTAAAAGCCGCGGTGAATTTATAAACGTGTTTCTGTGCATAACTCCGTAGCGGAGAAATTCCGCATCGTGAAGTGCCGGAAACATGGAAAACACTCTTTTTTGCTCGCCGAATTTGAGATTTGTTTGAAATCCGACAAGATTATACATCGTACCGCCGCTGTTTTCACGGCGAAGCTGAAGATTTGCCCACGGTCTGTGTCCCGTTCTCGGGTCGCGAAGCCCTACGGGCTTTAACGGTCCGAAGCGCATGGTGTCTTTTCCGCGCGACGCCAAAACCTCAATGGGCATACAGCCCTCATACACATCGTGCCGCTTGTCAAAGGAGTGCGTTTCGGCACTCTCGGCATTTATAATTGCTTCGTAAAACGCTTCATACTGCTCTTTATTCATGGGGCAGTTAATGTAATCGTCGCTGCCGCCGCGGTCATATCTCGACTGTGTAAAGGCATATTCCATATCGACGCTGTCCGCCGAAACTATCGGTGCCGCCGCATCGTAGAATGATAATCCGTCGCCGCAGAGAGCGTGTATTGTACCTGTCAGCGCGTCGCTCGCGAGCGGCCCTGCCGCCACTATAACAACATCGGCATCGGGTAAGACGGAAGCCTCCTCGTTTATGACCGTTATGTTCTTATCGCTTTTTATATTTTCCGTTATAAGAGCCGAAAATCTGTCTCTGTCAACCGAAAGTGCGCCTCCTGCCGGAACTCTTGTCCTTTTGGCAGCCTCGACGCACACGGAAGAAAGCATCTCCATCTCCGCCTTTAAAAGCCCTGCCGCGGAATTGAGGCGCTCCGCCTTCAGCGAATTGGAGCATACAAGCTCCGCAAAATTTTCGTTTTTATGCGCCGGAGAAAATTTCTTCGGCTTCATTTCATAGAGATATGTGGGTATTCCCGCCCTCGACAGCTGCTTTGCCGCCTCACATCCGGCGAGACCCGCACCGATTACCGCTGCTTTCATCAGTCTTCCTCTTGAGTCTTTGTGCTTTTCTTTTTGCGCTCCGCTTTTTTCTCAAAGCCGCAGTTTTCGTCAAGGCAAGCTAAGATTCCGCCTTTTTTCTTGAAGAGCGACTTGCCGCACTTGGGACATTTTTCGTCCGTCGGCTTATCCCACGTCATAAAGTTGCATTCGGGATAATTTTCGCAGCCGAAGAACGTATATCCTTTTTTGCTCTTTTTCTGAATCACCTTGCCTCCGCACACCGGGCAGGTGGCGGTTGTCTCTATTACGTACGGCTTTGTGTTTTTGCACTCCGGATAACCCGGGCACGCGAGGAATTTACCGAATCTGCCGGTTTTTATAACCATCATTCTTCCGCACTTTTCGCACGGAATATTCGTCTCGTCCTCTTTAAGCTTTATCTTAACGCCCTCCATATCGGCTTTTGCCTTTTCAAGCGTTTTGTCAAAGCCGTCATAAAACGTATGAAGCATTGCTATATAATCTATTTCATGATGCTCTACCTTATCGAGATCGCTCTCCATGGAGGCCGTAAATTTTACGTTAACTATATTCGGGAAATGCTCCTTTAAGAGCTTGACGACAGCTTCTCCGAGCTCCGTGGGCTTAAGCTGCTTCTGCTCGCGGACAACATATTCGCGCGAGGTAATGGTTGACACTATTGAGGCGTACGTACTCGGTCTGCCGACGCCCGTTTCCTCAAGCATCTTAATGAGCGAGCCCTCGGTATAGCGCGCAGGCGGCTGTGTGAAGTGCTGATTTCCGAGCATTTCCTTGAGCTTTAATGCATCGCCCGCCTTGATTTCGGGGAGCTTGCCCTCGTCCTCGTCCTCATCTGTTGCGGCTTCGTAAAGGCGTGTATAACCGTCAAAACGAACCGTATAACCGCTCGCATTAAACGTGCAATATCTGTCGGTGTTTTTGTCACTTTCACCGACTGCCTTTATTTCTATCTTTACCGTATCCTGTATGCAATTTGACATAAGACTTGCCATAAAGCGCTTCCAAATAAGGCTGTAAAGCTTGAACTGCTCCGGAGTAAGACTCTTTTTGGCAATTTCGGGTGTGATTGCCGGAACGGTGGGGCGAATTGCCTCGTGGCCGTCCTGTGCGCTCGCCTTAGTTTTAAAATAGCGCGGCTTTTCGGGCAAATACTGCTTGCCGTAATTCTCCTCGATAAAGGCGTTGCCCTCCTGCCTTGCTTCTTCGGATATACGGAGCGAGTCGGTTCTCATATATGTTATAAGACCTGTTGCGCCGAAGCCCTCTACCTCCATACCTTCATAAAGCTCCTGCGCTATTTTCATAGTGCGCTTAGCCTGAAATCCGAGCTTTCTGGAGGCGTCCTGCTGCATGGTGGAGGTTGTAAACGGCGGCGCCGGAGAACGTCTGCGCGTTCCTTTTTTGACCGACGACACGGAGTATTCCGCATCCTGAAGTCTCGCCAAAATCGCGTCGGTCTCCTCTTTTGTTTTGAGCTTTATCTTGCCGGTTTCGTCGCCCGTAAACGCTGCCTTAAACGCCTTTTTTGAGGACGGCGCGGTGAATTTTGCGTCAAGTGACCAATATTCTTCGGGAACGAATTTGCGAATTTCCTCTTCGCGGTCAACTACGAGCCTTACGGCAACGGACTGAACTCTGCCTGCCGAAAGTCCTCTGTGTATCTTTTGCGATACGAACGGGCTGAGCTTGTAGCCGACGAGTCTGTCGAGAATTCTTCTCGCCTGCTGAGCGTCAACAAGGTCCATATCGATTTTTTCGGGGCTTGCTATGCCCTTTTTGACCGCGTTTTCGTTTATCTCGTTAAATTTAACTCTGTTCTTTTCATCAAGCGGCAGCCCGAGAACCGTGGCAAGATGCCAGGAAATAGCCTCTCCCTCTCGGTCGGGGTCGGTTGCGAGCAGAACCTCATCTGCATTTGCGGCTTTTTCCTTTAATTCCTTGACAAGCTTCTCCTTGCCCTTAACTATCGCATATTTCGGTGCAAAGTCGTTTTTGATGTCAACCGAGAGCTTTGCCGCCGGCAAATCCCTTATATGCCCTACGGACGCGGTTACATCGTAACTTTTTCCGAGATATTTTTTTATCATTGTCGCCTTGTGCGGCGACTCCACTATAACAAGCTTTGACATAAACAAACTCCTGTTTCTCGATAATAACGGCTTTTGCCGTATCAGACCTTATAATAATGCTTTCCCTCAGAGAGGGCAACGAGCGAATACAGCTCGAGTTCTGTAAGAGCGGCAAGTGTATCGGCGGAGGAGAGCTTCGCTTCCTCGCTCAAATCATCAATATGCCGCGGCTCGGTTGTTAAGACCGAATACAGCTTTTTCGCGTTTTCCGTAAGCGAGTCGGTAAGCTCCCTCGGCGCGCTCTTCTGCGGAGTCTTATTCTCCGCCGCTTTTTTCTGTGCCGTCTTTGATTTTTGCCTTACGGCACGATGAACGGCTTCCGGAACGGAGACTTCCTCAATCGGCATATTTTTAAGAGCCTCGCCGAGCGGCTTATCCGCTCCGCTTAAATCAATCTTATCCGGGTAAGTATAATAATATTCTTCCAAAACGTCAAGTGCCGTAAACACGGGCTTTGCTCCGTCGTGTATCAGGCGGTTGGTTCCGGTAAACGCAGAGGTTATGACTTCGCCCGGGACGGCAAACACGTCTCTGCCCTCCGAGAGAGCAAGCCTTGCCGTAATAAGCGAGCCGCTCCTCTCGCCGGCCTCAACCACTATCGTGCCGAGGCTCATCCCCGAAATTATCCTGTTTCTCATCGGGAATGTTGTTCTCGACGCAGGAGTAAACGGAAAATACTCCGTTATAACCGCACCGTTTTTTGATATTTCACGCCTTAGAGCGGCATTGTCGCGCAAATAGTCTGTTCCGAGACCGCAGCCCAGAACGGCTATCGTTCTTCCGCCCTCCATAGCGCCGGTATGCGCCGCGCTGTCAACGCCGAGCGCACCGCCCGAAACTATAACGGCGCCCGCCCTTGCAAGCCTTGACGACAGCAGCCTTGTGACGCGCATGCTGTAATTCGACGCCTTTCTCGTGCCGACTACCGAAAGCATAACCTCGCTGTTTAAAATCGTTTCATCGCCCCAAACAAAGAGCACCGACGGAGGGTCTGCGATTTCTCTGAGTCTTTTCGGATAATATTCGCTGTCGGGCGTTATTATGCGCCAGCCGTTATCGACGCAAACACGAAGCGTCTCGGCGAACTGCGACGGGCTGAAAAGCGACAGCTTGCTTATCTGTGACGCCGTAAGAATACCCGAAAGCCGCCATTCGCGACTGCCCTTTTCATAGAGCATTCGCGCGCTTCCGAAGTAATTTATAATATCCGCAGTTTTGGCCCCCGCTCCGAGAGTTTTTGCGAGCCAGAGCCAGTAAACACTCTCATTGTTCATTTCATCATTTCCCACATTGTTATCGTAGCGGCAGCGGAAGCATTAAGCGACTCCGCCTTGCCGCCCATCGGTATTGTTATGAACCTGTCGGAAAAAGCCTTTACTTCCTTTGACACGCCGTTTCCCTCGTTCCCTATAACGGTTACCGCTCCGTGCGAAAAATCGACAGTCGTTATATCCTCTGCCGCGGAATCCGGCACCGTTGACAACACGGGTAAGCCGTTTTCCCTCGCCTTTTGCAGCACCGGTAAAATCGACGGCACGCTTATGACGGGAAGTCTCAAAAGTGCGCCCATTGACGCTCTGAGGGCTTTGGGATTATATATATCGCAGCCACCGCCGACTATCAGCGCATCAACTCCGAGTGCCTCTGCGGTACGTGATATCGCGCCGAGATTGTCGGGATTCTGAATACCGTCAAGCGCTACGTATTTTTTCGGTGAAGACGGGCATATCTCCGCCGTTTCTTTCATTTTTACCGTACAAAACACGCCCTGTGAATTCACGGTATCCGCAAGCTTTTGCGCCACCTCGTCCGCAGCTTCAAAAGCCGCAACGCTGTTTTCTATAAGCGCAGTCACCCTTTCAGCGTAACGCGAAAGTGCCGTCTCGGTATAAAAAAGCTCCTGCACATTGTATCCGCTCTCAAGAGCGTCAAAGCAAAGCCTTGCTCCCTCAAGGACAAAAAGCCCCTCTGTATTTCGCACTCTCGCACTGTCGCGCAGCTTTACGAAGGCTTTGATTTTTTCGTTATTTCTGCTCGTTATCCGCATAAAATTCTCCTGTGATGCGAGCATCGGTTTTTCCTTAGATCGCGCGCCTTTGAAACCTTGTGCAAAAAAGTCCCGAATGCACGTGATTTAAAGCAAAACCGAAGTGCCGTAATTAAAAGGAAAAACACGCCTGAGGGAAACTCTCAGGCGTGGCAATAACTTATTTAAGCGCTTCTTTAGCTTTTTCGGTAAGCGTGGTAAACGCCGCAGGATCCGAAATCGCAATCTCCGAAAGCATCTTGCGGTTTAAGTCGATACCGGCTTTTTTAAGGCCGTTTATGAAGGTTGAATAATTCATACCGTTCATCTTGCAGGCAGCCGAGATTCTTGTTATCCAAAGCTGTCTGAAATCTCTCTTCTTCTGCTTTCTGCCGATATAAGCATACTGGCCGGACTTCATAACCGCTTCCTTTGCGGTCTTGAAAAGTCTGCTCTTTGAGCCGTAGTAGCCCTTAGCAAGCTTTAATGTTTTATTTCTTCTTTTGCGAGTCATCATCGCACCTTTAACACGTGCCATTAGTTAGTTACCTCCGAATGTTTAAGTATGGCGGTATATAAACCGCTCCGATTATTTATAAGGAATGAGACGTTTAATCTGCTTAACATTAGTTGTATCGGCAACGGATGTCTTGCGAAGATTTCTCTTTCTCTTTGTGTTCTTTTTGGTAAGGATATGAGACTTGTTGGCATGTGCTCTTATCGGCTTGCCGTTCTTTGATAATTTGAAGCGTTTTTTAGCTCCGCTGTGTGTTTTGATCTTAGGCATTGCAAAATTCCTCCTGATATTTTTTACGGTCACGCCTTGGGCGCAAGGAACATCAGCATCTGACGCCCCTCGAGCTTCGCCGGTTTTTCGACTGTTGCAAACTCTTCGCAAGCTTCGGCAAAGCGTTTCATAGAAACCTCACCTATCTGCGGATGAGCCATTTCACGGCCTCTGAAACGGATGGAAACCTTGACCTTATTTCCGGCCTTTAAGAATTTGTGAGCGTGATTGACCTTCGTCTCAAAGTCGTGAGTATCAATGTTGAGCGAAAGACGAATCTCCTTGATTTCAATAACGCGCTGGTTTTTTCTGTTTTCCTTTTCGCGCTTTGACTGCTCAAAACGGTATTTGCCGTAATCCATGATTTTACAAACGGGCGGCTTTGCGTTGGGGGATATTTTAACAAGGTCGAGGTTTCTCTCCTCTGCCTTTTTAAGAGCCTCCTTAGCCGACATTATGCCGAGCTGCTCTCCGCCGTCGGTTACTACGCGTACTTCCCTGTCACGGATGTCTTCATTGATCTGCATTTCTTTGGTACCGATAGGTAATCACTCCGTTCTTAAAATAAAATAACAAAAGTGCGAACAGATAACCGCTCGCACTCAACACACTTAATAAGGGATAACCCCGATGTATTGACCCGTTTCATCTTAAAATCACGGGTGAGAACGAACTGCTCTACTTTGTTGTAACGGTATTATATGACTTCTTTTGCGCTTTGTCAAGGACTTTTTGCGGCCTTTGAAATTAAATTTAAACAAAGATTGATTATGCCGCCGTAATATGTTATCATTTATTAGTATATGTATAATTATATCTCAGCTCAATTTATTTTCTGAAATTTTCACGGGGTGATAAATTATGAAGAAGGTTCTCGTTCTTTTCGGCGGAGTATCAAGCGAGCACGACGTTTCGTGCGTGTCGGCTTCATACGTTGTAAGCAACATTCCGCGCGATAAATACGAGGTTTGTCCGCTCGGTATAACCAAGGAGGGCGAATGGTTTCTCTTTGAGGGCGACGTTTCTCTTTTGCCGGAGGATAAATGGATAAAAAGCGGCAAATGCACAAAGGCTTTGCTCTCGCCCGACAGAAAAGACCACGGCATAACGGTTTTCAGGGAGTCCGGTCCCGAAAAGATACATATTGACGTCTGCTTTCCCGTAATGCACGGCAAAAACGGCGAGGACGGCACAATACAAGGGCTTTTGGAGCTGTCGGGGATACCGTATGTCGGCTGCGGCGTTCTTGCGTCGTCTGTGTGCATGGATAAGGCGGTCACAAACACGCTTGCCGACCAAGCCGGAATAGCTCAGGCAAAATGGCTCGCGACCGACGTAAACGAATACCGCGAAAGCGGCACCGAATTCATAAAAAAAGCCGAAGCAACACTCGGCTATCCGATATTCGTAAAACCGGCCAACGCAGGCTCCTCCGTAGGCATCACAAAGGCTCACGACGAAAGCGAACTGCGAGAGGCTCTCGAAAAGGCGTTCTCGTGCGACAGAAAAGCGGTTCTCGAAGAATTTGTGGACGGCTTTGAGGTTGAGTGTGCCGTAATAGGAAATTACAAGCCGATGGCGTCCTGCATAGGCCAGATAATCTCCTGCAACGAATTCTACGACTACACCGCGAAATATGTGAGCGACAGCCGCTTGCTCATTCCCGCAGAGCTTCCCGAGGATAAGCAAAACGAGGTTCGCAAGGAAGCCGTAAGGGCATTTAAAACTCTCGGCTGTACGGGGCTGTCAAGAGTCGATTTCTTTGTGAGAAAATCCGACGGCAGAGTGATGTTCAACGAGATAAATACAATTCCCGGCTTTACCTCAATCAGTATGTATCCGAAGCTTATGGAGCAAAGCGGCGTCCCCTACCCGAAGCTTTTGGATAAGCTCTTTAAGCTTGCCGCGGAGATAAAAGAAGATAAGTGATAATATGAAAAAAGATGTTCTGATAGAGGTGGAAAACACCCAGACGCTCGGCGGCCGCGACGAAAAATACACCGTCAGCGTAAACGGCACGCTCGAATACGGTGACGGACGATACACTCTCGCCTACACCGAATACGACGGAGAGCTGAAGGGCTGCAAGACCCTTGTTACCGTTGAGGGCGGCGACAGCGTCAGCGTAGCGCGAGAGGGCGGATACAGCACGGAGCTGAAGCTTAAAAACGGCGAGCGCCGCACAAGCGTATATTCAACGCCCTACGGCGAATTTTCGCTCGGACTTTTTACGAACCGTGTTTTCACGGATATGTCGGAAAACGGCGGCACGCTCGAAACCGAGTACACAATAGAATTTGCCCCCGATTCAAGGGCTCTCAACTCAATGAAAATAACTGTTTCTGAAGGGAAAGTAGAAGATGTCTAAAATAGTTAAAGATACCGAAAACCGGCTTCACTCTCTCGTAACCGAGGCTCTCGGAAAAGCGATTGCCGACGGAGTTTTACCCGCCGA
>ERZ831601.2165-NODE-2165-length-12001-cov-3.400469_pt1 | contig 12001 bp, 8 predicted proteins | sample MGYA00519578_ERZ831601 | MGnify/ENA primary metagenome ERZ831601 (study PRJEB31850, sample SAMEA3708717) | human gut metagenome | biome: human gut; feature: human-associated habitat; material: faeces | place: China | collected 2014 ... | reverse complement strand
CCGTCGATCAGGATCAGGGTATTTTCCGGGCCCATGCCGCGGATATCAATCTGGCGGTTGTTGCCGCGCTGGCCGCTGGTGGAGTTGCCGGTCAGGTTGACCCCCGGCATGGTGCGAATGATCTCCGAGACGTCGCGCGCCGGGGGGCGTTTGCGGATCTCATCGGCGGTGATGGTGGAGACGCCCGGCGCCTGCAGGTTCTGCTCGGCGGCGGTGACCACCATGGTCTCTTCAGCGGCGCTGTTTTTATCGTCGGTGGCGGTTTCCGCTGCGCTTAACGGAAAAGCAACCCCGTAAATTCCCAGATTGACCAGCAAGGCCAGGGATTTGATCCTGTTATTCATTGTTATTCCTGCTTTTTGTCGCCACGTTCCCCAAACGCCCCTTCCCACCGGGAGGGGAGGCGGCATAAATGTTGCCAAAAGCGGGCAAAGGCACTCCGTCGCTGGCTGAATAAGCCCGATTTGACATGTTCTGATGAAAGACGCGCTTCCCACGGCGCGCTAATACGCTATTGCAAATGCAAATAGTTATCAATAATATTATCAATAAATAATGACAATTAATTAAAAAAGTCACGCTATACATAGGGTTAATGACAGAATGTTAAGGACAGGAAGCGAGGAGTGGTGGCAAACCCTGCGGGGGCCGCAGTGCCGCGCAGTGGATGACGCCATTGAGGTAACGTTCTGGTGGCGGGACCCGGCGGGGGATGAAACCTGCTCTCCCCATCGTCGGGTATGGCTCTATATCACCGGCGTGACCGACCACCATCAGAATGCGCGGCCGCAATCGCTGCAACGTCTCCCCGGGACCGACGCCTGGTTCTGGCGCACTACGCTGTCGCCGACCTGGCGCGGCAGCTACTGTTTTATTCCCTCCGACCGTGACGATGATTTTTCCCCTGAGGTGTTCAGCGCTGATGCGCCCGACCGCGCGCTGCTACGCGAAGGCTGGCGCAAACTGCTGCCGCGGGCGATAGCCGATCCGCTGAACCCGCACAGCTGGCTGGGCGGACGCGGCCATGGCGTGTCCGCCCTGGAGATGCCGCAGGCCCCCGCGCAGCCCGGCTGGGACCCGCTTAATGAGGCACATCCTGCCGCCCGTTGCCTTGAGTGGCGCAGCGCGCGTCTGGGCAACCATCGCCGGGTCTGGATCTACACCCCTGGCGAGGCCGTCGACCCGCAAACGCGGCCGCTGGCGATCCTGCTCGACGGCCAGTTCTGGGCCGAGAGCATGCCGGTGTGGTCGCCGCTGGCCGCCCTGACCCGCGAGGGGAGACTGCCGCCGGCGGTCTACCTGCTGATCGACGCGATCGACAACCAGCGCCGCGGGGTTGAGCTGCCCTGTCACCGCGATTTCTGGCTGGCGGTGCAGGAGGAGCTCCTGCCGCTGGTCCACGGCTATGCCCCGTTCAGCGACCGCCCGGATCGGACGGTGGTGGCCGGGCAAAGCTTCGGCGGTCTGGCGGCGATGTTCGCCGCTCTCAACTGGCCGCAGCGCTTTGGCTGCGTGCTCAGCCAGTCAGGCTCCTACTGGTGGCCGCACCGCGATGGCCGCGGGATGGGCTTTATCGGCGAACAGCTTCGCCAGGGTGAGGTGTCCGCGGCCGGGCTGCGCGTCTGGCTGGAAGCGGGCCAACGCGAACCGATCATTTTTCGCGCGAACCAGGCGCTACTGGCGCAACTCACCACAACACAGCAGACGATTTTCTGGCGTCAGGTTGACGGCGGGCATGATGCGCTTTGCTGGCGCGGCGGGCTGACGGCAGGGCTTATCCAGCTCTGGCAGCCTCTGCTGTCGCACCCTTAGCATCGCGTTTTACGACAGGAGTTTGATATGCAATTCAGTAACCCCTTCGACAATCCGCAAGGGCAGTTTTACATTCTGCGCAATGATCAGCAGCAGTACAGCCTGTGGCCGGCGCACTGCGACCTGCCTGCCGGCTGGGCGGTGGTGTGCCCCCCGCAGTCGGCCGAGGCCTGCAACGCCTGGCTGGCGGCCAACTGGTCAACCCTGACCCCCGCCCATCATGCGTCATAAGGAGCTGACAATGACCACTCGTTTACCGCTGGTTGCCGCGCAGCCGGGGATCTGGATGGCCGAGCGCCTCTCCACTCTGCCAGGCGCCTGGAGCGTAGCCCACTATGTTGAACTACGCGGCGCCCTCGATCCGACGCTGCTGGGAAAAGCGATTGTCGCCGGTCTGCAGCAGGCGGACACCCTCAGCCTGCGCTTTGAGGAAGAGGAGGGGGAAGTCTGGCAGTGGCTGGCGGCCGACCGCACCTTTGGCGAACCGTCGATCATTGACCTGCGTACGGCGCCGGATCCGCATCGCGCCGCCACGGAGCGGATGCAGGCGGACCTGGCGCAGGATCTGCGTGTCGACGGCGGCAACCCGCTGGTGTGCCATCAGCTGCTGCGCGTCGGCGACGACCGCTGGTACTGGTATCAGCGATATCACCACTTGCTGGTGGATGGCTTCAGCTTCCCGGCGATAACCCGGCAGATCGCCGCCATTTACCGCGCCTGGCAGCGGGGGGAAGCCACTCCTGAGTCGCCTTTCACCCCCTTCGCCGAGGTGGTGGACGAGTACCAGCGCTACGCCGGCAGCGAGGCCTGGCAGCGGGATAAAGCCTTCTGGCAGGCTCAGCGCCAGGCGTTACCGGCGCCTGCCTCACTCTCTGCCGCGCCGCTGGGCGGGCGCGCCGCCGGGAGCGATATCTGGCGGATGAAGCTGGAGATGAACGCCGACGCCTTCCGCCGCCTGGCCAGCCATGCGCCGCAGTGTCAGCCCGCTGACCTGGCGCTGGCGCTCACCACGCTGTGGCTGGGCCGCCTGTGCAACCGGATGGACTACGCGGCGGGCTTTATCTTTATGCGTCGGATGGGTTCAGCCGCGCTGACCTCGACAGGGCCGGTGCTCAATGTCCTGCCTCTGGCGGTGCATATTGACGCCCGGGAGACGCTGGCGGACCTGGCGATGCGCCTCGCCGCTCAGCTGAAAAAGATGCGCCGCCATCAGCGCTATGACGCCGAGCAGATCGTCCGCGACAGCGGCAAAGCGGCAGGGGACGAACCGCTGTTCGGCCCGGTGCTGAACGTCAAAGTCTTTGATTACCAGCTGGATATCGATGGTGTGCAGGCAGTGACCCACACCCTCGCCACCGGCCCGGTCAACGATCTCGAGCTGGCGCTGTTCCCGGATGAGACCGGCGGGCTGTCGCTGGAAATCCTCGCCAACAAGGCCCGGTACGACGAAGCCGAGCTCCGTCGCCACATGGCGCGACTGACCGCGCTGCTGGCGCAGTTCGCCGCCGATCCGACGCTGCGCTGCGGCGAAGCAGAGATGCTCTCCGCCGACGAGCTGGCCCGGCTGGCGGCGGTCAACGATACCGCTGTGCCGCTGCCTGCCACCACCCTCAGCGCGCTGGTGGCCGACCAGGCGCGGAAGACCCCGGATGCGCCGGCGCTGGCGGACGCCCGCTGGCAGTTCAGCTATCGCGAGATGCGTCAGCAGGTGGTGGCGCTCGCGCAGCTGCTGCGTCAGCGCGGCGTGAAGCCTGGGGACAGCGTGGCGGTGGCCCTGCCGCGCTCGGTGTTCCTGACCCTGGCGCTGCACGGCATTGTCGAAGCGGGGGCCGCCTGGCTGCCGCTGGACACCGGCTACCCGGACGACCGCCTGCGGATGATGCTGGAAGACGCCCGGCCGTCGCTGCTGATCGCCACGGAGGATCAACTGGCCCGCTTCAGCGATATTCCGGGGCTGGAAAGCCTCTGCTACCAGCAGCCGCTGGCCGCCGGGGATGACGCGCCGCTGGCGCTGTCAAAACCAGACCATACCGCCTACATCATCTTTACCTCCGGCTCCACCGGGCGGCCGAAAGGGGTGATGGTCGGCCAGACCGCCATCGTCAACCGCCTGCTGTGGATGCAGGATCGCTATCCGTTATCTGCCGACGACGTGGTGGCGCAGAAAACGCCGTGCAGTTTCGACGTGTCGGTGTGGGAATTCTGGTGGCCGTTTATCGCCGGCGCGCAGCTGGTGATGGCCGAGCCGGAGGCGCACCGCGACCCGCAGGCGATGCAGCAGTTCTTCGCCCGCTACGGCGTGACCACCACCCACTTTGTGCCGTCGATGCTGGCGGCGTTTGTCGCCTCGCTGGATGCCGACAGCGTCGCTGCCTGCCGCACGCTGCGGCGGGTATTCTGCAGCGGCGAAGCGCTGCCGACGGAATTGTGCCGCGAGTGGGAGCGCTTGACCGGCGCGCCGCTGCATAACCTGTACGGCCCGACGGAGGCGGCGGTGGACGTCAGCTGGTATCCGGCCTGCGGCCCTGAGCTGGCGGCCGTGACCGGCAGCAGCGTGCCGATTGGCTGGCCGGTGTGGAACACCGGGCTGCGCATTCTCGATGCCGCGATGCGCCCGGTACCGCCGGGGGTGGCGGGGGATCTTTATCTCACCGGCATCCAGCTGGCGCAGGGCTATCTGGGGCGCCCGGATCTCACCGCCAGCCGCTTTATCGCCGACCCGTTTGCCCCCGGCGAGCGGATGTATCGCACCGGCGACGTGGCGCGCTGGCTGGCGAACGGCGCGGTGGAGTACCTTGGCCGCAGCGACGATCAGCTGAAGATCCGCGGGCAGCGCATCGAGCTTGGCGAGATTGATCGGGTGATGTCGGCCCTGCCGGACGTGGGGCAGGCGGTGAGTCACGCCTGCGTCTTCAACCAGGCGGCGGCGACCGGCGGTGATGCCCGACAGCTGGTGGGCTATCTGGTCTCTGACTCCGGCCTGCCGCTGGATACCGCGGCGCTGAAAGCGCGGCTGGCGGAACAGCTGCCGCCGCATATGGTGCCGGTGGTGCTGATGCAGCTCGCTGAGCTGCCGCTGAGCGCCAACGGCAAACTGGACCGCAAAGCGCTGCCGCTGCCGACCCTCGGTGGCGAGCGCATCGGCCGGCCGCCGGAGCCCGGCATGGAAACTCTTGTCGCCGCCGCCTTCAGCCAGCTGCTGGGCTGCGAGGTGAACGATATCGACGCCGATTTCTTCGCCCTTGGCGGTCATTCGCTGCTGGCGATGCGCCTGGCGGCACAGCTCAGCCGCCAGCTGGCGCGGCAGGTGACCCCGGGGCAGGTGATGGTGGCCTCGACGGTGGGCAAACTGAGCGCGCTGCTGGCCGCCGATCTCAGCGATGAGCAGGCCCAGCGCCTGGGGCTGGATACGCTTCTGCCGCTGCGCGAGAGCGACGGCCCGACGCTGTTCTGCTTCCATCCCGCCTCCGGCTTCGCCTGGCAGTTCAGCGTCCTGGCGCGCTATCTCAGCCCGCGCTGGTCGATTACCGGTATTCAGTCGCCGCGCCCGCAGGGGCCGATGGCCAGCGCCGCCAGCCTCGACGAGGTGTGCGAGCATCATCTGCGCACGCTGCTGGCGCAGCAGCCGCACGGCCCTTATTACCTGTTCGGGTATTCGCTGGGCGGCACCTTAGCCCAGGGGATTGCCGCCCGCTTGCGCCAGCGCGGCGAAGCGGTGGCCTTCCTCGGCCTGCTGGATACCTGGCCGCCGGAGACGCAAAACTGGGCAGAGAAAGAGGCCAACGGGCTGGATCCCGAGGTACTGGCGGAGATCGACCGCGAGCGCGAAGCGTTCCTCGCCGCCCAGCAGGGGCAAGCCTCCGGCGAGCTGTTCAGCGCCATCGAAGGCAACTATGCCGATGCGGTGCGGCTGTTAACCACCGCGCATAGCGCGAAGTTTGACGGCAAGGCGACGCTGTTCGTGGCGGAGAAGACGCGGCAGGAGGGGATGGATCCGCAGGTCGTATGGGGCCCGTGGGTGGGGGAACTGGAGGTGTTCAGCCAGAACTGCGCCCACGTCGATATCATCTCCCCGCAGGCCTTTGAGGCCATCGGTCCGGTGGTCAGGGAGATTCTGGGGTAACGGTTGAGTTCGGGCTACAGCAGGTAGCCCGGCTCAGCGTAGCGCAAGCCGGGGAAACAGCGGCTTCTTAGCCCAGCACCGCGGTGCCCAGACGACAGGTGCAACAGCGCCGCCCCTTCTCGTCATACACCACAATCTCCCAGCTCTGGCTCTGGCGGCCAAGATGCAGCGGACGGCACTCGCCGCGCACTTTCCCGCTGGAGACGGCCCGGTGATGGCTGGCGTTAAGCTCAGTCCCGACGACGCACTGCCCTTCTTCGGTCATCAGCAAACCGGCCATCGAGCCCAGCGTCTCCGCCAGCGCCGCGGAAGCGCCGCCGTGCAGCAGGCCAAACGGCTGATGCGTGCGCGCATCCACCGGCATCTCCGCCTCCAGCAGCCCCTCTTCCAGTCGGGTGTAGATGATGCCAAGATGCGCCACCAGGGTATTTTCGCTGCTGGCGTTCAGCGCCGCCAGCGTAAGCTCTCGCTTCCAGGCCATTTACGCCCCCAGCGTCGAGCCGCCATCAACCACGATATCCTGCAGGGTGATATGGCTGGCGTGAGAAGAGGCGAGGAACAGAATGGTATTGGCGATCTCCTGCGGGCGGGCGATTTTACCCAGCGGGATGCCGAGCTTAAACTGCTCGCCGAAGCCGCGGATCCGCTGCTGCTCTGCATCGTCGCTGACCCACAGGGTGCGCTGCATATCGGTATCGGTGGAGCCCGGCGACACCAGATTACAGCGCACCCCGCAGCCCGCCAGCTCAAGGCCGACGGTCAGCGCCAGGCTTTTCAGCGCCGCCTTCGAGGCGCCATAGGCGCTCATGCCGATGCGCGGCGTGTGCGCGGCATCGGAGGCGACGGTGACGATCGCCCCGCCCCGCTGGCGACGGAACTGGGCCATCGTCTGCTGAAACAGATTAAACGCGCCGCCGACGTTGACCGCGAAGGTCTGCTGCCAGTCTTCCGCGCTCAGCTGGTCGGTAGCGCCCATGCGCAGGATCCCGGCGGCGTTCACCAGCACATCTAAACGCTCGGTGTTCGCCAACAGCCGGCTGCATGCCTCGCGTACCTGGTCGGCATCGGCAACGTCCAGCGTTTCGGTGGCAAACGGGTAGCTTTCGCCGTCAAAGGCGAGGTCGAACCCGGTGACGTTGGCCCCGGCCTCGACGAAAGCCAGCGCGGTGGCATAGCCAATCCCTTTACCTGCGCCGGTCACCCACACGGTCTGGCCGTGAAAATCCAGCGCCGCCATTATTGCACCTCGCGGGTGAGCAGCGCCCACCAGGCGTCGATGGTCGGGTTTTTCGCCAGCATCACGAAGTCGATATCGCCGTGCACTTTGCGCCAGCGGGCGGCCAGGGCCATCATCCGCACCGAATCCAGACCGTAGTCGATCAGGTTTTCATCATCCAGCGGTTCATCGGATTCGTCGAGCAGCGGCAGGATCAGCGCGCGCAGCGCCGCTTTGGAGGCTGGGAGCGGTAGCAGCTCTTCGGTCATCACCACGCGGCCGGAGCGGCCGGCGACGTATTTCAGCGCCATCAGGTGCTCTTCACGGCTGAAATCTGCCAGCGCGTCGGCGACAAAGAACGGTTTGATATCGCGCATGAAAGCATCGGTGGCGGTGGTCATGCAGCCGATATGGGCGTAAACGCCGGTGATGATCAGCTGGTCGCGACCGGTCTCTTTCAGCATCTCCTCCAGCGGCGAGCGATGAAACGCGCTGTAGCGCCATTTCACCAGCACGGTATCGTCTTCATCCGGCGCCAGCGCGGCAATCACCTGCTGCTGCTCCGGCGAGCGGGTCAGACCCGGCCCCCACATATCATTCAGCAGGGCGCGGTCTTCATCGCTCTGCTCTTTCGGCTGGGCAGTGTAGTACACCGGAATGCCGTTCTGTTTGCAGAAGTCGCGCAGGGCGGCGATATTAGCCACCACTTTCTCCATCATCGCGCTGTTTTCGCCCCAGAAGTTGAGGAAATATTCCTGCATATCGTGGATCAGCAGCGCGGCGCGCGACGGCTCAAAGGCCCAGTTGACCTTGTTCGCCGGGATATCGCTGGCTTCCGGCAGCGCATATGCCTGTAATTTAGGGATTGCCATTCTCTGTTCTCCTTCAGCCCAGCTTGCCTTCGGCCAGCCACTGACGTAATTGTTTTTTATCGACTTTGCCCACCGGCGTCAGCGGCAGCGCGGCAACGCACTCCACGCGGTCCGGCAGTTTAAATTCCGCCACCCCCTGCTCGCGCAGGAAGCGGCGCACGGCGACGGCGCGCAGCGGCGAGGTCACCACCAGATAAGCGCAGCTTTTCTCGCCCAGCAGATTGTCTTCGATGCTGACCAGCGCGGCGTGGATCACCGCCTCATGGCGCAGCAGCAGGTTTTCGATCTCTTCAGCGGCGATCTTCTCGCCGCCGCGGTTGATCTGATCTTTTTCCCGGCCCTGGACGGTGATATACCCATCTTCGTCGATCGAAATCAGATCGCCGGAGCAATAAAACCCCTCGGCGTCAAAGGCTTCCGCGTTATGCTGCGGGCTGTTGTAGTAGCCGCGGAAAGTGTACGGCCCGCGGGTCATCAGGCGGCCCACTTCGCCGCGCGGCAGCGGGTTGCCGTCGGCATCCGCTACCCACACTTCATCGTCCGGGCACATCGGACAGCCCTGGGTATTGATGATCCGCTCCGGGCTATCGTTAAGGCGGGTGTAATTCACCAGCCCCTCCGCCATGCCGAACACCTGCTGCAGCTGGCAGCCGATTTCCGCCGGAATGCGCGCGGCGAGGGTCGCTGACAGGCGCGCGCCGCCGACCTGCAGCAGCTGCAGCGATTGCAGCTGGGCGTTGCTGCCCCATTCGTGAATCGCCTGCAGCCACAGGCTGACCGCCGGCGGCACCAGCGAGGCAACGTTGATCTGATGTTTTTCGATCAGCGGGAAACAGAGCGTGGCGCTCGGGTCGGCGGCGAGGATCACCCGCCCGCCGGCGAGGAAGACGCCGAGCGAACCCGGGGAACTCATCGCATAGTTATGCGCCGCCGGCAGCGCGTTGAGGTAGCGCGTTTCAGCGTTAATCCCGCAGATCTCGTTGCTGCGGCGGATACTGTAGTCGTAATCGTTATGGGTGCGTGGGATAAGCTTCGGCGTCCCGGTGCTGCCGCCGGAGAGCTGGAAAAAGGCCACTTCGTCGGCAGGGGTTGGATTGGCGATAAAGTTATCCGCCGGGCGGTTAATCTCCGTCGCCAGATCGCGCTCGCCGCCGTCGTTACGCAACAGTGCGACGCGCAGGGAAGGATGTTCCGCGATAAACGCGTGGAGAAAGCTATCGTCAGCAAACAGCGCGTGCTCGCGATCGGCAATCAGCAGCGCCGGTTTAATCTGCGCGGCGTAGGCATTAAGTTCGCTGCGCTGGTGGCTGAACAAAGCGTTCACTGGCGCGACGCCGATGCGCAGCAGCGCAAAGAAGGTCATGTAAAACTCGGCGACATTGCCCAACTGCACCAGCGCGGTCTCCCCGCGCTTCAGTCCCTGGCGCTGCAGCGAGCAGGCGAGGTTGTCCACCAGCTGGTTAAACTGGCGGTAGCTAATCTGCCGCTCGCCATCGATAATCGCCACGGCGTCGTTTTCCGCGTGACGGGTGATCAGATTGGTTAACGGCAGATCCTGCCAGTAGCCTTTTTGACGATAGCGGGCCGCAAACTCTTCCGGCCAACGGGTAAATGCAATCATCCTTGCCTCTTAGTTCAAGCCAAATACGTTAAGCATGGTGGTCAGTTTGACGCCGGTTTCGCGCCATTCGCCCAGCGGCGAGGAGGCCGGAACAATGCCCGCGCCGGCAAACAGGCGCAGCGTACGCTGCTGCAGACGCGCGCAGCGGATAGTCACCACCCACTCGCCGTTGCCTTCGTCATCGCACCAGCCGACGATGCCACCGAACAGCTGGCGATCGAAGGGTTCCAGTTCAGCAATCAGGCGCTTCGCCGCCTGATGCGGGAAACCGCTCAGCGCCGGCGTCGGGTGCAGCAGACAGGCCAGCGACATGGCGTTTTCTTCCGCCAGCGCGGTGCCTGCGATCGGCGTCGCCAGATGCCAGAGCGTCGGGGTGGTAATCAGCTGCGGCGACTCCGGTAGCGACAGCTGACTGCTGCGCGGGCCCAGCACGCTCTTCATCGCCTGGGTCACCAGCTCGTGCTCGTGGCGATCTTTGCCGGAGGCCAACAGCCTGTTGCCTGCTTCCCGATCCAGCACATCGTCCGGCTGGCGACGGGCGGAGCCGGCCAGCGGCAGAGAGCTGAAGTGCTGTCCTTCTTTACGCAGCAGCAGCTCCGGGCTGGCGCCCAGCAGCACGCCGCCGTCGGAGAGCGGCACGTGGAAGTTAAAGCTGGCGGGGTTCTGGGCGATCAGTCGCTCCATCAGCGCGCCGCTGTCGACGCGGTCGCGGGTGGTAATATCGATAAGCCTTGATAGCACCACTTTGTCGACTTCCGGGGTGGCGGTCAGCGCGGCGGCGCGTTCCACCATGGCTAAAAACGCGTCCTGCTCCGGGATCTCCCGACGCTCCACCACCTCCATCGCCTCCAGCGGCGCGGCATAGCGGGCGGAACGCTGCTTTTCCGGGCGAGAGAACGCTTCCCAGCGCTCGGGGATATAGAGCTCGGAAGGCTGACAGGTGTCGAACGGGATAGCCCCGACCATCACCGGCTTGCGGATCCCCGCCGTCCGGGCCTCGGCAAAGGCGGCCGCCATCTGCTGCTGGAACTCGCCGTCCAGCGCATCGCCGCCAACGGCGGGCTGTGAGAAGCGACGGAAGCGGCCTGAAGTGGTAAAACTGCGGTACGGCGACATAAAGAAGAAGCTGTCCGGCGACAGGGTCCGGGTCGGTTTCTTTACATCCTCAGCCAGTGACGTTTCCATATCATCCTCCAAAAACGATAAAGATATTAAGAATAATTATCATTTATATTTTGGTTGGCTAACCTAAAAGGTATTGCCCGCCATGTCAACCGCGTTACGTCATGGCGCCGCCACTTTGGCTTGCATCCTGCTGACACAAAGTTGAAAATGAGACGCATTTATCACCTTTCAAATCAGGATGCGATGACGTGAACTTCTTTTCTTTCTGCCGCCGCGGTGCGCTGACCGGCATGCTGTTGCTTTTAGGAATTACCTCAGCCCAGGCGGCGGACTGGCCGCGCCAGGTCACCGACAGCTACGGGACGCATACCCTGCCGAGTCAGCCGCTGCGCATTGTCTCCACCAGCGTGACGCTTACCGGTTCGCTGCTGGCGATTGACGCTCCGGTGGTCGCCAGCGGCGCGACCACGCCGAACAACCGCGTCGCAGATAGCCAGGGCTTTCTGCGCCAGTGGAGCGAGGTTGCCAAAGCCCGCAAGCTGGCGCGGCTGTACATCGGCGAACCAAGCGCCGAAGCGGTGGCCGCCCAGATGCCGGATCTGATCCTGGTGAGCGCGACCGGCGGCGACTCCGCCCTGCCGCTGTACGATCAGCTTAAAACCATCGCCCCGACGCTGGTCATCAACTATGACGATAAAAGCTGGCAAACCCTGCTCACCCAGCTGGGGCAGATCACCGGTCATGAACAACAGGCCAGCGCGCGCATTGCCGACTTCAATAAACAGCTCGTTTCGTTAAAAGAAAAAATGAAACTGCCGCCGCAGCCGGTGACCGCCCTGGTCTATACCGCCGCCGCGCACAGCGCCAATATCTGGACGCCGGAATCGGCTCAGGGGCAGATGCTCGAACAGCTGGGCTTTAGCCTGGCGACGCTGCCGGGCGGCCTGCCCGCCAGCCATAGCCAGGGTAAACGCCACGATATCGTGCAGCTGGGCGGGGAGAACCTCGCGGCCGGTCTGAACGGCCAGAGCCTGTTCCTGTTCGCCGGCGACCAGAAAGATGCGGATGCCATCTACGCCAACCCGCTGCTGGCGCATCTCCCTGCGGTCGCAGACAAACGCGTCTACCCGCTGGGCACCGAGACCTTCCGCCTTGACTACTACAGCGCTCTGCTGGTGCTCCAGCGTCTCTCCAGCCTGTTCGGCTAACGCGGGCTGCGCCATCAGGCCGGG
>ERZ831601.2122-NODE-2122-length-12260-cov-2.881196_pt1 | contig 12260 bp, 10 predicted proteins | sample MGYA00519578_ERZ831601 | MGnify/ENA primary metagenome ERZ831601 (study PRJEB31850, sample SAMEA3708717) | human gut metagenome | biome: human gut; feature: human-associated habitat; material: faeces | place: China | collected 2014 ... | reverse complement strand
AGAGCTGGACGATGATAGGCGTTCCTCGAATGATTGAAATAAAAATACTTGCTATTTGTTTCAATACCGGAATTTCATTCTTTTTCACCAAAGCTATCGCCAATCCGAAGACAAGGCTGACTGCAAATGAGACAATCGCCAGCTCCATCGTAACAGGCAGATAGACTAATATTTTTGGTATTTCAGATAATACAATGCTTATGTCAAATAATTTACTCATGTAAACCCCTTCCCTGCACATTATTGTGCTAACATGATTTATACCAGCACAATTTGGAAATTTTTAATTCAATGTTTTCTCAAACTGTGTATCATCCGGAGAAGTATCTTTTCCAAACCACTTTTCTCCGAGTTCTGCTAATGTTCCGTCCGCTTTCAGCTCTTTCAAAACGGTATTCACTTCATCACGCAGCTGTTCATGGTCATATGCAAATAAATAGTATGCATAATTATTTTCCGCAATCATTTCCGTATCTTCGGGGCTTACATCTGTCGCCTGAAGATCAAAGTTATAGACATCCTGATATGCTTTGAACATCGCATAATCAATGATAACATAATCCACACTTCCATCTGCAATCTGTTGTAAAGTCACCGGTGTCTCCTGCTCGGAATAGGTCAAGTTCGTCTGTTTATCCGGATTTTCTTCATTCCATTTTTCTTCCGCAAGGGTAATGGAAACACCGGATGATACAACTGTTGTCTTGCCTGCCGCCGTTTCAAAAGAATTGATGGAATCATTTCCCTTTTTCGTAACCCATACATAGGAAATCTCATCGTATGGATAGCTGTATAAATAGCTTTTGGAACGCTCTTCACTGTACGAGAAGTTATTGACCGCAATATCGTAAGAACCACTCAATGTCCCTTCAAACATCGAAGCGAAATCCGTTGTCACAAACTCTAAGTTATATTGCGGAAGTTTTTTAAATACAGCCTTTAACACGTCTATATCATATCCTGTGTTTTCCCCATCATCTCCGATGGTGGTATACGGATTGGTTGTTCCGCTAGTAGCAACTTTAATGGTTGTTTTATCTGTTGCTTCCTGTTTTGCATCGTTGCCGCAGCCAGCCAGTAGTGTTGCTGCAAGTCCTACTGCTAATAGTGATTTTAATAAACTTCTTTTCTTCATAATCTGTTCTGCTCCCCCTTTTTATAATTACTTTTTATTTTTTCTCAAAAACTTTTCTTCCGGCGTTCTGGATAAAAATCTTCTTGTCTGCGGTGTCGACCATAGCTCCTCGAAATCAATCTGATCTACAAATTGATTAGAAACCAATCGAAGTTGGCGTAAACGATAAAGCAGCTTATAGATTGCTGATAAACTGCCCTATCGTTTGCACCAATTTCGATTTTTCTATAGTGAACAAAGTCGTGTCCGGATAGCCGGAATATATGGAGTTTCAATTCTTTTCCTCTTGTAGAAAAAAACTGTTTTGATTAAAATATTATATCAGATTTCTTTATAGAAAAAGATATTTTCCCACAACAAACAGACCTCATTTCTGAGGCTTCGTAAAAATATTTAATTATTGGGTTTTAAATCCGTAAAGGTATCCGTTGTTGGGGTTTTCCGAGATGTCCTCCACAGCATTTACAAACAGAAACCTTGATTCCATAAAGTGTTTCCAATATTTGAGCTGTTTCCATATTTTTCAACCGAGACAGATATTGCCTGCAGCCAAGAAGATTTCTACATAGTGTAAGATGCTTGGTTTTACTTCGGGTACACAGCAGACCATAATGTCTGATTCGGACAAAGCGTTTGGGTGGCACATGCATAAGGAATCTGCGGATAAATTCAACTCCGGGAATAGTCAGTGCTTTCCATTTACCAGCTTCACGGTAGTCCTTCACATAGTATGTGACAGTGTTTTCATCCATGCGGATAATACGGCGATTACTGATAGCAATTCTGTGTATGTACTTACCAAGGTAATGAATAACAGACTGTGCACCGTTAAAGGCTTTCTTACAGTGTGGAATCCAGTCTTTTTCATAGCAGATATTTATCAGCTCTTTGAAGGCATAGTGATTTCGGTATTTTTCACTGCTTCCGTGAAAGTGAAGTTTTTTATTTTTCCATAAAGTTTTCAGTTCATCCAGATATTTTCCACGGAAAAGTTTGGATAATACTTTAACAGGAAAAAAGAACTCTTCACCTTTATCACGCCACTGATTCTTAGCAGTCAATCCACCGCCGAGAAGAATGACATGGATATGGGGATGGAAATTCATTTCAGATCCCCATGTATGCAGGATGCAGATGTATCCGACCTTTGCACCCAGATATTTTTCATCCTCAGCAAGTTCATTTATCGTGGAAGAGACGGAATGATACAAGGCATCATACAGTAGTTTCTGGTTACAATAGATTAATGGATTCAGTTCTTGAGGGACTGTAAATACCACATGGAAGTAAGGTGCTTCCAGAACGTCTTCCCGTTGGGCATCCATCCACTTTTCGGTAGGAAGAGCCTGACACATAGGACAGCATCTGTTACGGCAGGAATTGTAGTGAATCTGAAGATGGCCACAATCTTCACAAACACTGACATTTGCGCCATAAGCTCCGGTCTTGCAGTTCATAATACAATGTGAAACTTTTGCCTGTTCCGCAGAAGGTGTATATCTGTCCAGATATTTGAGATAAAAAGAGTGAAATATATCCTGTACAGTTGGATTTTCCATGCCTAATCCTCCTGTACGTCAAAAGGACTTTTAATTCCCAATAGTGTTTTGTTACTCACATGAAGATATATTTCTGTAGATTTTGGGTCTGTATGTCCTAATAATGCTTGAATATATTTAATGTCACACCCCGCTTCCAAAAGATGGCTTGCAAAACTATGCCTAAAAGTATGAGAAGAAAAATGTTTCGTAATGCCAGCCTTTTTTGCACTTGTTTTTAAGAATTGATTTACGCTTGAAATATCAAGGTAATTATGAGTCCATTGACTTGGAAACAGTATACCCCTTGGTTTACCGCATTGAAACCAGTATTCTGTAAGTAAATCAAGTGTACGGTCGGCAAGAATAGTATATCGATCTCTTCGGTTTTTGGTATTGCGTATATGAATAGACTTATTGCTTCTGGATATATCGTCATAGTGCAGATGTACCACTTCTGATACGCGAAGTCCACCGGAATACATGGTTGCAATTATTGCTTTATGTTTCAGATTTTTAGTTGCATCAAGAATAGAATTGATTTCATCCTTTGACAGAATAACAGGAAGAGCCCGGTCACGTTTCATGCGGGAGATTTCATCTTCATCCCAGTATAGTTTTAAGATTCTTTTATACATAAAACGTATAGCAGAATAATAATGATTATAAGTTTCCGGCATGACTCCAGATAACCTTTTTGCGGTTAAAAAAGCATCCGCGTCATCAATAATTAGTTCATTCCATAGTTTCCCTGTATAATCTAAAAAATGTCTAATCGTATGACAGTAGGCATTAGCTGTGGATGGTTTTAAATTTTTCTTTTCCGCAGCAAGTTTGATTTGATTATAAATATCTTCGTACATAAAATATCCTCCGTAAAATAAATGAAAATATATAAGTTCCACATACCTTTACGGAGGAGCATTTGCTTGATAAAACCGCTTGTAGAAACGGTGTAAAAATGGTATTCTTTTCATAGGCAGTGGTAGGGAACTAAGCCCGTATTCGAAGTTTGTTTTTGGTGGTACTTAAACAATACTATCTTGGGACAATCCTGTCACTGCTTTTTTAGAAAACTAATAAGAAACTGCACCACAGCCTTGGCAGGCCATCGCGCAGCGATTTTGTTCAATATGAATTTATCGGAGTCTGATTATACAAAAGACAGTTGGAAGTCCTTTTCCGATGCTCTTACATCAGCAGAAGAACTGTTAAAAAATTCTGATGCCACACAAGATATGCTGGATGCATCGCTTTTAGATCTTCAGACAGCTTACGAGCATCTTGTCAAAACCGATGATCAAAACGGTAATGATAACAATGGTAATAACAATAACGGCGATAACAACAACGGCAATAACAATAACGGCAATAACAACAACGGCAATAACAACAATGGCAATAGCAACAATGGCAATAACAACAATGGCAATAACAGCGGCAATAATAATGCCAACAACAATAACAACAGCAGTAATAAAGCAAATACTTCTGCTCCGTCCGCAAAAACCGGCGATATCACCACTTTTGCTCCGATAGCTTTGCTGCTTGCCGCATCACTTTCCGTTATTGCATTTATTACAAAAAGAAGGAGATCTGCTTAAGATCAGATGGGATAAAATGATGTTGAGAAAAATAAAGCAAAACTATATTGTACTGATACTTATTTTCCTCAGTGTCCTCACTATACTTATTCTTCAGAATTTCGGGTTTAAAAGCTATTCTCGATACAGCACAGATACACTCCACTACGACAAAGGTGTCGTAGTGGAGATTTCTAATGAGGACATTGAATATGATAAAGAACTTAAAATTCACCTCGGCAGTCAGGATTTAAAAATAAAAATGTCCGAAGGAATTCAAAAAGGTAAAATTATAGAAGTAACAAATTATCTAACGAAAACACATAATGTTCATGCGAAAATCCATATGCCTCTTATTATCAATATCGATCAGCCTGATAATATTGAGCCATATTATACTGTATACAATTATGACCGCACATTTTCTCTTTTTGCATGTGCCGCCGTTCTTGCAGCCGCGATCTTTTGTATCGGCGGAGGAAAGGGATTAAAATCAATCGCAGGGCTTCTTTATTCTATGCTTCTTATCATTGAATTTCTCCTGCCTGCCGTATTCTCAGGATGGCCGCCGATCGCATCCAGTATCATATGTGCCATACTGTCCACGGCAGTTACTCTTCTTCTGTTAAACGGACAAAGCGGGAAAACATTTTCCGCGATTTTATCTACAATGATTGGAATGTTTTTTGCGCTTATTCTTTTCCTTATCACATCTGCCATGATCCATGTGGACGGATTCAGTTCGGCAGATGCCGAAGGTTTGATTTTAATACATGAAGAAACCGGTCTACAGATTAAAGATGTTCTTTTTGCGGGAGTTGTAATTTCTTCTCTCGGTGCGATCATGGATGTCGGAATGTCTGTCGTTTCATCACTTTACGAAATTTATCACCATAATCCGACTCTTACTGCAAAAGATATTTTCAGATCCGGTATAGAAATAGGAAAAGATATGATCGGAACAATGACGAATACACTGATCCTTGCATTTACAGGCAGTGCATTCATCACATTACTTGTGTTCCTCTCATATCAAGTACAATTTAACCAACTTATCAATTCTAATTATCTCAGCATCGAAATTGCTCAGGGACTATGCGGAACATTCGGAATTGTTCTGACAATTCCAGCCGCCTCTGCCATCTCCGCATTTATGCTGACTCGAAAAGTCGCCCCGCTCCACCCGTAAAAATGGGGGCTAGCAGAACGACTATAAGCCTTTATTACTAGGCCAGCGTCTCCAGACGCTGGCTTTCATCTCGGCCTCTTAAGATTGGTAGATTTGTTGTCTGTTTTCTAAAGTACTTTCTATATACATAATTTGAGGTATACAAATACAAAGAATTAGCGTTACAACGGAAATTGCAATCCACTCCTTAAAGGGGAAAGTAAATGTAAAATAGGACAAATTATTCCGAATTATCATCCCCGCTCCCACATTAATAATTTCCCCTGCCGTCAGTAACAGCACCTGCAGGATACTCCAATAGTATATCCCCTCCATAATTAACATTCCTCTTAACTGCTTTCTGGTCATACCGATACAACACATTACGGCGAATTCTGATCTCCGGGAAGCACTGTTCGCCAAAATGATATTAATATAATTGACAACTCCCAGTAAGAGGAGACTCAGGCTGAACGCACACATTACATCCATTCCGGCTTCCATATAGCTTTCTGCTTCTCTGATCTTATCGGCGGTTCGGGAAAGGTAATAAATATTATAGTCCTCCTGACCGTTATTTTCGTTTTGAACCAATTCCGCCAGTTTCTCTGCTGCCGCTGTCTCTTTCCCTTTCTTCGCATCAACGCTAGTATTAAATATCTGTTTGAGCATTCCAAGCCTTTCGTACCCCTTCTCGCTGATTAAAAAATAGTGAAAGCTCTCGTCATCCCAACTCATATTTAGCTCCGGAAAGCCTTTGGCAGTGGTATCAAGATATCCGGAACAGATAAATTCGACTCCGTTTTGCCCTGTAGTATCAGCCGGAAAAACATGAGCAGGTTTCCCTTTCATTTTAGCTGCATCCGCCTCCAATGTTTCAGATAAGCCATGTTTATGTAATACGATGATTCCACTGCCAGCCCTCAACGCATCAAAATCAATATCCTGTCGACTTTTTTTAGCATAACTATCCAATAAATCAATGGATTGATCGTCAAGCACCTGAATTGTCATTCCATTATTCGGAGCACTATTTTCATACACCATATTCTCAATCGGCTGTATATAATCCTCACTATAGTCATAGGAAGCATAGCATCCATATGTAATATGCAGACTGCTTTCCTCTATTTCAGGCAGCTCGATAACCTTTTGAACTACAGATTCATCAAATAACGGGGAATTCTGATCCGTTTGTTCCTCGTCTGTGTTTTTATAAGGAAACAGATAATTTTCAACGGCTTCCTTTTGAGTACCGATTTCAAAGTCTGGGCTTTGCGAAAATTCATTTGTCAGGTTCGTTCCATTCATAATAAATCCGGCGAGCATTATAGTTTCACATCCCATAAAGAGTGATACCACTGTTATAATGAACTTTCTCTTTGAATTCCAAAGGTTGTACCATGCCATTTTACATATAGAAGCTCCGCGGATTGATTTTCTTTCTTTTCTTGAAGAAATCTCCTTTGCCTGATATCTGTATGCGTTGAGCGGACTTATATTTTTTAATTTACTGAGTATATATTTACTTGCAGACAGCAGCATCAGACCTGAAACAACTACCGCACCAATTAAATACTGTGGGTAGAATACCATCTGCACTTCCAATTTCCCATACTGCTTCAAAAATAAATTTTCAAACAGTCCCGGGAAAACAAATATACCAACTAAGGTACTTAAAAACGCTCCTCCCATAATGCCGGACAGCAGGATGATTATATTTTGACGAAACACCATTTTCTTAAGTTGTTTACGAGTTAAACCAACAACCATCAACAATCCGAAATTATTCATATCCTTCGCCAGAGAAATAGAAAGCACATTATATATCAATAAATAGACGCTCGCCAATAATATAACTGAACATGCTATCGCCGTTCCATACCCGCCTATAAACTGCGTTATAGATTTCATTCCTGCCGAATCGGTTGCCACAAACTGCTGCTGTGCATTGTCTAATTCAATGTCTCGATACAGTTTTTTTTCCAATTGGTCACCGCTAAAAAGCTCCGATTTAACAGTAAGAGCAAGTTTTGCCGGAAACCTTGGAATTTGTCTCATATCCAGATATTTCTCTGAAAAGTATACTGTTGGAATATAAAGAGAACTATCAATATAATCAGTGTAATATCCAGATAAAGTGAATTTCTCCGTAAGTTCTTCCCCTCCATTGACAGACCAGTCCTTAAATAAAATCTGAGCTGATATTTCCATACCTGTTTGCGGATTTGAAATGCCCAATTTTTTCAATAGGCTTCTGGACATCATGATATCGTTTTCAGATTTTGGATAATTGCCTATTATATGGTCATAGGCTGGTCTGATCATTTTTTCCCATACAGTTTGATCAACAACTTTGCACGATGCTAAAAATTTTCCTTCCTGTTGCCAATCTCCTATACTATATTGCCATCCATAATCTTCAATATAGTCTGGATAGATCATCTGGTCATACTGCCTTTTGCTTGCATTCTCTAAATAAACTGCAACTGCATTCCCTGATTCCCGAATATTTTTTACAGTGTCAACAGCTATTTTCCCTTTGGCTATGCTAAACGCAGAAAAAAGGACAAATACGGAAAGGGCAACTGCAAACGATAATAGAATTATTTTTTTGTGATCCCATCTACTATTCGCTTTCGCTAATTCAGTTATTTCCTTATCTTTCATCCTTATATCCGCCCTGCCTTTCATCTGAAATTTTCCCATCTTCGATCCGGATCATACGATCGGCTCTGTGCGCAATGTCCACATTATGTGTTACCATCCCTATCGTCTGATTATATTTTCTGGCCATATTCCCTAACAGGGAAATCACTTTTTCACTATTCTCAGAATCAAGGCTTCCTGTCGGCTCATCGGCCAGAATAATTGCCGGTCTTGTAACCAGTGCCCGGGCGATTGCAGCCCTTTGTTGCTGTCCTCCCGACAGTTCATCCGGCATTTTAAAAATCTGATCGTCAAGTCCCAACTCATCAATAAGTTCTTTTACAAATTCAGAATCAATATCTGCATGATCAAGTTCCAACGGAAGAACAATATTTTGATATATATTCAAATAGGGAATCAGATTAAATCTTTGAAAAACAAATCCTATATTGCGCCTCCTGAATATTGTTAACTCTTCATCATTCATGGAAGACAAAATTCTTTTGTTTATTTCTACTACTCCTTCCGTAGGAAATTCATTCCCGCCAACTATATTTAATAGCGTTGACTTCCCACTTCCGGAAGGTCCTGTAATAGCCAGAAACTCTCCCTTTTTAATATTCAGATCAATACCGTTGATAGCATTGACTTCAATCTTTCCACTTACATATTTCTTTTTCAATGAAATTACTTTAACGATATCCATAATATACATCTCCTGTTTAGAGGAAATTCAAACTTCCATCTTAAATTTTCTCTGCACTGCTCATCTTGATTACTATAAATTTATGTATTCATCAAGCGGCGATTTATTACTTCCCAAAAACTGTAAAATTTGAGCATCCCCAAAATAAAAGTTCTCAATGTTTCCATTCTCGATGTGATATAACATTGGAACAGCCGCAATAATAAAATTATCTTTTGTTGCATCTGTATAATCTATAATGGGTGATTCACGAACTGCGTATATTTTCCCTATCACTTTATCTTCATTCAATTTGACAAAATCCTTGTCTGCCGCTTTTATTGTATAATCCAAGGGAGAGTATTTATTTTTCAGTGTATTTCTGGTAAGGCCATCATAAAAGATATTTTTCCCATTCACTACTTCACCTATTTCTTCATCATATTTTATATGATGGTTTGTCCAATCATAATCTTTGGCGTCCTTATTTTCATCCGCTTGAGTATCTAAAACAAATAAGCTATTGGATTTTGCAAATTGTATAATTTCATCTTTTACGTTATCACAATAGGGGCATCCGCTTCTTTGCGCGTACACATAAAAATTCCCCGGCTTTTCAAAAATCTCATCCATCGTAATAGTATTTAATCCCTCATATGCATTAGATCTTTCTATAGCAAAGATATTTCGATAAAGTAATACTCCTGCCATACATATTATGATAGTAGTACATATAATTCCTGCAATATACGATTTTTTCTTCATCTATATCCCTTCTCTCTTTTATATTGGCTTTACCTGACCATCTTTTACTATAAATACCGAATCACAGCTTTGCGCTGTTTCAAAACGGTGTGTTATAAAAACCACAGTTGATTTTGCCAGATAATCAATAATCGAATTATTAACTAATTTTTCTAATTCGATATCTAAGTTACTTGTCGCCTCATCTAATAAAAGTATCTGCGGTTTTCTCAATATAGCACGCGCTAACATTAATCTTTGCTTTTGACCTGTGGATAAATTACTGCCATTTTCTTCTAACACTGTATCATATTGGAATGGCAAACTCATGATATAATCATGTATCTTAACAATTTTACAAGCCTTCTGTATTTCATTTATATTATCGTAATCCTTATTTCCCAACAACAGATTTTCCCGTATAGAAATATTAAACAGCGATGTGTCCTGAGAAACATACGCGATTTTATTTCTTATAATTTCTGTGCTTATATCTTTTAAGTCTACCCCATTTATGCTGATATTTCCTGTTTCAAATGTATACAGTTTTAATAATAATTTAGCAATCGTAGATTTTCCTGTGCCGCTTGCTCCAACAATCGCTATTTTAGCCCCGCTCTTTATCTGTAATGAAAAATGTTCTAATACAGGCTTATCAGGATCGTATCCAAAGGATATATTTTGAAAACATACATCATATCCGTTATAAAACGGAGCATTAGCATGATTTGTTTCCTCTTTCTTCCTGCTTTCTTCAGGTTCTAATTCCATAATCTCTTGTATTCTTTCTTCTGCGACAAGTGCCGTTTGCAATTCCGTTTGCAAATCAATAAGATTTCTGACAGGCTCCAAAAAATATACAATTAATGCATTAAACGTAATTAGCCCGCCTATTGTCATATCACCTAAGAAAATATTATATGCTCCCAGACATAAAATAACTATTTCGCCACTAAGTCCAATCAAATCTTTCAGAGCATATTGAATATTTTCTAATTTCCCTAATTTATATATATTTTCTAAATATGCCGTAAAACTTTTTTCAATCGATTTATAAGAAAATTTTTCTGCTCTATATAACTTAGTTGTCAATGCCCCACTAAGGAAATCAATAATTTTAGCGTTGTTTTGAGCCTCGCTTACGAGCTGTTTTCTACTGTAAACCGAATACTTTCCCTTAAATATCCATACGACCACTATATACAGCAAACAAATGACAATTATTCCAATAAACATATTTAAACTTTGCGTATATAGGATATAGCCGGCTGCAATTACCGATATAGCATCTACAAATACAGTTAAAACTATTTTTGACAACAGTGTCTGCACGATTTCTATATCCTGAAATCTTGATGATATTTCTCCTACTTTGCGATTATCAAAAAAACTTTGTGACAGCTTCAGTATATGTTCATAAAATTTCATTCCGAGGTTTTGGTTTATGTGCTTTCCTAAAATTAACGACATATCTACTCGCAGGATATTCAGGATAATCTTGGCAATTATCAAAAGAAGAAATGCTTCTGAAATAATTACCAGGCTATTAAATGCATATTCCGGCAAAATTTTATCAATCAATATCATATAATAGAATGCTGTACTGATATTAAGCACTGTATGTACCAGTGAAATTACTACAATTGATATACACAATTTTTTATTTGGACGTAATAATTGAAAAAGATTTTTTACCGTCGAAAATCTTTTATAATCTTTCTTAAACTTTTCTGTAGGAGATAAGAGCATTAAAGCTCCTGACCATCTATATCTTCTGGATTTTATTTCACAATTTTTCCGTCCCCAAAACTGGTCTCTGGGGATTTCAACAATCCCTTCCGCAGGGTCTGATATAATAATGGTATTTCTTTTTATTTTAAAAATGACGACATAATGTAACAAATCTTCGTCCACAATCATGTGAGCAATACATGGTAAACTCACTTCACTTAAGCAATCTTCTCCTTCATTCTCTACACTTTTTATTGCTACCGGCTTAAATCCTATTGATGCTGCTCCATCAGATAAAGCACGTAAGCTTGTTCCCATAGAATTTGTTCCTGTTTGTTCCCGGATTTTCGCTATTGATACGCTTCCTCTATAATATCTTGCAACCATTGCTAAGCAAGCTGGACCACAATCTGACATATCATGCTGCCTTATATTAATAAATCCCATGTTACCTTTATCTCCCAAAAATTCTATTACGCATTAAGCGTTTTCCAAAGTACAAAGTCAAATGAAAACTGATATCATAGATTTAGCCTGAAAGTCTTCTTGTAACTCAATCCCGGTATAATAAAGATATCATTACCAAAATGTATCATCCATCTTATATATGTATATAGTTATTGGATGAATTATTGATTCCGGCGAAATAGGAATATTTCAGCCGGAATCAAATTTCCAGTCAGAGCTTAATTAAAGTACTTTGTGCAGTTGTGCTCATAGCAATACTTGATATACTCTTTTTTCTGCGTTTTATTAAGAGCGTTATACGTTCTTGTAAATTCGCCTTTTGATCGTGGGCACGAATAGTATCCACCCTTGATTTCTCCCATTTCTTCTTTGGTTAATTTCTGAAATCCTTTCATTTTACCTTACCTCTTTCATTTAGAATTTGTAAATCATGAGCTCCTTGATTTTACTTTTTTACAATATCATTATTTTTTTGATTTTTCAAGTTATTTTTAATTTATTATTGTTAAATTGTTTTTACAATATCTTATTACTTTTTTTTTATTTATATATTTACAAA
>ERZ831601.2116-NODE-2116-length-12284-cov-6.693679_pt1 | contig 12284 bp, 7 predicted proteins | sample MGYA00519578_ERZ831601 | MGnify/ENA primary metagenome ERZ831601 (study PRJEB31850, sample SAMEA3708717) | human gut metagenome | biome: human gut; feature: human-associated habitat; material: faeces | place: China | collected 2014 ... | reverse complement strand
TCTACAGGGCTTCTCATTCCTTAAATAGTTTAAGCAGATAACGGGAATCGAACCCATAATATTTGCCCCTAAAAGCCCTTGTAAAATAAGGCTTTTTGGCACTTTTGCTTTGATTACGTTTGATAACTTTTTTTACGTATTTTGGTGCTTTTTTGCTCAAAAGTTATCACGCATCACATTTACTTTGCTTGCAGATCTGGTATGTTACTTAAAATATCTGTTTTGTTTTCCAAACTTCTACGATTACGGTGATAATGGTTTTCTGTACAAAGAATACTTGTATGCCCCATCTGCCCTATGATAAGCTGATTATCAATATGGTTGTCTAAAAGAATTGTACCATACGTCTTTCTGATCTTATGAGGAGATTTATGATAAATGTTTAACTTTTTACATAACCTTTTTAATCTCATTCTAACAGACTGTGCCGTTGTTCGCCCTCCTGTAGTTGGACTAATGAAAATATAATCCCCAAAAGGATTTAAAAGTCTGATTTTGCGGCATAACCACTCATAATCTTTGGGTACAATTACTGTACGAACTCCCGCCTGTGATTTTGGAAAATCTTTAATCTCTGTAACATAATGGTCATCTTCATTTTTATATCTAGTTTCTGTACGTCTTATTTTAAATGTATTCTGCTCAAAGTCCTCATGCTTTAAGCCTACCAGTTCACCAATTCGGATTCCTGTTACAAACATAAGTAAGATACCAATATTCATCGGATCAAGATTATCTTCTAAATACTCAATCATAATATCCGCTTCATCTTCATTAAAAACTTCCTCATAGTCTTCTTTGATTACTTTCTTAAACTCTACTTCTGATATATCCAGGTCACTAAAAAGTTCGTCAATATTAAAATCGATCAGCTTTCTTTTTCTAGCTCGTTTCAATATCCCCCTTGTAATACTTTTTAAACCTGAAAAAGCCTTTGATGTAAGATTATATTCTGGTATCTGTTCTTCAAGAAAATCAATCCATTCATCTTCTGATACAGATTTGATTTTTCTTTTTCCAAATTCTTTATAATGCCGATTGTAGAACTGTGTATTCCTAAGATACGTTGCAGCAGATATTTTCTTTAATTCCAATCTACGATTATTCCATTCATCAAATATGGACTGGATTGTTGGATTTTCTGATTTCTGCTTATAATAATCTATAACACTTCTCTCAACAGCTTCTTTGGAACGCTTCTTGATTGATTTTCTACCTTTTTCTACATCTGGTAGATATGTATGCCAGTAATTGTCACTTCCTTCCCATATCTTATATGGATGTAATTTTAATAACTCTTCTTTTTTCTTCATTTCAATTTGATCTCGCACGTATGTAAGATCAATTATGCCATTATCTGCGACATATTGCAATAGCTCTGTATTTGAGCAAAAATCTGCGTTCATTAGCTGCTCTACTGTTTGTTGTGTGGTTAAAATAACAAAGTCCTCCCATATCATAATTGCTCTATTCAATTAAAACAGGACGCCCCATTTAAGAGCGCCCTATAAATCCTTTTACTCCATTTATTCAGTTTTCTGATCTATATTACAACACCTTCACCATACTAATCTTCCCATTAGAATACTGGATCACGTACACATTCCCCGTCATATTCATAGGATATAGTGTCAGAGTACCATAATTAAAATTATCTCTTTCTTTGCCACCATTTCTGTGCGGTATCCATAAGAAGTTGTACCATCCTTCGGAAATAGAAACATTTACATAAGTACAATCGTCTACATACACTGAACCGCACTGTCCATGACCATATCTGAGCTGTTCAATTATATCTAATGCAGTTCCACCTTTTAATGTATCTGCAAAAAACTTTGAACTTAGTTCATTCAGTACATACTCTTCATCACTCTGTATATACAGCTCATTCCACTTATTCTGCGGCGCACACACAGTAACAATCTTACCTGCTTCCAATGGTGTCTTACATCTGGCACTGTAACGCTTGCCCTTGTATTCAATCTCGTATACGCCATCTTTCTTCTTATCTATAACAATAGCTCGGAATGTCTTGTCATAAGCGGCTTTGTTGATAGACTTACTAATCATTTCCTGCACCATAGAAATAACATTCTTAAAAATCTCTGTATAGTTTTCCATAAAATCTCCTTTAAATTAAAGAAGAGAGTACCCATTTCTGGATACCCTCTATATATTAAAATCTTGCCAATGCCTGTCTTGCAAGTGGAACAAAATCTCTACCCATAGCTTTTGCAAAACCGTCTACATCTCTTACGTCAGTCAACTTCACATCACCAACTGAGACATTAACTACATTCGGCTTTGTATTAACAGTGGTAGAAGGATACATACTCTTCATCCATGAACGATCAGGAACATAGGCAGTAGTTCCCAAAATTTCTGCAAACTTCTGAACCTGCTCAGGAGTAAAGACCATTTCCCCACGTTCTAATACTGCCGGTATCTCATTTGGTCCTAATTTCTCGGCTTCAAGGACTTTTATCTTATCTGTTTTGTCAGCAGAAGAACTCCCCACAGCACCACTGAATACACCACTATGATGTTTTTCAGCAGAAAAACCGGAGCTACCATATACACTCTTAGAAGAATGTTTGCCAGTTGCTCTACTGTTTCCAGAGCCACGAACATTATCATCTTTATCCTTCTTGCTATCACTATCACGTTCAGTATCTTTCAGGTTATCTTTCACATCTTCCAGAATATCCTTGATACTTTCTACATTATTGGTCAGCTGTTGCCAACTGCTCATAGACTCAGAGATAAGACCTGCGTTAGCCTGGTACTGTTCAAGAGAAGAGATTAACTGATCGCCAGATTCCTTAAATGCTTTCTGAATACCACCAAATACCGCATCACCATTAGCGGCAGTGTCATAGACCTTACCCATGTAATTATAGATATTCTGTAGATTATCCATAGCAGACATTTTCTGGTTCATCTGTGATACGAGATCATGAATACCGGCCTGTGCTTCTTCATAAGTAAGAGTACCTGCCTTATAGGAATCAATATACTCTTGAATTAAAGAAGAGATATGCTCTGTGGAATCAATTTGTTCCTGATATTTGTTGATCTGGTCTACATTATCTGTATACAGCTTACTGAACATCTGGAAAATATCATTATCATTTCCACTGAGAACCTTATCTTTCCAGTTCTTTCCAAGAATATCAGTGGCAGTCTTTTCGTTATCTGCTTGTTCCTTCTTAGATGCGATTTCAGACCATTTATCACTGATCTTTTGCAGAGAATCCAATGTATCTTGCAGCTTATCATTGTAATCATCTAAAGCATCATCTAAGGCATCCATCTGATCTTGCAGTTCCTGTTTCTTTAATGCAGCCAGAGAATCCTGAACTGTTTCCTGTGCATTGCGTAGATTATCAGCATTAGCTTCATAGGTCAGTTCGCCATTTCTTATGACCTTTTCAGTCTTTTGAGTGGTGGCATTTTCAAGATCATAGAGTGCCTGTTCATACTGAGCTTGCAGTTTCAGCTTCTCATTCTGCTTATCCAGTAAGTCCATTCTATCTTGTAGAGCTTCCTTCTGGTCGTTGATTGTATCCTCATAGGCTTCCTTTTCGTCATTCAGGCGGTCAATTTCATCACTGATAGCACCTGTTACAGCACTAATGACGGTCTCGTGCTCACTCTTAACATCATTCAGTCCATCAACAATCTTACTCAGAGAATCAGATGCATCTGAAATTTTCTGAATAGGAAGATTTAGTAGCTCTTCATTCCACTTATGCATGTTCTGCACAAGAGAAGAGATCGAAGAGTTACATTGCTGCAACTTATCATTCATCTCATTCCAGTTGTCAGTACCAGGATTATAGTCCTCCATGACATCCTGGATAGCTTCAATTTCTTCCTTATAATTAGAGATAGAAGTATTAGCATTATTAATGAGCTTCTGATAGTAGTCAGCATTTAATGTCTTGCCAGAGGCTTCCATTTCAGCGCCCCAGTTCTGAATGGTATCAATAATGGACTGATAAATATTTCCAATCTTTTCCAGGTTAGTTACCAGAAGTTCACGGAGCTGTTTTTCGTATTCAGCCTGTGCTTTTTCAAGGTCCTTGATATTGCCCTTAGCTTCCATAACAGCAGCAGTAAGACTGTACCACTCCTCTGTTCCAGGCTTTAAACCTCGCTCCATACTGTCTGCAAGTTCATCCTGTCTAGCCTGCAAAATTTGCTGATAAGTGTCAATCTGATCACCTGTGTTGGAAATCATTTCTTCATACATATCCGCAGATACAATAGAACCTTGGGTATTTAACAGGTCAATTTGCTTCTGAATTAGATCATTGGCATCAGCAAGCTTCTCATTTTCTTTGGTAGCTTTATCTACAATAGTGTCGTAATATGTACCTTTTTCATCACGGATTTTCTTTTGAAATTCTTTAACTTTTTCCTGTGCATCCAGCATACTATCATATGCTTTCATTGCATTTTCTATTTGAGTTTTCTGGTCTCCTGTAAAGGATTCAATATCAGTACCACCATTCTCAATTTTATCTCTATAATCAGGAACCTTAGATACATATTCTTCATAAGACTTCTTATAGTAATCAAGAGATTGTTCTGCTTGATCTAAACTCTTCTGATCAGCTTCAATCAGCTTTGTGAGAATGCTTTGACGGGATTCCGTTGTGCCACCATCTTTAGCAAGATTGCGCAGTTCATCCAGTGTCAGTCCAAGTTTATTTGCATACTGATTTAATTCATCTAAACTATCCTGATTAGGTTCATCTAGTCTGGAGAACAAGGTGTTGATATGATCAATATCATTCTGGCTTGGTAGATTATCACTGTCAGACGCCGCTTTAAGCTGTTCTAAAGTCATACCGAAACGATTAGCATATTCGTATAATTCATTCATTCCTTCTGAATCTGGTTTTAGATCCATAGTGAATAATTTTTTAATATAATCTATATCATAACCAGTAAGACCTGATGTATCAGCTGCCATACTTTGCAGTTCTTCCATTGACATACCGAGAGAATCCGCATATTCTTGCAGTCTATCTGTAATGGAAGTATCTGGTGTATCCAGAGATGCAAACAGTTCATTAATACGCTCTGCGTCACCTTCTTCTAATCCTGTATACGCCGTCCATGTATCCTGTAATGCGGTTTCCAGACGCTTACTTTCACGTTCTAATAAGTCGGCACTGCGGGAGATCCAGTCGATTGTTGAGTTATCTTTGGCACCTTGAGAACCTTTGGAACCCTTACTTGGTGTATTCGTTTTAACACCGCCATCATAAATTGCTTTTTTGAATTTCTCAGGGTCAAGTTCTTCGTACTCAAACTTAAATGTATTATTATTAAGCTTGTTCTTTGTATTATTAGCATAATCTGCCAGCAGATTGTTTCCGGGTACATCCATATCTAATGTACCAGCTTCAATCTGCCCTAAGATACTCTCTGCTCTCTGCAATTCCAATAAGTTTGCTGCACTTGCTCCGGCAGCATTTGCTAATGCAATAACCTGTTCAATATCTGATGCAGTATCAATCTTTACATTATTTACAGCCAGTTTTGCGAGTTCCAACTGTGCTAATGCTGCTTTTGATACCTCAGAACCGCTTGCTTCATTTAAAAGCTGTACGTATTCATCTAAGGTGGCATCTTTCAGATCATTACTTGCATTTGCATCAATGTACTTCTGTGCTGCCAACTGTGCATGTTTAGCCGCAAGAGCTTCTGTTACTAACTCCTCTGCATTAGATACACCCATATTAGAGAGCATTGCTATTGTAAGGTCGGCGGTATCATCAGTCAGATTATCAATGATGCCAGAAGAATTGAGGAAGTCTGTAACAAGATCATTAAATGCATCTTGGCATTTTCCTAAATCAGATGGGTATGTAGATACTGTTTTAATGAAGTTATCGTAAGAATCCATGCCAGAAAAGGCTTTAGTAAAGTTGGTATCTGCAAGGTTGGAATAATCAAAAGTACCCTTATCCTTGACATCCTTCATTATCTTGTCTATCTTCTCGAACCCTGTAGACATTTCATTAATTGCTGCAATCTGCTTACCTTCCGGTGTCTTTTTCAGTGCGGCGTTTAAATCTTCCTGTGCCTGTGCTGACTGCTCTGCTTCATCAGAGTATGTATCTGTTTTATCAGTCAAATCATCTACATTAACCGCAGTCTTTTGAATAGTTCCCAAAAAATCATTATAAACATCAATTCCTCTGGATGTTTCATCAAACATACTTTGTTCAGCCGTTGTTAATACTTCACCAGATTTTGAAATATCCTTAAATGCAGAATTTACACCATTTACTATTGTGTATGTATCATAAGCATGTTGCCTGATGCCTACAAGTTCTTGTTGCTTATTCTGGTAATCAGTAGTCAACTTTTGTACGACACTAGAATTACCTTCGGCAGAGGCTTGATCTATTTCAGCCTGCATTTGCTGTAACTGTTCATACGCTTTCTCATATGCTTTTATGGTATTATCCAACTCTTCTACAGGGGAATTAGACATTTTTCCACCATTAGAACCAGGGACGTAAGCACCATGCGCACCTACAGCCTGTGGCTTCCATTCGTCCCCTTGGTCTGTATATTTGGGATCATAAGCATGGTATGCTTTTTCAGCAGAAGAAAGTGTATCTCTTGCTTTAAGTGCTATTCTTTCCTTCTCTACTGCAAGCTGTGTTTTCAACTCCTCTGTAACATTCTTTAACCTGTCTACTTCTTCCTGATCGGTCAGGCTTTTAATGCCACCAACGTCATTCAGTTCCTCTAATCTATCCTGAGCTTCTTTCAGCTGATTGCTCAACTCTTCAATCTTATCTGTATGCTTCTGCAACTCATTCTGGTTTTCTTCCAAAGCAGAGGTAGCTTCTTCTACTGTTGGGTTCAGTTCCTTATATTTATTTACAAGGAAACTTACACTTGCTGTTACTGCTGCCATTACAGCCATGTTAAATGCCATATTCAAGGCAACTGTAGCAACTTTCAATCCTATAGTAGCAGCTGTTCCCATGTTTAGAGATGCAGTATACCCTTTCATGCCTGCCTCTGCTCCATTAAGCCCAGATAGATACTTTCTCATGTCTAAATCATCTGTAAGCCTGTTAATGCGATCCTGATTTACGCACTGGTTTGCTACTAATTTATTGTAATTATCAATGACGGACTGCGCATTGCTTATAGGCTGAATAACGTTAGACGTAAATAAACCACCAAATTTCTGCCCTTCGGCAGAGGCTTGCTTCATCTCTTCTAAGGTCTTTCCTAAGAAAGTAATGTCTGTACCGTTGTTATCAAATACACCAATAGTATGTCCCTTTAACGCTGCTCCGGCTGTTATTGCTCCCATAGCTGTAGACATTACACCTAACTTATCAATAATAGCAGAGATTGTGTCCAGAAATGCTGCACCTGTATCTGCAGCACCTTTCAAGAACTCACTGTCTGCAATAACAGATGCCAAATGTTCATAAGATGCAATCATAGAATTGATATGAGACTGCACAGAATCGGTATAGGCGCTAAACTTATCTAACGCTTCTGTGCTGGAATTTTCTGACATTTCAGTCAACTTCTCAACCTTATCCCAGTTGGAAAGTAAGATACGTCCAAAGTTGCTCTGATATGATCCAAACAGGTTATAGCTAATAGAATTCTGTTCTACATCATTTAATGTATTCCATTTGTCTGCAAGCTCATCCAGAACATCTCCTAAGTCTCTAAAGTCTGTTACTCCATCACGGATTTTTACACCTACTTTGGCAAGAACCTTTTCTACATTTGAAAGGTCGTCCCCGCTCTCATAGTCAACAAATTTATTGGCTTTAACCTGAGTATATCTGGAAATAATAGACTTCATCGCAGTACCAACATTTTCTGGTGATGCCTGAGATACATCAGTCAGCGTTGCAATCATACCTATTAACTGGTCAATGGATACTCCGGCTTGCTGTGCAGAGCTGGCAGTTTTACTCATAGATTCTGCAATACCTCCGGCACTTGCCGCAGCATTCATATCTACTGCATTAAGTTTAGAAATTACAGCTAAAGCACTGTCAGCAGATAATTTAAAACCGTTTAAACTAGAAGTCAAATACTCAGTTGCATCAGCAGAATCAATCATACCAATCTTGCTTAGAATTGCAGAATCTTTGATAAGTTCATTGGTTTCATCGATGGAACGTCCCTGTCTTAACCATGCATCTGCCGCCTCTGCGATCTCATTTGTAGTAGAACCTAGCTCTTTTGCCATCTGGTTATAGGTGTTCATCAGACCTTTTGTTTCTTCGCGAGTTTGTCCTGTTGCAACCTGTAAATTAAATAAAGATGTGTCCAATGACTTTGCAGTATCCACCATCTTCCTGAAGGTACTCATAGCAGCGGTAAAGGATACCACATTTGTAACAGCAGAGTTAAAGCCTTCCTTAATCTCTTTTACTACTCCACTGGTGGTAAGTCCCATTTGCTTTGCTTCTGCCTCGATATTCAGGAACTGACGTTTTAGATTGTCAAACTCCACTGCATCCGCTGTACTGAGCTTGGATTTAATGTCACTCAGTTGTTCGGAAAATACCTTTGCAGCAGCGGTATTTTTGTTCATCCATGTATCAATATTTGTGCTGAACAGATTCTTGTTGGTCTGTAACTTGCTATCCTTTTCAGCATTCTTCTGCTCTAAATTCAGCTGCTTATACTGTTTGGTTACATCATTAAGCTCGGCAGTCAGCCTGTTATAAGCCTCAATCTTTTGCTGTGGATCTTGAGTATTATTAATTTCTTTAATCTCTTTCCTCATATTGGCAAAAGACTGTACAATGTTCTCTGGCATCTTAAAATTTGCGCCTTTAAACTTTGCTTCCAGATAATCCAGATCAGAAGGAAGTTCTTTTATATATTGTTCTAGCTTTTCAGCGGCATTACTGCTCCATTTTTTTGTAATTTCCGCATTAAATGTCTTAGCCTGTTCTGTTGCCTGTTTCAGCTTTGAAACCATTTCATCTAGGCTACCACGGTCTGTTATGTTACTAAAATCGATGCTATCTACTAATTTCTTGAAGGGATTATTGGCAGAATCGCCAGAAAGAAAATCTTTATAGGTTGTTTTTAATAATTCTAATTTTTGCTGATATTCAGAGGCTTTTGTGGTCAACGCCGCAAAATCTTTTCCTGTGGTGTCAATAACACTTCCACCGGAATATACATATTGCCCCATACTATTTAAGGCAAAGTTATACTTCTCAATAATACCCCTACCTTTATCAATGGTTGCATTAAAGGAAGTAATATCTTCATTCCCATTCTTGAAGAATTGTAGCTTCACATTTTCGTCTGAGATACCATCCAATGATGTAAAGTAACCCTTCACCTTCTCGGTCAGCTGCTCCACTCCGGCACTGTCAAAAGATACATCTATATCCATCAATGACTTTTTAATGTTCTGGGCAGAGGCTTTTACTTCCTCTTCTATCTGTGGCATTTGTGCCTTAATCTGCTCCCGCATGACACCAATATCAGAAAGGAGGTCAGACCACATGTTATCTTCCCATCCTACAGCTTTCTTTAAGTTTACTGGTTCTAATCCGTTAATATCATTCTGATACAGCTTTACAGCTTTTACGATCTCTTCAAACTGTTTTGTTTGGTCGGGTGTACCAGAAAATAAATCAGGGAACTTTGGAGCCATCTCTTGATAAATGCTGTCCAGCGGAATGCCCTTCTTTTTAGGATCCGTTACAAATTTTCCTGCGTATACTTTGCGAAGATCATTCCAGTCCTTATCGTTCTGTACGATTTTAGGAATTTTGATATTTGAAAGACCTTGGAAATATCTGTAGAATGCATCATAAATTCCCATACGTTCCTTAATGATATTGGCATTATTTTTAACAACCTCTCCCAGCTGATTAAAAGTATTCAGGAACTCTGGATTGTCTTTGCCAGTCTTTATCTCATCAAAACTCATCTGGAAGATAGAACGTGTCAGGTTCTTAATCTGGCGTTGTGCATCCTTGGATTTTATGTTATATCCGTTAATCAGACTTGCCGCCAGATTCTCACCCAATTGCTTACCAGAAGATACCATGTCCTTATTTCCAGACAGCTTTTTCAGACTATCCTTTAACTGCTCGTCAATTTCAGCAACCAGATTAATCTTAATTCCGGCCGCTTCCAATTTCTTTTGAATTTGTGCTATATCATCCTTGATCTGCGGGATTGAACTATCGATGTCCAGTCCTGCCATTAGTTTTATATCTACATTACTTGCCATTTAATTTAATTCCTCCTGTAAATTGAAAAAAGCCTGGGAAAACTCCCAAGCTTATATATATGTTGTAGTTTTTATTTATTTGCACCTCAAATGGGTCTGCTACCTTCTGCCGGTACATCTCTATTGCTTTTTCTATGAAGTGTGTTGGTTCCCTGTATCCAAAATAAGGAACGTTTGCAAACTTACCATGCGTCTGCCATCCTTCATTTAACAGTACGGCAGTATTTACCACTCTTCCATCAAAGCCAGTATGCAATGCTCCTTCGTTAAAACCAACTGATATTGATAATGCCGCTCCTTTTGCTGTGACCTCTGCCACTACCTTATTGTCAACGTATACTGAGTTGTACAGGTTATATGTTCTTTTATAAACCTTTGGTTCGTATGCATCGTACACTTTATCCAGTTGGTCCAGAATACAATCAGCTAGTATTGCTGCGTGTTTCTTCAATTCCGCTTCTACTGACTTGCCATTTTTAAGTTTTAGTTTGGAAACATCAAGATTTTTCAGACTTTCTTTTAGATTACTCATGCCGTGTACCATGCTGATGCGGCAGAAGATTTATAAGGTTTATAGAATTTTGAGATGAGATTTTCCTGTGTTTTTTCTGGTGTAGCTTCTTCTTTTTGTTCTATATCTAAATCAGATTGCAATAAACGTTGTTCTGCTGGATTCTGCAAAAGTCCAGATAGTTTATACAAAATAGCTGCCGGTCTTTCATACGCCCTTGCTAACTCCTTTACTGTTTCTATGCTATCAAAGAATTGCAGATTTGATAAAGGTAATAAACTTCTCTCTTCTTTAGATAATTTCTGTAACGCCTGGTATAGATCTTCAAAAGTATATTCTGTTGTCATAATAAATTTTCCTTCCATATATAATAGTATTGTGTGGGATATGTTCCAAGAATTTGGACTATGAATTTTCAAGATAGTTTTTCAATGCTTCAAAGTGTTTTTCCGGCAGTGTGGCAAAACGCCCTGTTTTAAAGTAGGATAATGTTGTTGTGCTAATTCCTGTTACCTTAGAAATGTAACGCTGCTTCTCTTTCTCTAATCTCTTAAGTAAAAGTTCTCTCAATTCTTCATGTGTCATATTGTTAACCTCCATTTGTATTAATATTTGTTTAGATGCATAATTATGAATTTTTTGTATAAAAAAAGGATTCAGTAATACACCGAACCCCTATGTAAAATAAATGGCTTTAGATAAGATAAAAGAGGATAGGGGCAAGATTTCTCCTGCCCTTTATAAACGAATTTCGTCCTGATGGGAAATCAAATTGAAATATCATGCTAGGAAGAGTACCATATAAATGCTGTTTGAGGACACCTATATGGCAAGCTCTACTAGGCTTACGTTCCGGTCGTGCTATCTCTCCCCATATGTATATATTGAGAACCTTTTATTTGTGCGGTTTTAAGATTAAATTTGTGAATTTTTCTTAAAACATTTCAAAAACATATCTTTATTTTTATCATACAGCACAATTAACAGAGTATTCCTGTACGATTTACCACCTGTTTTAAAAGCCAAAGTAATCAAATATTCCATAGTTTCTTGCTTGATTTTGACATTTTTTAGCTCGTGAATATTACGGTGCGGCAGAGCCGCCTGTCCGGTGTGGCGAGAGCCACCTGTCCGGACTAACGGAGCCACCCCATTTTTTTATTAAGTTACTTTGCCATTGCTGGGTCCAGTCCATATACTTCTCTCATAGAGAGGTCTTTAGCTGGGTCAACACTTTCAATATCGATCTTATAGGAATCATACGATATGCGATCCATGATGGCATCGGCAAGAGTACTTTCACCATCACAGATTTGCTGGTACCACTCACTTTCACGGAACTGAGAACAAAAGATTGTTGAAGATTTTTTACGTCTTTTATGTATCAGTTCAAAAAGATTTCTGGCTTCAGCTTCTGTCAGTTTAAGAAGCAGCCACTCATCAAGGATCAGTACTATTGGCTTGGTGTATTTCTTCAGGACAGTCGAGAAAGTTCCATTG
>ERZ831601.2110-NODE-2110-length-12309-cov-3.152930_pt1 | contig 12309 bp, 10 predicted proteins | sample MGYA00519578_ERZ831601 | MGnify/ENA primary metagenome ERZ831601 (study PRJEB31850, sample SAMEA3708717) | human gut metagenome | biome: human gut; feature: human-associated habitat; material: faeces | place: China | collected 2014 ... | reverse complement strand
GATCGGAAGAGCCAAAACGATCGAGGGCTGGTATCTGAAAACCGAACACAAGCGTCGGCCGCCGATCACCGTCTTTGACGATTTCTGGAAAAAATAGTCTCTCCCCCCGCCCCGGCCTGCGCCGGGGTTATTTTTTGTCCTTTTCGCCGCAAAAATGGCCTGCTATACTGGATAGATAGACAGTACCAGGAGTTATTGTGGCCAGAAAGCAATCAGCCCCGCGTCTCGAGTTTGAGGCGGCGGCGATCTATGAATATCCCGAACATCTTCGCCCGTGGCTGGAGGCGCTGCCGAAGCTGCCGGGCGTCTATCAGTTTTACGGCGACAGCGACACGATGCCGCTCTATATCGGTAAGAGCGTCAACCTCCGCAGCCGGGTGTTATCCCACCTGCGCACCCCTGAAGAGGCCGCGATGCTGCGTCAGTCGCGGCGTATCACCTGGCAGCGCACCGCTGGCGAGCTGGGAGCGCTGCTGCTGGAGGCGCGGTTGATTAAAGAGCAGCAGCCGCTGTTTAACAAGCGGCTACGGCGTAACAAGCAGCTCTGCGCCTGGCTACTTGCGGACGACCGGCCGCAGATTGTCTATGCCCGTGAGGTTGATTTCTCGCACCAGCAGCATCTCTATGGCCTGTTCGCCAACCGGCGAGCGGCGCTGCAGATGCTGCAGAGCCTCGCTGACGAACAGCGCCTCTGTTATGGCCTGCTTGGTCTGGAACCACTCAGCCGCGGCCGCGCCTGCTTTCGCTCCGCGCTGGGCCGCTGCGCCGGGGCCTGCTGTGGAAAGGAGAGCGTGGAGGCGCACAGAGAGCGCCTGCTGGCGCAGATGAGCAGACTGCAGCTGGTGTGCTGGCCGTGGGCGGGGCCCGTGGCGCTGGAGGAGCGCGGCTCGGACATGACGCAGTATCACGTCATTCATAACTGGCTGTGGCTGGGCGCCGTTGAATCGCTCGACCAGGCGGCGGAGTTGACCCGTCTGCCCGCCGGATTTGACCAGGATGGTTACAAGATCCTCTGTAAGCCTTTGCTCAGCGGAGACTATCCGCTGCATCCGCTTGGCTGAGAAGCCACCAATAAAAAACCGCCGGCCCTGCCCAACGCCTGATGGCATTATTGGGCAAGACCGGCGGTCTTGATTCAGTGCGCTACATTATTCAGCAGGTGCAGGCATTTTACCTGCCGGCGCGTTGCGTTCTGTCAGATGCTTCTCAAAATTAGCATTGAACTGTTTTTTCTGCTCTGGGGTCAGAATGTTGTAGATCTTGTTCTGCGTTTCCAGGCGGGACAGCGCCATCGCTTTATGCTGCGCTTCCATCTTATCGATCTGCGCTTCCGCCTTCGCCTTATCGAAGGTGTCGCTGGCGATCAGATCGTGCATCGCGCGGCGTTCTTCAAGGGACGGACGTTTCATATTTTCGCGCTGGCTCTTCATGATGTCGCGGATCTGCTGCTTCTGCGCATCGGTCAGGTTCAGGCCTTTAAACATCATGTCATGCTGACCCGGGCCGCCTTTATGATGCATCATCATCGGCTTGCTGTCGCTCGGCGCGGTGGTGGTTTCGGCGGCGTGTGCCAGGTTAGCCGCGCCCAGAGCCAGAGTAGAGGCAACAAACAGTGCAGTGAGTTTCTTCATCATTCAATCCTTACTTTATGTTATTCTTACGGCGCGTTGCCGTGTTGACGAGATTAACTTTACGACGTTAATCGTCAATTAGTCAGAGCAAGAGTAAAACAATGAAAGTGTAAAAAACAGTTTCTCGCCAATTATGGAGAAAATAAGGAATTTAGCCGAAGAATTGCAATAAAAAATAAATAACTTACTGTTTTGCAGAGCAATTATGGAGAGTATAAAGTAGGGAAGATTAAAAACAAAGCATTTTACCAGGAATAATCTGCAAATTTACACTGGAGCACGAAAAAATAAGATGGCGAAAAAAGACGCGCGCAATAAAGCAGGCCGCCCGGCGGACGGCTTGCCCTCAGGATAATTTCTCCAGCATCAGGCCGGCGCGCAGTCCTTTCGCCACCGTCGGGTTAGGAAACAGAACATACTCCGTCTCAGGCCCCACCACATACCGCGTCTCGCCCTCCTCCGCCAGCAGCGTGCCGGGTTCGAAGGGGGTGAAGTTCAGCGTCTGATCCGCCATATGCAAGCGGAAATCATCGCTATGGCGGGTTAGCTGCTGTACCACCCGGTAGCGCAGCGGCGCTGGGGCGTCGGCAATGGCCAGATCCCCCACCAGCAGCCGGGAGAGCGCCCGCTGGACGGCGGCAAACTGCGTCAGATCGTTTTCCCCCAACGGCAGCGCTTTGCCCAGCTCAAGGGTGCAGGCCAGCGCCGCGAACCGTTCGCAGCTGAAGTGGGTGAAGGTCCCGCCGGGCTGGCGATGAAACACCAGCGCCTCCAGCCCGGCGCCGCCCAGCCAGTGAAGAAAATCCTCCTCCCACGGCGTATCGCGGGCCGGGAGCACGCCGAAGCGCGGATGTAGCGACCCGCGGATCGCGGTATGCAGATCGAGGTGCCAGCGCGGACCATCGTGGTCGCGATAAAAGCGGGCCACCGCCTGCTCCAGCCGCTGCGCCCGCTGCGTCTCCTCACTGAGCGGAAACTGCCGCCAGCGCTCGCCAAACATGCGGTTCATATCGCTGTGCAGATAGCGCTTATTCGCCCGCAGCGCTGGTGGATTGCCGACGATCACCAGCAGCCGCCAGCGCAGCGGGAGCGCCTCCCGGACCAGTCGCTGCACCAGGTGGTCGACTATCTCCACCGGCGCCGTTTCGTTGCCATGAATGGCGCAGGAAAGTACCAGCCCGCGCTCGCAGCGCGCATGCGGCGTCAGCTCAAGGATCCCTTCCCCGAGCCAGTGCCAGCGGAAATGGGCCGTCTCGCCGTGAAAATGGTGGGGCAAACGCCCCGCCAGGGTTAATGCCAGAAAATGTTCCACCGCGCCCCCTTATTGCTGAAATGGATAAACCGAACCGAGCTGCAGGATCTGGGTCAACCGATCCAGCGCGTCGCGCCCTTCCCGCAGCAGCTGCGGGTCGGCGAGGTCGGCCTGGGTGAGACGATCGCGATAGTAGCGATCCACCCAGTCATTAAGGGTGGCAAACAGCGTATCGTTCATCAGGACGTGCGGATTGACCGCCTGATACTCCTCGGCCGTCAACACCACCCGCAGGCGCAGGCACGCCGGACCGCCGCCGTTGGCCATGCTCTCGCGCAGATCGAACACCCGCAGGTCGGCGATAGGGTTATCCCCGGCCAGCAGCTCATTGAGGTATTCCCAGACGCCGGCATGCTCCTGCGCTTCCTGAGGCAGGATAAGCGCCATGCTGCCATCCGCCCGGCTCACCAGCTGGCTGTTGAACAGATAGGTGGCAACCGCCTCTGCCACCGAGACCCGGCTGGCGGGAACCACCAGCGGCGTAAAACCCGGCACCCGCTGCGCCAGCTGCTGGAGAAGCGCGGTCTGGTCGGCAAAGGCCTGCTCATGGCAGAACAGGACCTGACGGTTGCTCACCGCGATGACGTCGTTATGAAAAACCCCCGTGTCGATCGCCGCCGGATGCTGGCGGGCGAAGATCAGCTGGCGGGGATTGACCTGATTGAGGCGCGCGACCGCCTGGCTGGCCTCAAGGGTTTGCCGCGCCGGATAGCGACGCGGCGCCTCCTCGCTCCCCCGGCGGCGGCCATAGACAAAGAGCTGGACGCCGGGAGCGCCATACTCGCCGCCGAGACGATTATGGTTCGCCGCCCCTTCGTCGCCAAACCAGGCCGAGGCGGGCAGCGCCGGGTGGATAGCAAATCGCGTGCGGTCGGGGAAAATCGCCTGCAGCAGCGCCTCTGTAGTCGGTGCTTCGCTGGCGCGGTGGAATTTATCCTGCAGATTCGCCACCGTCAGATGCACCAGGCCATCCAGCGAATCGGCGGAGGGACACACCGTCGCCGCGTTCGCCACCCACATCGCCGAGGCCGAACTCACCGCCGACAGCAGATCCGGCTCCTGCTGCGCCACCCGGGCCACCACCTGCTCATCGCTGCCGCTAAAGCCCAGCTGGCGCAGAAGCGGCACGTTGGGACGCTCCTGCGGCGGGATCACCGCCTGCGGGTAGCCAGCGTCGGCGAGGGCTTTCATTTTTTTCAGCCCCTGCTTGGCCGCCAGCTGCGGGTTAGACACCCGATAGCGATGCCGGGTGGAAGCCTCATTGCCAAAGGAGAGCCCGGCGTAGTGATGGGTTAGCCCGGGCAGACCGTCAAAGTTGACTTCGCGGGCGGTCATGACGCCTCCCCGGCCAGAAAGTCGAGCCCCGGGCTCAGGCTGGCGGGCAGCGTCAGGGTCGGCGATTCAAGGCTGGCCATCGGCCAGGCGCAATAATCGGCGGCATACCAGGCCCCCGGACGATGGTTACCGGACGCCCCGGTGCCGCCGAACGGCGCGGTACTCGCCGCCCCGGTCAGCGGTTTGTTCCAGTTAACTATCCCTGCCCGCGCCTCGAGCAGCAGTCGATCAAACTTCTCCCGTTCCGGAGAGATTAACCCACAGGAGAGGCCGAAGCGGGTGGCGTTGGCTAAGGCAATCGCCTCCTCGAAAGTGTCGTAGCGCCAGACCCCAAGCAGCGGGCCAAACACCTCTTCATCTTCGACATTGGCCACGTCGCTCATGTCGACAATCCCCGGCGTTAGCAGCGACGTCCCGGCCTGCAATAACCGCGGCTCCAGCAGGGTGACCGCGCCAGCGGCGACCCGCTGCAGCCAGGCCTGATGCACTTTCTGCGCGGCTTGTTCAGAGATAAGCCCGCCGAGAAACGGCTGCGGCTCGGCGTCCCACGCCGCCGGGATCAGCCGTTGGCTCACCGTCACCAGCCGGGAGAGGAAGGCATCGCCCGCCTCTCCGCGTCGGACCAGCAGACGCCGGGCGCAGGTGCAGCGCTGGCCAGCGGTAATAAAGGCGGACTGGATGGTCAGATGCACCGCGGCATCCACGTCCCGCGGATCGTCGACGATCAGCGGGTTATTGCCGCCCATCTCCAGCGCGAGGATCTTCTGCGGTTGCCCGGCCAGCTGGCGATGCAGATGAAAACCGGTGGTTGAGCTGCCGGTAAACAGCAGTCCGTCGATATCCGCCTGGCCGCTGAGCGCCTCGCCAGTTTCCCGACCGCCCTGCACCAGGTTGAGCACCCCGGCGGGCAGGCCGGCCTGCTGCCATAGTTTCACCACCGCTTCGCCGCTGCGCGGGGTGAGTTCGCTGGGTTTAAAGACCACGGTATTGCCCGCCAACAGCGCCGGCACGATGTGCCCGTTCGGCAGATGGCCGGGAAAGTTATAGGGGCCAAACACCGCCAGTACGCCGTGCGGCCGGTGACGCAGCGTGGCGGCGCCGTCGGGCAGGTCGCTGTGCTGTTCGCCGGTGCGGACGTGGTAGGCCTTCACCGAGATCGCCACCTTGTTGATCATCGCCGTCACTTCCCCGGCCGCCTCCCAGCGCGGCTTTCCGGTCTCGGCGCCGATAACCGCCGTCAGCTCCGCCTTACTGGCTTCCAGCAGAGCGGCAAACTTTTCAACGATCGCCTGACGGGCGGCAAACGGCAGCCGCGCCCAGGACGGGAACGCCTGGCGGGCAGCCGCCACCGCCTCGGCAACCTGCCCGGCATCCGCCGCCTCGCCCTGCCAGACAACCTTCAGGTTAACCGGATCCTGTTTACTGAAACCTGGCCCACGGCCGGGCCGCCACTCGCCGTTAATCCACAGACTCATGCAGTTTTCTCCTCAGGGATCAGGCGCACCATGCGCACCTGGTCGCCGGCATGACACTTCAGCATATCCAGTTCGCGGGCGCTGAGGGTCAGGGTGTCGCCATCCGGATCGGCATGCACCAGCAGAGCGCGGAACTGGTGATACTGTTCATTCGCCACCAGGCACAGCGGCCAGTCACCGGGCGAGGTTTCACCTGCCTTGGTGGTCACCAGACGGCTTTTGCGGATCGCCCGCACCCGGTCGATGTCGCACTCCAGAGTCGGGCCGCCGTCGAAAATATCGATGTAGTTCAGGTAGCGGAACCCCTCTTTCTCCAGCACCGTCCGGGCCGGGGCGGTCTGCGGATGAACCTTGCCGATCACCGCCTGTGCCTCAGGGGAAAGGAAATCGATATACAGCGGATGCTTGGGCATCAGGGCGGCAATGAAAGCCTTCTGTCCGGTGCCGCACAGGTAGTCGGCACGGGAAAACTCCATGGCGAAAAAGCGTTTGCCCAGGCTCTCCCAGAACGGCGAGTAGCCCTGCTCGTCAATCACCCCGCGCATCTCGGCGACCACCTTCTCATTGAAGCGCTCGCGAAAGGCGGCCATAAATAAGAAGCGTGATTTCGACAGCAGATAGCCATTGCCCTCTTTGCGCCACTGCGGGTCGAGGAACAGGGTGCACAGCTCGCTGCTGCCGGTATGATCGTTGCTGAGAAACAGCGTCGGCAGCGCCTGATAGACGTTGAGCTCCTTCGAGGCATGGACCTGGGTGCCGACCCGGTAGTTATACCAGGGATCGTTGAGCCCCACCGCCACCTCGATCGCGCAGATGCCCACCACCGCGCCGCTTTCGCTCTCCTCCAGCACAAAGACATAGCCCTGCTCGCTTTTCGGTAGCTCGCCGCGCCAGGTCTGCTGCGAGCGGGCGATCCGCGCCGCGAGGGTCGCTTCATCCACCGGCAGCGAGGTCAGCCCGCCGCCGGTCTCCGCTGCCAGCTTCAGCAGCCCGGGCAAATCGCCCGGCTCCACTGGTCGAATAACCATCATGATGAGACTCCTGCCACGAAACGCGCGCAGGCCCGCTCGACGCGATCCAGCCCGCTGTTCACCTCTTCTTCACTGACGTTCAGCGCCGGCGCGAAACGCACCACGTTGGCGCCGGCGATCAGAATCATCACCCCCTCTTCCGCCGCCAGGTTACTGAGGGTTTTCGCCTTCCCGGCCCAGGCGTCGTTTAGCACGCAGCCGAGCAGCAGTCCCAGGCCGCGGATCTCCTTGAACAGGCCATAGCGGGCGTTAATTGCCTGCAGGCGTTCACAAAACCACTGGTGGCGCTGTCTGACGCCGGAGAGCACTTCCGGGGTGTTGACGATCGACAGCAGTTCGCCGGCCACCGCCCCGGCCAGCGGGTTACCGCCGTAGGTGGTGCCGTGGGTGCCGACGGTCATCACGCTGGCGCAGGCCTCTGTCGCCAGCAGCGCGCCAATGGGGAAACCACCGCCCAGCGCTTTGGCGGTGGTCAGCACATCGGGCGTCACGCCGTAGTGCATATAGGCATACAGCTCGCCGGTGCGCCCGACCCCGGTCTGCACTTCATCGAAAATCAGCAGGGCGTTGTGCTGGTCGCAAAGCTGACGCAGGCCGCGTAAAAACTCGACGCTGGCCGGCACCACGCCCCCTTCGCCCTGCACCGGCTCGACGATCACCGCGCAGGTCTGGTCATTGATTAAGGCCTTTGCCGACTCGAGATCGTTAAATACGGCATGCTGGATCTGCGGCGGCAGCGGGGCGAAATCCCGGGAATGACCGCCCGCCGAGACGGTGAACAGCGTCCGCCCGTGGAAAGCGTTCTGAAAGGCGACGATGCCACTTTTCTCGCTGCCAAAGCGATCGTGGGCATATTTACGCGCCAGCTTGAGCGCTGCCTCATTGGCCTCGGCGCCGGAATTACAGAAGAAGACCCGGTCGGCGAAGGTAGCATCGATAAGCATTTTGGCCAGACGCAGGATCGGCTCATTGGTGTAGCCGTTGCCGGTATGCCAGAACTTGCCGGCCTGGTCGGTCAGGGCTTGCACCAGACGCGGATGGGCATGCCCCAGCGCGTTCACGGCGATGCCGCCGGCAAAATCGATATACTCTTTGCCCTGCTGATCCCACAGCCGTGACCCGGCGCCCCGCACCGGAATAAACGCCGCTGGCGCGTAGACCGGCATCATCCATTCATCAAAGTGGTTACGCGTAATTGACTGAGACATATCGACCTCTTCCGGTAAATTAAAAGTAGCAATAATGTTAATAAATATGAGTTATCACGCTGTAAATGTAGATTGCACGGTTCGTGCCAGCCAGCGATAAAAATGCATAAATCGGATGAGATAACGCAGAATCAATGGGTTACAGCCGAACGCTATTCACATAAAATGCATATTTAGTGAATAAGCATCCGACAAAGGGGGATAAACAGTGATTAAAGAAGATAAATTATGCAATGGTAAGATATAATTCTGTAATTGTGATCCTCTGCGAAATTTATCGTAGCTATTTGCCCTTTTTTGGCGCGGCATGCCCGCAAAAGGGGCACCCACGGCACGCTCATGCGCAGCGATTGGCAGAATGACGCATCCGGTGGCAGCCAGCCTGGCGAATTTCTGCTACCATCCCTGCACTATTCACCTTGCACAGTGGCAGCGACTATGAAATTCGTCTCTTTTAATATCAACGGCCTGCGTGCCCGCCCACACCAACTGGCCGCCATCGTCGAAAAACACCAGCCGGACGTGATTGGCCTGCAGGAAACCAAAGTTCACGACGACATGTTCCCTCTCGAAGAGGTCGCCAGGCTCGGCTATAACGTCTTTTATCACGGGCAGAAAGGCCATTATGGCGTCGCGCTGCTGACCAAAGAGACGCCGATTGCCGTCCGCCGCGGTTTCCCGGACGATGGCGAAGAGGCTCAGCGCCGCATCATTATGGCGGAGATCCCGTCGCCCTTCGGCAACGTCACAGTGATTAACGGCTATTTCCCGCAGGGTGAAAGCCGCGATCATGAAACCAAATTCCCGGCCAAAGCGGCGTTCTATCAGAATCTGCAGAACTATCTGGAGACCGAACTCAACAAAGAGAATCCGGTGCTGATCATGGGCGATATGAACATCAGTCCTACCGATCTGGACATCGGTATCGGTGAAGAGAACCGCAAACGCTGGCTGCGCACCGGCAAATGTTCCTTCCTGCCGGAAGAACGGGAATGGATGGACCGCCTGCTGGGCTGGGGCCTGGTGGATACCTGGCGTCAGGCTAACCCCGACAATCATGAGCATTTCTCGTGGTTTGATTACCGCTCCAAAGGCTTCGACGATAACCGTGGGCTGCGCATCGATCTGCTGCTGGCCAGCCAGCCTCTGGCGCAGCGCTGCGTGGAAACCGGGATCGATTACGAGATCCGCGGGATGGAAAAACCGTCCGACCACGCGCCGGTGTGGGCCACCTTCCGGCCATAATTCACGCCCTTCTCTCGCCTCCCGCTGTGCGGGGGGCAGAATTTCCTGAGCAAAATCAACAAAGCGACGGTAAACCATTGTGACGGTCGTCGGAACAGGATACTGTCGCGCGCACTTTTTGATGTCCACTGCGTCCAGACTGTACAGGAGCACCTCTCATGCAAAAGAAGCCGTCATCCGGCCATTGGTAAAGGGCTGGGACTTCTCGCGCTGGTGGCCACGCTGGCCGTTATCAGCCACCGCGTCGGTCTCCACGATCTGCTGACTCACCTGCATCTGCTTCAGGACACCCTCCGCCATCAGGGCGCCTGGGGATATCTGGTCTATGCTGCGCTGTTTATCATTGCCACCCTGTGTCTGATCCCCGGCAGCCTGCTGGTGATCGCCGGCGGGATGCTCTTCGGCCCGCTAACAGGCTCCTTGCTCTCGTTTGCCGCCGCCACCCTCGCCTCTTCGCTGTCGTTTTTAATCGCCCGCTGGCTTGGACGCGATCTGCTGCAGCGCTATGTCGGCCATACCACCGTCTTTCAGGCGATTGAGCGCGGTATCGCCCACAGCGGCTGCGATTTCCTGATCCTCACCCGCCTGGTGCCGCTCTTTCCCTACAATATTCAGAATTACGCCTACGGCCTGACGGCGATCCGCTTCTGGCCCTTTACCCTGATCTCGGTCGTGACCACCCTGCCGGGTCTGGTCATCTATTCGGTGATGGCCAGCGAACTGGCCCGCGAGGGGGTGACCCTCGCCTTCGCGCTCAAACTGAGCCTCGCCGGCGGGCTGCTGTTTGCCCTGGTGCAGATAGGTAAACGGTTTGCCCGCGCCTGTCGCGTGGCGGCGTGCAGTGAGGGGGTGCGCCATGACCCAACCTGATCGCCGTCACCTGCGCCGCGCCCGGCTGGCCCTTGCCGTCGTGGTCGCCGCCGCTCTGGCCGCCTGGCTGTGGTTCCCTGGCGGGCGTACCTTTCTGCAGCAGAGTCTGACGGCGTTAGCCTCCCTGGATCCTCAGCAGGTCAGAGGGTTTATCGCCGCCTGGGGGCCGCAGGCCGCGCTGGTCTCATTTGCGCTGATGATCCTCCAGGCGATCGTCGCTCCGCTGCCGGCTTTCCTGATTACCCTGGCGAACGCCGCCCTGTTCGGCGCCTTCTGGGGCGGGGCGCTGTCGTGGTTCAGCGCCATGGTCGGGGCCGGGCTCTGCTTCTGCATCGCCAGAGCGCTGGGGCGCGAAGTGGTGGAGAAACTCACCGGCCGCGCGGTGCTGCGCAGTGCCGACGGCTATTTCACCCGCTTTGGCCCGCAGACGATCCTGGTCTGCCGCCTGCTGCCGTTTGTCCCGTTTGACCCGGTCAGCTATGCCGCCGGACTAACCTCGCTGCGCTTCTGGCCCTTTATGCTGGCCACCGGCGTGGGCCAGCTCCCGGCGACTATCGTTTATTCCTGGGCCGGGAGTCTGCTCACCGGGGGCACCTTCTGGCTGGCCACCGGGCTTTCGCTGCTTTTTGCCCTGGCGGTGGTCATCTCTATCGCCAAAAATATTTACCGTGAACGTCATAAGAGATCGTCGCCATGAGCTTACCCCCGCTGGATTCTGTCCCCCTGATCCTTCGTCCGCAGGCCTGGCTGCACCGCCGGCATTACGGCCAGGTGCTGAGCCCCATTCGCTGGTGGGGACGGATCCCATGGCTGTTTTACCTAGTTTCGCTGTTCGTGGGCTATATTGAACGCCGCCGCTCGCCGCTGGATCCGGTGCTGCGCTCGCTGGTCAGCGCACGCATCGCCCAGCTGTGCCACTGCGAATTCTGTATCGATATAACCAGCATGACCCTCGCGGCGCGGAGCGGGAGCCAGGACAAGCTGCTGGCGGTCGCCGACTGGCGCAGCAGTACGCTGTTCAGCGAAAAAGAGCGCCTGGCGCTGGCCTATGCCGAAGCCGCCACCCAGACGCCGCCGGCGGTGGATGATGCCCTGCGTAGGGCGATGGCCGCGCATTTTGACGCCCGGGCGCTCACCGAGCTGACCGCCCTGATCGGCCTGCAAAATTTATCAGCGCGGTTCAATGCCGCGATGGCGATCCCGGCTCAGGGGTTGTGCCAGATACCCACCTCTTCCTCGCAGAATAAGGAGTAACGATGCGCCGTTTGCGTGATTACAGCCTCTGTCTGTGCCTGCTGCTGCTCTGGCCGCTGGCGGTTAATGCCGACGACAGCTGGCGGCAGATTCAGACGGAAGCCCGCGGACAGACCGTCTGGTTTAACGCCTGGGGCGGCGACCCGGCCGTCAATCGCTATCTGGCGTGGGTCAGCGAAGAGGTCAAACGCTATTACGCAATCGACCTGCGTATTGTGCCTGTCGCCGACGCCGCCGACGCAGTGAAACGCATCCAGACCGAGGCGCAGGCCGGTCGTCGCCAGGGCGGGTCAGTGGATCTGCTGTGGATCAACGGCGAAAACTTTCGCACGCTTAAACAGGCCAACTTGCTGCTCACCGGCTGGGCCGAATCGCTGCCCAACTGGCGCTATGTCGATCTGCAAAAGCCGGTACGGGAAGATTTTTCAGTCGCCACCGAGGGCGCGGAGTCGCCGTGGGGCAGCGCCCAGCTGACGTTTATCGCCCGCCGCGGACAAACGCCGCAGCCGCCCACCAGCCCGCAGGCGCTGCTGGCCTTCGCCAGAGCCCATCCGGGCAGCGTAACCTACCCGCGGCCGCCGGACTTCACCGGTACCGCCCTGCTGGAGCAACTGCTGATCGCGCTCACCGACCAGCCAGCCGCCCTGCGCCAGCCGCCGCAGCCGGCGACCTTCGCGGCGGTCACCGCCCCGCTGTGGCGCTATCTCGATGCGCTGCACCCGGCCCTGTGGCGGGCGGGCAAGGATTTCCCGGCGTCGCCGGCGCGGATGGACGCCATGCTCAACCAGGGCACCCTCCGCCTGTCGCTGACGTTTAACCCGCTGCACGCCCGGCAGAAAGCCGCCAGCGGCGAATTACCGACGGACAGCTCCAGCTTCGGCTTTACCGCGGGGACCCTCGGCAACGTCCATTTCGTTACCATCCCGGCTAACGCCCGCGCTGTCGCTG
>ERZ831601.2103-NODE-2103-length-12371-cov-11.061140_pt1 | contig 12371 bp, 10 predicted proteins | sample MGYA00519578_ERZ831601 | MGnify/ENA primary metagenome ERZ831601 (study PRJEB31850, sample SAMEA3708717) | human gut metagenome | biome: human gut; feature: human-associated habitat; material: faeces | place: China | collected 2014 ... | reverse complement strand
CGGAAGAGGCGTTGGCTCAGATTGACAGCAAGCAGTATGCCATCCCTTACCGGGCGGACGGCAGGCGTGTGGTCAAGATTGGTGTGAATTTTGACAGTGCCACGCGGACGATTGGCGGGTGGAAAATAGCTAAAGCGGATTAGAAACTCTTGTAAGTATGCTTATGCCATATTTTTATGGTTTTCTCGTTTTTCTTCAAGTATTTTATCTGCTGCGCAATGGTATCTTACCATTTCTTATCAGGCGAGCACGGTAAGAAGATGATTAAGATTGGTGTCCCTTGTAAAAAAATGCTTAACTTTGGGGCGGATTAGTATTAGACACACCACATGGACGAGAAAAGAGAGAGACGACAAATGCTATTGACATGCGTTGCTATAGGGATTATTGCAGCAATAATTACCGGTTGGTTCTTGTATCAGAACCGGATGGAGTTCTGGAAAACGCAGGCACGGAGTACTTTTCGTGTGGCTTTGGGAGAGGAGTTGCAGAAAAGAAATATGGAGATACCTTTCTATGTGGAGGAGAATATTGACTTATCCATCATGGATGCCAATGACCGAAAGAAGGAACTGATAAAGGTATCTATGATAAGTAAATATGGAGAAAAAAGTTTCATCATACCTTATGAAAAGCATATTCATAATATAGAGCGTCCTTCTGATTGGAGGTTAATACGTTCGATTGTACTTGAAGACCACCCTTTGATTGCCGACTCCTTGAACTTGCTGTGGAAGGAATTGTTGGGGCAGATTGAGTATCCCGGAAAAACGGTAGTACGCATATCTGTGACGGATTGGTGGGAGCATGAGGCTTGTAGTTATTCCGAAGACTCTCTTTATTTGTCAAAATCGGATAGTTTGGATACTCATTATTTAGGATATAGATGCGAAGTGGGTGTCACCGGATACCTTTATGGTCCTTGGTGGATGATTTTTTCTTGGAAGGATATGTTTTTGCTGGGTGCTTTGATTGTCTGTTGCACTTTGCTGTACTTTGTGCACGACTATATGAGTCGGATTTATCATCGTCTTTTTGTCAAGGAAATATCTGTCGTTGTAGAAAAGGAAGTTCCGGTAATTGTCTGCCATGAAAGTCAATTACATATTTATCGGTTGGAGGATGGATTACGTTTTGATGCTGATTTGGATATGTTGAAAAACGGTGATTTGTGTGTGAAGTTGACTCCACTATCGGCCAAATTGCTGCGAGGTTTTTTGGATGCCAAAGACTTCAAACTGTCTAATGATGAAATTCTGAATCTACTATGGCCGGATGGTAACGGTACTTTGAATAATCTGCATACAAATATCAAAAGATTACGTGGATATTTATCTCGAATTTCAAATTATAAGATAGAAAATAAAAACTTCAGTTACCAATTAAAAAATCCCCATTTCATCGAAGAAATCCCAGAGTAAGTAGTCTCTCTACAATAGGCTGGCAATAACTGACAATGCCTGTTTTTACTTGATTGTCAGTTATTGTCAGCCCGAAAATTTGGATGAAGCTTTTGTTTTCTACACCTTTGTCACCATCATTCAAATTGCAGTTATTAATATGAAAAACATGAAAAAGAAAATCTTATTTATTGGTTTGTTTTTGGTAGCAGTCGTCGCATCCTTTCGATTAAATACCAAATGTAAAAAATTAGAGTACTTGATATTGGAGAATATAGAAGCTTTGGCATCCGGAGAATCGGGGAACGATTATAGATGTGCTGGCGTTGGTTCTGTGGATTGTCCGATCAATCATAGTAAGGTACAATATGTAGCAACGAAATATAGCTTTGAAGAACTTTATTAACATATTGTTCTTGTTCATTGCTTTAACGGCATGTACCTCTACTCCCCACTGTGAAGGATTGTCTTATACAGATTTCTCGCAAACGCGGGAACTGAAAGGAACAGTTATTCCGCTGGATACAGCTTTGTTCCGTTACCCTTTCCGTATTCGGATACAGGGAGATAAGGCTGTGGTGATGGATTTGCATGGGACAGACTATTTCTGTCATGCTTTCAGTTATCCGGAATTTCACTACATATCCTCTTTCGGCAAGCGGGGAGAATCTCCCGATGAGCAGATTTCTGTCGAAAATATCCGGTGGTATGGGGAATCTTTGTGGTCTCTCGATGCCAACAAGTCTGAATTAACTCGGTTTGGTTGTGATTTATCCGGTGATTCACTGTTTCGTCAAGAAGCAGTGAACCTGGATAAAGATATTCTTCGGGCTTTGGACTTTGTGATGGTGGATGATTCTACCTTTATTATTCCCGATTATTCGGGAGACAACCGTTTTTGTCGGGTGAACAGGCAAGGCGGACTGTTGTATAAAATGGGGGCAATCCTTTCTTCCAATGAGGATGCCATGAAGCATGCTCGTCCTGCATTGGCGCAGGCATGGCGCAGCTTCATCGATTACAATCCCCGAAACGGAGTGCTGGCGGCGGTCACCCAACTGGGCGAAGTGCTTGAAGTCTTTAACTTGAAAGACAGCACGCACGTGGTACGTATCGGGCCTCATGGCGAGCCGGAATTCAAATTGTCAGAAGGTTATGGCATTCCTACGGGCATCATGGGCTTCAGCGATGTGCAAGTGACGGACAGTGCCATTTATGCCGTCTTTCACGGACGTTCTTTTAAAGAAATAGCCCAGAATGCACGGAAAAGCATCCAGGTGGATGGTGGACAATATATTTATGTATTCAACCTGAAAGGAGAACCTCTCTGTAAATATGTACTCGACCATTGTATCTATGGCATCTCTGTAAATGAGCAAAAAGGGACGATTCTTGCTACGGATGTAAACAAGGATGAACCGATAATAGAGTATACAATGAAATAAAAGAAAAATATAAATAGGAATGGAGAGGAACGGATGGCAAACGTCTTGTTGGTGCATGATGAGCCGTCCGTTCCATAACCCACCCAGAAAGGAGGTCGAGGCAAAGATACGGATTTGGATTGAATAAGCAAAATGTATGCTTTTCCATTGAAAGGATAGATATGGAAGACAAAACAAAATATTATTGATTAAGAAAAATAAAGAAAACAATGAAAAAGATAATGAAAATAGCTTTTGTTGCAGCATTTGCGGCAGTGGCAGGATATGGTGTTTATGCTAACCAACAATCGGAAGCTATGTCTGATTTGATGTTGGCTAATGTGGAAGCGTTGGCAGGTAGTGAAATATCGAATCCAGGTTGTGACCCCAGTTGGGATAGAGAATGTTGTGTTTGCTTTAATGTACATCATACATATGCGTATGCTAATGGTAAAAATAGTTGTGAAACTCGAAAGAATTGTCATTATTAGTGGAATTTGACAGCTTAATGGTTGCTTAAAGACTATAAATAGAGCACTGTAGAATATTTATAAAATTCGTTGGATTATGTAACTATTTTGCGGTGCTCGCTAATAAAAAATAGTATATAATGAAAACATATTATTATTTGCTTATACTTTTTTTCTTGTACGGCTGTGCAAATGAGAAAAAACAGAATGTAGAATATGTGAGTGCAACTTATGAGTTGCTGGATGATGAAATAGCAACTACCATGCCGGGAACCTTACGCGTAGCCGGTGATTTTTTGGTGTGGGAGGACCCTTTTGCGCGCGACTATTTTGTACATGTGCACGAAAAAGAGACCGGTCGTAAAGTGGGAGTGATGGGAAAGGTAGGAGAAGGTCCGCGTGAATTTATCACAGGAGGTATAAATGGCTCATGTATCGACAATCGTTTTTTTGCCGTGGATGCTAATGGAAAGACGCGTGGCTTCTTGTCTCTTGATAGCTTGTCGCAAGGTAAAGATGCGTTTATTCCTATGACGGAAGAGGAACGGTTATCGCGTCCTGCCATGGCTGAATATGCCAAGAATGTGTATATTGGAATTGCGGATGCTGGTGCGGAACATTGTTTTGAAACCCTATTGCATGGGCAGACTTCTTCGTTTGGCAATTATCCCATTCCGCAGGTGAAACAATATTTAGGGGGAGAGAGAGGATATAATGCATCTCGTGGAGTATTTGTCTGTTCTTGTTATGATTTCCCTTATTTAGCATTGTATCAGCAGGGTGAGGATGAATTTTCATTTGTATGGGAATGGCGAACGGATGGTGACGAATACGAGATTCGGAACAATGAGGTGATTTTTGACCGCAGGGTAAAAGGTGTCCGGGGACTCTGTATGAGTAAGGATTTTATTATTACATTGCAACGAGACCGTAGTAAAGATGATACGGATGAATCTACAGTGGGAAGGGATGCAAGCAAATGCCCTCGTACTGTTTTCTTGTATGATTATGATGGAAATTTAGTGAAGATTGTTGATTTGGGTATTCCCGTAATGCGTATAGCATCTGAAGAACAGAGTAATACGTTGTATGCCATAGGGGTGAATCCGGATTTTGTCTTGGTGAAATATGAATTATAAGATAGGGCATTTAATCGTTATTTGCGTTGCACTACTTCTTTGTGTGGCTTGTGGGGAACAGCGTAATGCTGTGGCTGTCGTCTATAAAGAACATTTTCCTATAGATACAATGCTTCCTATTAAGACATATCCGGCAGAAGAATTGGTACGTCCCGCTCGGATGAATAGAATCAACAATCGGGTGATTGCTTTTGGGGGATATGAAGAAGTAGGAATCTATGATTACCCCGATTTAAAATTCATAAAGAAAATGGTGCTTCCCGGTCGTTTTTCTGTTTCTCAAGGAAAAGATTGTTTGTATCTTGAATCGGGAGGAGAAGTGGATGCCTATACCTTGAAAAGTGATTCCTTGTGTAAAACATCTTCTTTTTTTATTGATAAAGTAAGTGAAAATATTGGGACGGTGCAAGAGTTGAATCCCGGGGTGTATATATATGCAGATAGGAGAAAACATCCGGGAGTGTCTGAATATCATGTGACAGATATTCAGACGGGAAGGAATGTCTCAGGGGGGAATTATCCGGAAAATGATATTCGTTTTAAGAATTTGGAAAGCTTTAAATCGGCTTATTATCATTATCTGATGATGAAACCGGATAGGAGTGCTTTTGTGGTTACTTACGCTTCTTTGAGACGTATCCGGATCTATGATCGGAATGAAAATTTGCGGCATGACGTCTTTCTGGAAGGTGGGCTGGGAAATTACAAGGTAGTTCCCGCTCGCCCTTCAGAGCAGTATTGGCATTTTAGTTGTCCGTTTGTAACGGATAGGTATATTTATTTGATAAATCCGAATCAGTTGGGTGCGGGGCCTTTGCTTCCGCATTGCAATTTGTTGGTTTTGGATTGGGAAGGGAATTTGGTCGCTAAATATCGTTTCAGTGTGCTTATCAATGATATATTTGTAGATGAAGAGAGAAAAATTCTTTGTGGAAGTTGCTCTGATTATGAAAGTACACGATTCTTCAAGATGGATTTATTAGATAATTGATTGAAGGTAGTTTATAAATGATAACTTATGAAGAATTTTATAATAATAATCTTAGGTTTTGTGGTATTTGCTTCATGTGGAAAATCCAATAAAGACAAATCTTTTTCTTTGTTACAGAAATGGATAGGAAAAGAATTGAGTTTGCCTGCTAGGTCGGTTTTTACGATTCAAGGAAAAGATACGGTAGAATATTCCATTCAAAACACATATAAAATATTGACTTATATTGATTCTACGGGTTGTACCAGTTGTAAATTGAAACTTGCTGAATGGGAAAAGTTTATCACCGTAGTCGATTCTATACGACCTCATACGGTACAGTTCCTTTTTTTCTTGTGTCCTAAAAATGGAATGGAGATATATCAAACTTTACGGGTGGAAAGGTTTAAACATCCGATTTGTATTGATGAAGGAGACTACTTGAATAAGTTGAATCATTTTCCTGCTGATATGGCATTTCAAACTTTTTTGTTGGATAATGATAATAGAGTTGTAGCTATGGGTAATCCTATCCATAATTTGAAAGTAAGAGAGCTCTATTTGAAGATTATACAAGGCAGAGAAGTAAAATCTGATGATGAAGACAATGTTGTTCAAACAATTGTTGATGTGGATAAAGTTTCGACATCTATGGGGAATTTCGACTGGCAAAAAGAACAGAAGGTTACTTTTATCATGAAAAATGTAGGCGATAAACTGTTGGCAATAGAAGGGGTGGATACGTCTTGTGGCTGTATTTCTGTAGAGTACTCTAAAGAGCCGGTTCGTCCGGGAATGGATTTGAATTTGTCTATTATTTATAAGGCAGAACATCCTGAACATTTTAGTAAAACAGTAAGAATACATTGTAATTCGGAGTCATCTCCGATAATACTTACGGTTTCTGGTAATGCACAGTGAGTGTTTAAAAAAGTAAAAACGAAAATTAATAAGGTATGAGGAAATCTGTGTGGTTGTTTACATTATTGCTTCTTTGCTCTTGTGTGAACAACCATCGTTTGAGTAAAGCGCTTGAACTGGCTGGGAGTAATCGGGGCGAGTTAGAAAAGGTACTTATCCACTATAAAGATAGTGGGGAGAAATATAAAGCAGCTTGCTTTTTGATTGAGAATATGCCTAAATGTTACAGTTACAAAGGGTGGCTGATAGATACGTTGAGATATTGGAAAGCAACTACGGATTCTTTTGGTATCATTGATAGTAGTCAAGTAGCAAAATGGGAGAAATATCCGGCTTCGATGATGAATAAAGAGTATGATATTCATGTTATAACTGCTGATTATCTGATTCGTAATATAGATCAAGCCTTTGTGGTCTGGAAGAAAAGGCCTTGGAATAAAGATCTTTCCTTTGATGATTTCTGTGAATTGATTCTTCCTTATCGTATCGGTGATGAAACGCTTGAAGACTGGCGGAGTGTATACAGCGAGGAATTCTCGTTTTTATTGGACTCTGTTTATATAGGAACAGATGTAATGGAAGCCACGAAGGTTGTTATGGAGAACCTGAGGGAAAGGGGATTTCGGTTTAATAATGACTTTGATTCACCTCATATGGGTGCTCTTTTCCTATTGGAGCATCGGGCCGGAAAATGTGTGGACATGTGTGATTTTGGACTTTATGTTTTGCGCTCATTAGGAATTCCGGCCACAGCAGACGTGTATTTCTTTGAATCGGAATCCCGAATGGGCCATATCTGGGATGTAGTGAGAGATTCTTTGGGAAATTTTGTTAATATAAACTCTTTCCATGTGGCTAAATTTAAGTGGGACGTGGACGGAAGAAGGATAGGGAAGGTATTTCGCTATTGTTATGGTCTACAAAAAGAGAAACTGAAGTTTCTGAGTGTGAAAGATGAGATACCTCCCTTGTTCAGACATTGTTTTGTGAAGGATGTTTCTGAAGATTATTTTAAAGATGATTTGGTGTTGGATTTAAGTGATGTAGAAGACGACTATGTATATTTGGGAGTATTTCGTCCGCAAACGGCAGGAGAGGGAGTGGATATAGCTAAATTGAGGAAAGGAAAAGCGACTTTCAATAATATAGAGGCTAAAATGATATATATGCCTCTTGCTTATGAGAATTCAACCTATAAGCCCATAGGTTATCCCTTTTTCTTTGACGGTAAGGAGGCACATCCTTACATTCCTGATTTGTCTGTAAAGGATACTGTCGTTTTAAAAAGAAAAGCTGCTTTCTTTGACTGGATTAGATACTGTTTCAATATCATGGTAGGCAGTAAATTTGAGGTGTCAAATAGAAAAGATTTTTCAGGGAATGAACCATTTTATTGTATTTGCGATACCCCACATACCAACCGTACTTTTATACATTTGCCAGAACCGGTGAAAGGACGGTATGTTAGGTTCTCTACGCCAAAAGATATACGTATTGAATTGGCCGAGTTGTCTTTCAGTTATGATGGAGTGAAGGTGAATCCTCTGAAAATAGAAGGAGATGTTTCGGAAAATAAGTATCTTAAAATAGATAATATTATTGACGGTGACGTGCTTACTTACTATTTACCTAAAAAGGGAGGTGCTTCTATGGTGATTGATTTTGGTAAGGAGATATGTTTCAATGAATTGATGTATATGCCCAGAAATGATGATAATTTTGTCCGTATAGGCGATGTTTATGAGTTGTTTTATCATGGGGGAAAAGATGGATGGATTTCGTTGGGACAGAAAAAGGCTACCGATACTTTTTTGGTGTATGACAACATGCCTAGGGGCGCACTTTTTTATCTTCATGACATCACACGTGGCAAAGAGGAGCAAGTATTTCGGATTGAGAACGGAAAGCAGGTTTTCATATCAAATTTTGGGAAATGAGGTTTCGGAATAATTTATTCTTGCGTAAGTTGTTGGCTTGGGGCATTAATTTAGTCAATGGATTGTGTTTTGTGGCTTTTGGGGGACTGTTGGCTCAGTTGTTGCTTGCCATTTCCTTTAAGATTCCTTCTGATTCGATGGAACCTTCCTTGTTGGTAGGAGACTATATTCTGGTTGATAAGTGCTCAAAAGGAGCGAGGCTGTTCGATGTGTTTGCCGCATTGGAAAGGAAAGAGGTTAAGATTCATCGTATGCCCGGATGGAGGGAGTTCAAGAGGAATGATGTGCTTGTATTCAATTTTCCTTATCCGGGAAGTTGGGACAGCATTGCCTTTGATGTAATGTCATATTATGTAAAGCGTTGTATAGCAGTTCCGGGAGACACTTTGGAAATCAAGGACTGCCATTATAGGGTGAAAGGGCATGACGGATACTTGGGGAATACTGCTGCACAAGATAAATTGCAAAAATTACTTGACTCCGAGGAATTTGTGAATAGGGGAATAGTGGTTGAAAGTTATCCTTTTAATAAAGAACTGGGCTGGAGCATTGCGGAATTTGGACCATTGTATATACCGGCTAAGGGAAGTGTGGTAGAGATGGATTCACTGAACCGGATGCTTTATAGAAATCTGATAGAATGGGAACAGAAGGAGAAACTGACGTTCAGGAGGGATACTGTATTATTGGGAGACAGTGTTATAAGCAGATACTGTTTCCGTGAGAATTATTATTTCGTATCCGGTGACAAGATGGAAAACTCGAAAGATTCACGCTATTGGGGACTGTTGCCTGAACCTTTTATTGTAGGCAGGGCTCTACGTATTTGGAAATCGAAGGATGATAGGTCAGGAAGTATAAAATGGGGACGGGTATGGAAGAAAATAGAATAAGGCAAACGGGAAATGCAGAATAAGGATTTTTACATAGGGAGATGGATTACGAAATGTTTGCTGATATGTTTCATGGTGGCATCGTGCAGCCGGTATCCAGCCAGAGTGGAAGAAATGCTTGCCTTGTCGGGTAGTAATCGTGCGGAATTGGAGAAAGTGCTGGAGCATTATGTAGACAGTGCGGAGAAGCGTGAGGCTGCTGAATTTCTGATAGCAAATATGGTAGGTATTTATGTCGTGGATTCTGCTGTGCAAGAACGGCTTGCTCCTTTCTATGAACAATGCGACACCTTGCGGGAGCTTTACAAGGACAAGCAGCGGATGCGTTGGGTGAATGGGGTGGATAGTTTGTGGAGTGCTTTTCGGGATGGAAGGAATGTCGACATCAGTACTGTACCTCTTTTGCAGGTGGTGACGGCACGCCAGATGATAGCCGAGATTGACCTTGCCTTTCGTGTTTGGAAAGAGAATGTATATTCACGGGATTGCCCTTTCGAGGAGTTTTGTGAGTACATACTTCCTTTCTATCGAGGCAGTTTTGTGCTGGACGGATCGCGTGCTGATTTTGCAAATGAGTATAAAGGATTCTTTTCCCGCAATAACAGTACATTCAATGCCGATGTGGACTCGTTGATGCGTCTGCAAGCAAAGATCGCTTTTTCTTCTTTTAATGGGGCGAATGTGCCGGCTGTCAGTTGTGGAGCGCTGCAAAAAATGGGTGGTGGGACATGTGTCGAAAAAGGGGTATTCAACTCTTTGTTGTTTTCTGCTTTAGGTATGCCTATAACAGTCGATTTTGTACCATTGTGGGGAAATAGGGCGGGCGAGCATTCGTGGAATGTGCTGGTGATGAATGGGAAACATTATGCTTTTGATCCCTTTGTGACACATCGGAATTGGTTCCACAATCGGCTTTACGCTAATCTGGGGCTACATGCGATGTTTGGGTTGGGAGAATTTCGCTGTCCAAAAGTGTATAGGAAGACTTATGCCACACATGTAGAGGCTACCTTGCTGGACAAAGGGGTTGCGATGGAGGATATCCCTTCGTTGTTTAGGAATTTCAAGATGATAGATGTTTCGGCACAATACTTTGAAGGGACTGACGTAGAGGTGGAGCTGACAGAGGGCACACCGGAAGATGCTGAATATGCCTATCTGTGTGTATCTGATTCTAAAGGATGGGCTCCGGTACAATTTGGAAAAATAGAGGGTAGAAAAGCTGTGTTCAGGGATATGGGGCGGAACATAGTGTACTTACCTGCTTATTATAGGAAAGGATGTATACTGCCTGCCGCTCCACCTTTGTGGTTGAAGGCGGATGGGGAGACGGTATTGCTGGATGGCAAGACTCCGGGAGAAGACACATTGGCAGTAAGGAATATGATGTTGACACCTTATTGGAATAGCAGGTACGCCAAATGTCTGAGAGATGCAAGTATCACGGTACAGGCTGAGGACGGAAAAGAAGACACGTTGTGTAATTTTGACAGAGAACTTCCGGCAAGGCGTATGGTATACGATATATGTCATGATTCCGGGGTGCGTTTTCTCAAGATGCATCTGCCGACGGATAGCATGGCATTGGGAGAACTCGCTTTTTATACCCGGGAGGGACGGGTGAAGAATCCGCGTATTTCGTCTGCTCTGGAGCCTTTGTCGGAAACCAGGATGGAAACTGTGTTCGATAGGTTTACTGCCACTTGTTTTCGGGCAAAAGTAAAGGAGAAAGTTCTGGAGATAGACTTGGGAGAAACATGCCGGTTGACGTCGGTGGTGATAGTCCCTTATGTGACGTCGCAGATAACTGACGACAGTGTATATGGGCTGTATATATGGAAAGAAAGCGGTTGGCAACTGTTGGAAGAACGGGAAGGGGATAAGTGTGGCGTTTTATTCTTTGAAAATGTGCCGGGAAATGGGTTGTTCAGGTTGGACAGACACATGGGAAATGGTAAGGAATATACTGGCCGGATTTTTGTTTATAAAGATGGAGAAATGTTGTTGATGTAAAAAGAAAATGGAGACGAACGATAGACAGAAAAGTTGGTTGAAAGTGTGGGGAGGCAGATTGTTGAATATGATCTTCTTCTTTTGTATGTTGTTTGTGGTATATTTGGTATCAGGAGTCTTTATAGTTACTTCCTTCAAGATTCCTTCCGATTCGATGGAACCGTCTTTGCAGACGGGTGATTGTATATTGGTAGATAAATGTTCAAAAGGAGCGAGGCTGTTCGATGTGTTTGCCGCATTGGAAAAGAAGGAGGTGAAAATTCACCGTATGCCTGGGTGGAGGAAATTCAAGAGGAATGATGTGCTTGTATTCAATTTCCCTTATCCGGGAAGATGGGACAGCATTGCCTTTGATGTAATGTCATATTATGTAAAGCGTTGTATAGCAGTTCCGGGAGACACTTTGGAAATCAAGGACTGCCATTATAGGGTGAAAGGGCATGACGGATACTTGGGGAATACTGCTGCACAAGATAAATTGCAAAAATTACTTGACTCCGAGGAATTTGTGAATAGGGGAATAGTGGTTGAAAGTTATCCTTTTAATAAAGAACTGGGCTGGAGCATTGCGGAATTTGGACCATTGTATATACCGGCTAAGGGAAGTGTGGTAGAGATGGATTCACTGAACCGGATGCTTTATAGAAATCTGATAGAATGGGAACAGAAGGAGAAACTGACGTTCAGGAGGGATACTGTATTATTGGGAGACAGTGTTATAAGCAGATACTGTTTCCGTGAGAATTATTATTTCGTATCCGGTGACAAGATGGAGAACTCGAAAGACTCACGCTATTGGGGATTGTTGCCTGAACCTTTTATTGTAGGCAGGGCTCTACGCATTTGGAAATCGAAGGATGATAGGTCAGGAAGTATAAAATGGGAACGGGTATGGAAGGAAATAGATTGAGTGAAGTTAGGCAGATAACTGTATGGGTGATGCTTTGGATGGTCTCTATGACCTTATTTTCATTGGTTGGCTTTGATGCCTCCGGTCTCCTTCCGGGAGAAACAGTCGGGCAATGGGTGCACTTTGACAAGACTTCTCTTTGGGGGACAGGATGTATTCTGCTGGTATTTTTCTTTATGACTCGCAATCGTTTGATAACGTTGGATTCTGTGATTTCCTGGACATTGGTTGTTTGGGCTGGCATTGAGGCTGTTTGGGGATTGAGGCAGCTTTATGGTTATGCTGTGTCCAACC
>ERZ831601.2097-NODE-2097-length-12457-cov-7.841719_pt1 | contig 12457 bp, 8 predicted proteins | sample MGYA00519578_ERZ831601 | MGnify/ENA primary metagenome ERZ831601 (study PRJEB31850, sample SAMEA3708717) | human gut metagenome | biome: human gut; feature: human-associated habitat; material: faeces | place: China | collected 2014 ... | reverse complement strand
TGTTGACTTCAAAATTTGTGCAAAGTAACGACATATTTTGCACATGACAAAAAGATATGTTCACTTTTTTACTGAAATAATTTACCGTGTTAATGAAACAGTCGTTTTTCCATTGGCTTTTAATGATTATATTCTTATCTTAAGCAGGCACAAATCATGAAGTAACTGCATTTTGATGTTTCTTTCAGTTTTTATCCTTATCTTTGTCGCCATTATATAATAAGGTAATAAATATGGGAAAAGAAAAAATCATATTGACGGGCGACCGTCCTACCGGAAGACTTCATATCGGTCACTATGTAGGTTCGTTGAAACGCAGAGTTGACCTGCAAAACGCAGGTGATTATAGTAAGATGTTTATCTTCATTGCCGATTCACAGGCATTGACAGACAATATAGACAATCCGGAAAAGGTGCGTCAGAATGTAATCGAAGTTGCTCTTGATTATCTGGCTTGTGGTATTGATCCGACTAAAGCTACGATTTTCATCCAGTCGCAAATACCGGAACTATGCGAACTTAGTTTCTATTATATGGACCTTGTCAGCGTATCCCGACTGCAACGTAACCCGACTGTGAAATCGGAAATCCAGATGCGTAACTTTGAAGCAAGTATTCCCGTAGGTTTCTTCACTTATCCCATCAGCCAGGCAGCAGACATTACAGCATTCCGCGCAACGACTGTCCCTGTGGGTGAAGACCAGGAACCGATGCTTGAACAGGCTCGTGAAATCGTTCGCCGTTTCAACTATATATATGGTGAGACATTGGTAGAACCGGAAATCCTGTTGCCGGACAATGCAGCTTGTCTGCGTCTTCCGGGAACTGACGGTAAAGCTAAAATGAGTAAATCGCTCGGAAACTGCATCTACCTTTCGGAAGAACCGGAAGAAATCCAAAAGAAAATCATGAGTATGTATACCGACCCGGGACATCTCCGCGTACAAGATCCGGGAAAAATTGAAGGTAATACGGTATTTACTTACCTGGATGCTTTCTGCCTCCCCGAACATTTCGAACGTTATTTACCGGATTATCCGAATCTGGCAGAACTGAAAGCGCATTATCAACGCGGCGGATTGGGTGACGTGAAAGTAAAACGTTTCCTAAATTCCATCATGCAGGAGACTTTGGAACCGATTCGCAATCGTCGCAAGGAGTTCAGCAAGGATATCCCTGCTATCTACGAGATGCTTCAGCAAGGCTGCGAAGTGGCAAGGGCTGCGGCTGCCGAGACTTTGGCTGACGTGAAGAAGGCGATGAAGATTAATTATTTTGATGATAAGGAATTAATCGAAGAGCAGGTGAAACGTTTCTCGCAAGAGTAAAAGATTTCGTCTGGGAATAAACATAATTAAAAGGAAAAGGCTGCCCTTCTTTTGTAGAACAGGCAGCCTTTCTTATCGGATATTTTTCAAAGATTCAGTTTGTTTCTTCCTCGTCATTCTTGAACAACACATCCTTTAGTTTCTGATAAAGGAATGAAAGTATCAGCAATATCAACCCCAGAATGATAAATACAATAATCTTGCCAATGGTCGGCATAGCCCATAAATCATCAAAGACGAGTTTGAGCAGGACTAATCCGAAAGTCGCAAGGCTCACCATGCGGAGTAGTTTCTGATGCAGGCGCATGCCCAACCCCATTTGGACGAACCCGGCAATGCTTAATGAGAGTGACAGCCCGGCACTGAAATCGTCCACTCCTACTTGCCAAAGGAAAGAGCGTACCATTGTCAGCCAAAGGAGCGTGGCAAGAATATTCAGATATACGGTGAAACGGGATTTTATTCCGATTGATGTATAGTACATACGTGCTACATAATACAAATTCGCTATTACGAACACAGCTGTCAGCCATGGTAGTACAACAGGAGGGGAAGTCCATATTCTCTGGTCGCCCCATATATTTATAATATATACAAGTACGTTTGCCCCGATAGTCAAGATATAAGAAGTGAGATGTTTCGTTATCGGGAATCGTTTTCTGAAAGCATAGCAAACACTCGAAATGGATATGGCTGTAAACAAGAACATAGCTCCGCTTCTCGTCGCCCCTTCAAAATACAAATTGAATTCCATCATAAATGTATAATAAAGTATGATTACGGAGACGATAAGCATAAAAGGATTCCAGAAGCTGTATTTCAACCGGCGTGCCGTAGAGAAGAAGGAATGATAATATTCCATTAATAAAGCAAATGCTCCTGTCGCTAATCCCACAAACAAAGAGGTGGCAAATGAACTATTCAGAAAAATTGTATCTAAGGAATGATGTTCAAACATCACACTATACACATCCATCAAGTAAGAAACGAAAGTGAGTCCTACCAGAACTTTAGCCGCATACTCATATACTCTAATTTTCGACTTAACATAGAGCCACAACAGCAATACCATTTCCGATGCCCAAAGCAAGGTTATATAGTTTCCGTCCAGTTGAATCGGAACTGTAATGGAGACAAATGTCAGCACAAGCCCCAACGTGGTATGCACGAGGAATTTATATTCCTTCCTATTCTTCCACAACCAAAGAACCAGTCCTAAATTAACAAGAGCGATAAACAGGCTCAACAAGCCGCTTGCTTTGAAAGATAATCCCATATTCCGCAAGAATAAGGCTCCTGAAAGCAAATAGATAAAATTATTCGTTATAATGACGAATACTAATCCCCGGCTCATCGTCCGCATATTCTCTCCACGAAGGATAGAGAACACCGGAAGTAGAAAGATAAAATAGAACAGAGTAGCAAACCAAAACAGATGGCTCGAAATAACCGTAGAACTAGAGGTATAGTTAAACAAAAGAAAGATTCCCATTATCAGGCAAGTAAAGACAAATGAAATCATTGGAAGTTCACTCCACTTTTTATAAATGGAAAGTCCGAACATACCCAGGTTTAATATGCTCACGTAAGTGAACAGTACCAAATAACTTCCTTCCCCGCTACTCACTATGAATGGCGCAAGGAATCCTCCTACAAGAGAAATGATAGCCAACTCACGCCGATTATATACCACAGACAGAATAGACATAAACACTGTGACACCAATCAGAATGATAAAGGCCATAGTCTGCGAGAAAATATGATAATAATGGAAAGCAATGGCAACTGTAAGATAGAACACAGCGAAAGCACCACCCGCAAGCAGCGAACTGAAGGTTCGGTATTTCTTTTGCAACCGTTCGGCAACAGCCAGCAATACAGCTCCCGTCAAGAAACCAAGCACGGTACGGAAGGTTTCATTAATCCAGTTTTTATCAATGGCATACTTTACAAAGAAACCTACACCGATTACAAATATAAGGATACCAATCTTCCCGAAAAGATTCTCACCGATGAATTTTTCATAGTTCACCTGTTTCTTTTGTTTCGGAACAGTCGGGGCAACCGGAACAACCGGAGTAGCCGGAGTAACCAGTACAACTGGCACAGTCGAAGATTTAGCGGATTCCTTCCGAACAGCCTCTACACAAACTTCCTCCATTCTTGTTTCAAGCGTCTTTTCAGGCGTCTTTTCCAATGTCTCACGGACAACTGCTTCAACAACCAGTTCGTGTTTTTCCTGAACAGCCTCTTCTCGTTGTCCGGTCTTTACTACCGTAACATGCTCTGCCGCTTGAGGCATCACAGGAATATCTTTTGTTTCTTTTTCTGATATTTCCTCTTTCGGCTTGGAGGCTTCAGCAACAGAATTTTGCTGAACCTTGAGATAATCTTCCATCCGTTTCTTTATCTCATTCAACTCTTTCTCTATCTTTCCGAAGCGATTGTCCAACCTACTCAATAAAATAAATAACATAACTAAAACGAGTAGTGCATATACGGTATTAAAGTCGTCCATAATATTCCAGATTTGAATTCTATAGCACAAATATAGATAATTATTAATAGCTCCAATCAATTGTTATTAAATTATTTGGATTATCCCAACAATGCAATTTTACATCAATTGCATAAATCAGGATACAAATCCTCTAAATCAGGAAAAAAATCTCCTCATTTTATAAAAAAGAATAGAGCTTACAAATTTCAAACAATTATACGGCTTTTATTCTTCTTTTTCCTATCTTTGCCACAATATCAATAAAAATCACACAAATTATTCACTTAAACACAAGAAGCATGAAGCACCTTAAATTTCTATTTGCACTTGGCGGCATTCTTTTCTTATCTTGCCAAACAGTATCCGCACGTGGTTTAAAAATCCCTTTCGGCGACCGCGAAGTATTAACCAAAGTAGCAGATTTGCCTGATACCGAAGAGTACCAAACAGACGATGGAAACTACATTGATCTGGCAACTTTCCATCAGGAGTTCAACATCGCTTACCTTCTCCCTCTATACATAGAGAAAGAGCCTCGCCTGGTCGGCTATTGCGAAAAGGAAGACACTTACTATGAACTGACGGAAGAACAACTGACTACCATCCTAAAAGAAAATAATTTGGATGGAGAGAAGTTGAACAAGGTCAGCTTCTATTCCCGTTATGGCGGTAAAGCTGTCGGACTTCTTATAATTGCCCTTATCATTTGGGGATGTATTCCTGGAAAAAAGAAAGAAGTGAAACCCGTGGAAGTATAAAACAAACCATTATTAATAACATTAAAAAGTACAAACTATGTCTATTTACACCTTTGTTCCGGTCATTTTCATTGTTCTATATCTAGGATACTGGTTTTACATGAAAAAGAAAAACTCGCAACAGGCACAAGTAGTGAACAACACCGATTTCAAAGCTGAATTTGCAAATGCAGAACAGTATAAAAACCTCTGCTTAAACTCTGATTTATCTTTCCTGAAAGAAGCTATGGGAGAAGAAAAAATTGACGCTTTCAACTATGCCAGCAATGAGTATGGTGTAGCATCCGCACTCAAAGACGGAATGAAAGATAAGCTGAAAGGAATGGCCACCTTAGGAACTGTACGTTTCAATACCGTACAAACTCCCAAATATCTGGTATTGAGCGGAGACAATCTGCACCTATTCGATACAGACACAGATGGAGAAATCGACAATCATTTTGTATTCAATCAGGCACGTCTTGAAAATTCCCGTCTCATCGCAATTCCTATGGAGGGACAAGTACAAGCACAGGCACAAGCCAGAGGAAACAACGTGAAAGCATACAAACTTTCATTGCAAACCGACGAGAAACCTGTTGAACTCATTATCTACTCCTGTCTGATATTTACAAATATCCCGGAGATTCCGACAGATCCACAAGAAACAATACAGGATATTATCATTGGCAATGACTTCTTGAAACAATTGGGCGACAAATATCCTAATTTGAAAGTCTCATTGCCGATATTTAGCTAAAGAAGGACATATACTTAGAAAAAATAACAGCGGAAGGTTAGCTAGTTACCAAACATTATGCGTCCCGGCGGATTTGCAATCCGCCGTTCTCCGAGTATCAGGATTTATAATCCGCAATACACCTATACTTTAATATATAGTTCGGATTAAAAATCCTGATGCTCAAAGCAATCGGATTACAAATCCGATTGAACGGACTTTCAAGGCATCACGGGGGGCTAAAAGAGTATTTCAGCGATCATCAGATTATGCAACGTTCCGACTTTCAAGGCATCACGGGGATGGTACGTTCCACAGCCATGATTCATATTCGCCGACTCCGTCAGGAAGGCAAGCTGCAGAATATCGGCATTCCCAGTCAACCTATTTATGTGCCGGCCCCAAGATTTTATGGAAAATCCAGAGATTATCAGCCTGTCAAATAAACTAAAACAAAATAAAATACCAGAGGGGATCCCCCAAAATAACAGATATAAAAAAGGCGGCTGAAAGCATGAACCTCTCTTTTCAAGGTTCGCTTTCAGCCGCTATCTCTTTCCGGCAAGCGATTACAGAGAATCGCTGAATGCTGAAATCGCTTTTTTTACTTTTTATTACTGTGCAGATTCTACCAATACTACACGGTTCAGAATCGGTTGACCGAATTTGTCAACGCCACCACCGGCTGCAACTTTCAGTCTATCGGCAGAGATGCCATACTTCTTAACCAACAAGTCTTTAACAACCTGTGCACGTTCCAAACTTAACTTCTGATTGAAAGCAGGAGTACCGGTTGCAGAGTCAGCATATCCGTTGATTGTGTATGTAGCATTCGGAGATTCTTTTATCTTGCTGGCAAGATATGACAAGTTCATTTCTTCTTGCGGAGATAATTTATCAGAACCGATCTTGAAGAATACGGTACGCGGAGCAATGTTAGTATCTGTGATAACAACTTCTTCAGTATCTTCTACTTCTACCGGTTGTTGTGCATTTGCCAACTGTTGTTGCAATTGCATATTAGCTGCTGCCATTGCATTCATCTGATTACGCATCTGGTTCAATTCGAGTTCAGAGATAATCTGTGGAGTAGGACGTTGGAATCCGCGGGTAGGGAAGTAATAAGTCACACCGAGGGTAGCACCTAAGATACCATCATAATCGGGTCTACCTCCATGTTCTCCGTCAAACTTGCCTTCCAGACCTGTTGCACTCAACTCCAGATTCAAGTCAACAGCATTCGACAAACGGAAGCGGTTGATAATACCTGCATTGAAAGTAGCGGAGTTAGTGTGAGGACGAGAATAAGCATGAGCCCAACCGGCACCTATATAAGGGATAATTTCATATACGCGGTTCGGATTATATCCACCGAAAAGTGCGTTCAGGTTAATCATCAAATCACCATGCAAGTTCATGTAGTCCCATCTTTGTTTGTAAGAACCGTCTTCTCTCGGACCACCCACTACATAATTAGCAGTTTCGCTGGTAGTGAATCCTTTTGCCTGCAATCCGCTGTATTGCAAACGCAGTCCGAATCCAGGAGTTACCCATTTGCCGACAGACACGTTAAATGTAGGAGCAACACGGTCTCTGAATTTGCCGATATGGTCATTGTTTCCATATAGCACTTGGGCGCCGCCTCCTACAGAGAAGAACCAGTTACTCCAGAAAGGATTAGTTATTACTTGATATTTATCTTGTACCTGAATCACTTCGTATTCAGTTACAGTCATTGTCTGCTGCGCAGAAGCGACAGACGCAACGCCGGCAAAAGCCAGCAACATCAGAATCTTTTTCATATACCTAATAGTTAAGTGGTTATTTAAATCTTTTTCTTTGTTGAACTATTTAAATAACACGAACCGAACTAAAAGGTTTTAGAAAAAGATGAAATTATTTGTTTTATTTGAATAATCTTTCGATGTCTTCCTCCTTGATTGTTGTCAAAACAGTTTTCCCATCAGGGGTGTAATTCGGTGAGGGACAGGCAAAAAGGTTGTCTACAAGGCTTACCATTTCTTCATTACTCAACACCTGTCCGTAAACAATAGCCGCCGCGCGAGCCAATGTTAATGCCAGAATACTTTGGATTTCTTCCTTGACGTCACTTCCTTTTTCCATCGCCGTATGCAGCATATTACGCACCAGTTCCACCGGATTCAGACCTTCAATCCCCGAAGGAATACCATTAATGGCATAGCTACCGCCTCCCAGATTACTCAAATCGAAACCGACTGCAGACAAATCATCCATAATACTTTGCAGTACAGCTGCTTCCGAAGCCGGCAACTGTAAGATTTCCGGGAACAGGACGCCTTGTGATACCCCCTGTTTCTGTTGGATCTGTACCATATAACGATCAAAAAGCACCCGTATGTGTGCCCGGTGCTGATCGATTAGCATCAGCCCGGATTTAACTGAAGTCAAAATAAACCGCCCTTTAAACTGCAAATGCTGATTTCCTTTCTCTATCACCGGTTCACTGGCATACAAAGTAGAAGAAGCGGCAGAGGTGACCGTTTCCATCTTTTCTTCAACGAAAGCGGGTTGGCCGCCAATAGAAGAGTCTTCCCAATCCATTTCGGGTTCCGGTTGCGGGTTATTCATCTTACTGGCTTTCGTCAGCCCTCCGTACAAATCTTCCCATTCCACTTTCGAACGGCTGTACGATCCGCCACCACCGCCACCGGCAGAAACTTTAAACGGATTATAATCTGTATTATAATGTATCTTCGGAGGTTCGGAAGATATTTTCTCCTCAAATGCCGGAATGTCAGGCATATCTTCCGTATCAAAGTCGATGGAAGGGATCGCACTGAATTTACCCAACGACTCCTTCACGGATGCCGAAAGTATCTGCCAGATGGCCTGTTCATTTTCAAACTTGATTTCGGTCTTTGTCGGATGGATATTCACGTCAATATTAGCCGGATCTACATCGAAATAGATAAAGTAGGAAATCTGTTCACCGGTGGGAATCAACTGTTCATAAGCCTCCATGACTGCCTTATGAAAATAAGGATGACGCATATAACGCCCGTTGACAAAGAAATACTGATGTGCCCCTTTCTTACGGGCAGTCTCCGGCTTGGCTACATATCCGGAGATTTTCACCATGGTAGTATTGACCTCTATGTTCAGTAACTGCTGATTGAGCTTCTTACCGAAAATAGCAAGGATACGTTGACGTAATTGTGATACCGGAAGATTAAATAACTCCGAATCATTACTATAAAGCGAAAAGGCAACCTCCGGATGCACCAAAGCGATCCGTTCAAATTCGGCAAGGATGTTACTCAATTCCGTTGAATTAGCCTTTAGAAATTTACGACGGGCAGGTACATTAAAGAATAGGTTCTTTACAGAGAAGTTACTTCCTTTAGAACAGGACACAGCCTCTTGGCTTTCCACTTGAGAGCCTGCAATCACCAGCTTCGTGCCCAACTCTTCCGATTCCGGACGTGTCTTTAACTCTACCTGTGCCACAGCAGCGATAGAAGCCAATGCCTCTCCGCGAAATCCCATTGTACGCAAAGCAAACAGATCCGCCGCTTGACGTATCTTGGAAGTGGCATGTCGCTCAAAAGAAAGACGGGCATCCGTTTCGGACATTCCTTTTCCATCATCAATCACCTGAATGCTGGTTTTACCTGCATCAGTCACCAATACATGTATATTTTGTGCATCTGCATCAATCGCATTCTCCACTAGCTCCTTGATGACAGACGCGGGACGTTGTATCACTTCACCGGCAGCAATCTGGTTAGCTACCGAATCAGGTAACAAATGAATTATATCGCTCATTCTTCGTAAATTAATAATTAAAAGTTCCAGCTTCCTGTCGCCAAATAATGCCACAGATAAAGAAGGAAAGCAATGATTATCAGTATGATTCCGAAAGAGACCGGTTTGCGGCCACTCGCTTTTCTTCTTTTCAAATGCGTAGTACCTTCGATGAACTTACCTCGAATATCCTCCGGATTAAATTCCTTTTCCGGAAGCATCCCCAAGTCACGTTTGGCGTTCTCCTCCATCTTTGCGAGCTTTTCTTTCCGCTCGTCTACATAAATGTATTGATGATTAAAGCCACGGGGCTTTCTCATTGAGTTAAACATTCCCATACTACTTCATATTTATTAAGTTTCGCTTTTCTGTTTTGGGTCGCCGGTCGGTGGTCGGTTTCAGTGTATCGCCCGCACGTTTACCCCGCCAGTTAAAGATATCATCCTTATTCAGCGGACGGACATAGTCGAACCAGGCAAAAGTGGGAAGACGCAATTTATCAGGCGGTATCTGGTCCATCGGATACATCGTTCCGTTGGATTTACCGATAAACAGTCCTTTTTCCATCTTCTTGTCCTTCATATAAAGATGAAGCACACTACCTTCCAGACAATTAAATCCGGTCATCGTACTGTCTTTTTCTTCCGGATAGAAAGCGGTCAACACATTACCAATCACTTCAATATGACGCATATCTCCATTGATGAAATAGGCTTTCATCTCTTTGCCGGACACTTGGTTATAATGAATAGAATCTTTCATTTCCACCGTCAACGCCTGGTTGATGATATGCGCCCAGTCAATCGTGCTGTCATTCATATAAATCTTGATCTGCTCGCCAAGTAGTTGCTGCCCTTCATTCCAAAGAATAGGGTCGGTATACATGGTCATACAGGAATCCTTCGAATTATAGACCAGTGAGTCACATACTCCTTGAACATCCGTACGATACATACGTACCTTGTGATAAGCCTTCATCAACCGGAAAACGGAATCGGTATTCAGGTTGTAAGACACCAACTGCAATGTATCGCCATGCATAAAAAGACTGTCAGGCCCTTGCGAGTAGTCGATTGCCACAGCACGTTTCGTCGCAAACGCGGAGTCTGTCAATTCATTATAGAAACAATAATCACCCGTCAGCATATTCTTATTAATGGAATCTGTCATCTTCACATTATCGAACGCCTCGCCATAACCGATGATACGGTCATAGAACAGACTGTCGCCTACCAGTTTCTTTCCCTGATTGGTCAGTACCGAACGGTCCAACAGTTCGGCTTGTTCGGTCATTGTATTATAGAATCCCCGTTCCGAATAGATATGATTATTATCACTGACGATATTGGAAGGTCCGAGAATAACTGCGATTTTGCTTTCCGTATTATACCTTAATGTATCGGAAGTCAACACAAACTTAGGGTTTACCAACTTCACATCATGGTTGAATACCGACTGTTTTGTTGCAGGACTGTATTCTCCCCAATCGGAAGTCAATACATTCTCTTCATCCATCAAGGTTCCTCCCTCGAAATAATATCCGAGGTCGTAGAGACGGTCGTAGTTCAAGCTATCTGTCAACAGGGTGGTGTTCCGATTAATCATCTTCACATTTTCACGAAGCTGCGCTATTTGCGTCATTCCGTCATAATAAAGATAATCACCGTAGATGAACAAAGTGTCTCCCTGTTCCATACGCACATTACTGAAGGCCTCCACAGAGTTGGTTTTCTCAAAAATCAGCGCACTATCACAGTACATATACATACTGTCATGCCGCAATTTCACGTTACCAATCAACACCTGCACATCCGGACGCGCCAACTTATCCGCCTGACCTTCATCAGCATGAAGCAGATAAACTTTAGTCTTTTTATTCTCCGGTTGCTTCTTGTTGTCCGACTGTTTCTTATTGCCTGCCGGTGTTTTGGCTTTTGGAGCCGACTTAGACGTATCCGCAGCCGATTTAATTGAATCCCCTGTCACAGGTTTCTGTCCCGTTGGCCTCACTTGTGCTACAAGACATACACCAAACAGGCATAGAAAGCCTATAAGGAGCCATCTATGCCTGTCTTGTTGTTTATTTTTCTTATTTGTTTTCAGCATATAAAATCAAAGCAAGGTTACATCAGTCCTTCTTGACCCAACCCGGATACTTGAAGTCACACTTCTGCCAGTTTTCGTTGATGCGTACATAAGTATGTTTCTGTTTGTCCAGAATCCATTTCTGCAACATCTCTTCACGGCGTTTGTCCATCACAATTTCTTTCAAGTCCTGATAGTCTTCTGCAATGGTTGCTTTATGACCGTTGATTTTTGCTTTCAACTTCACGATAGCACATACTTCTTTTCCATCCTTCTCATTAATCATTGTAAAGGCTTTGGAAATTTCGCCTACATTCATCTTATCCACTACCTTAGCAACGTCTTGAGGAAGATCCTGCATCTGGAACTTAGAAGTAGTCACACCTGAATTTTCATTGATGTTCACCATAATACCATGGTTGTTACGAGTATCTTTATCCTGTGAGATAACGGCAGCCGCATCATCAAATGTAAATTTGTTGGCACGAATATCATCGGCAATAGAATCCAGACGGGCACAAGCCTCGGTCAGTTCTTTTTCCGATACTTTCGGACGTAACAAAATATGGCGAGTGTTGACACGGTCACCACGTTTTTCAATCAACTGGATAATGTGGAAACCAAATTCCGACTCCACAATCTTAGAAACTTTCTTCGGATCTTGCAAACTGAACGCTACATTCGCATAAGCAGGGTCCATCATACCACGTCCCATGAATCCACATTCACCACCTTTAATAGCAGATGCCTTGTCTTCCGAATACAAACGCGCCAATGTAGAGAAGTCAATTTCTCCTTTTGTCACACGATCCGTATAATCACGCAACGTCTTTTTTACATCCTCAATCTCCGAGATAGGAATTTTCGGTTGTAAAGTAATGATCTGCACTTCTACCTGTGTCGGAATGTAAGGAATACTATCTTGTGGAAGGTCTTTGAAGTAACGGCGTACTTCTGCCGGAGTCACTTTGATTTCTCCTACCAGTTTCTGCTGCATCTTCTGAACGGTCAATCCGTCACGTGCATTATCACGCAGCGTCTCACGAATCTGGGTGGAAGTTTTATTGAAATACTCCTCCATCTTCTCTCTGGAACCGATCTGCTGGATGTACATGTTGGTCATCATATCCACACGCTGGATGATTTCCGCTTCGGAAACCTCGATACTGTCCAACTTTGCCTGATGCAGGAATAACTTCTGCACAGCAATCTCTTCAGGAATTACACAATAAGGATCGCCTTCGAATCTGCGTCCATTATACAAGGCATCCATACGGGCCTC